>Ga0185299_10000293_pt1 | contig 150503 bp, 149 predicted proteins | sample PaiPotPPA55metaG_FD_128002 | JGI IMG/M metagenome (GOLD analysis project Ga0185299, IMG submission 128002) | Iron sulfur acid spring bacterial and archeal communities from Banff, Canada, to study Microbial Dark Matter (Phase II) - Paint Pots PPA... ...
GAGAGGGATTACGAGGCGAGCCTTGGTTGGACGTAGCACTTTTTCAACTAGACCGAAATGGCGCTCTTCTCTGAGTGCACACCGCAGTGTGCTCGAAAGAGCTTGACACCGCCGACATTGTCAGAGAGGCGATTTAACACCAACAATCCGAAGAACCACCCTAGAGTCACTCCTCTGTTTCGAGTATTTTGCGGCTAAGGCCAGCAACCTTCCTCAATTGCAAGAAATCTCACTGGCGATCGAAACTAGCTCCAGGAGGCCGAATTTCCATGTCAAAGTTGCTTAATTTTATTCTTTGTGTGTGCCTGCTTGTAGTAACGGTTGTCTCGTTGACCTCTGATGTTCAGGCCCAAACTCAGCAGGCGTCCTGCACTTTTCATACTTTCAGTCTGACGCAAAGTCCACAGATGATCACGGTGACTGGTGTGACCGACTACGGTACGGTAGTTGGCTACGCGGATTTCGGAGCAGGTGCAAGTCGTCAGAGAAAAGCTTTCATCCACTATTCGGGCGGCAGCACTACATACTGGCTGCCTTCAGGCGCTAAGAACAGCGCCTTCGGTGGCCGCAATGATGCTGGGGTAACCACAGGAGCGTATGGCGATTCGTCTAATCACACCCATGCCTTTTTGTTGAAGGGTTCAACGCTCACTCCTATCGTGAGACCGTCTGGCGCAGGCCCTGCCGGAATCAACAAGTACAACAGCGTAGTCGGAACTTATGTTGACGGTAACGGGAATGAGCATGGATTCAAGCGTTATAGCGACGGAAATGTGATTCACCTTACATATCCAGGAGCGCTGGGGACTCGTGCCTACGGGATCAACGATAGCAGCACAATCGTGGGCTTTTACAACGGCACAGACGGCGCCGAGCACGGCTTCATTTACAAGAACGGCCAGTGGGCATCGCTGCAGTTCCCAAATGCGACACAATCCACAGAGCTATATGGGATCAGCAACTCCAACGTGATTGTGGGACAAGGGCAGGCACACGGCTACATGTACAAGGATGGTACTTTCAAAGAAATCGCGGGACCGGGCTCATCAGAAACCCAGGTCAGGGCCATCGCTCCGGGTGGACTGATCGCCGGCATGGCGGACCTGACTCATGGTTTCTTGGCGTCCTGCCACTGAGACCTGCTACAGCAAAACCGCGCGGATCATTGTTGAAATCAGGCGTTATCACTCATTGACCGGGGTTCTGAGCGATATGGAGATGTTGCGACAGCTTAATTTGCATATCGAGTTGAGAGCGTCGCTACCTTGGCTGGTCGTTCGGTTTACGAGAATAGTTGAGCACTTTCCGAAGGCCTCCGGTCATCAACCAGATTAATACCGGGATCGCCGCAACACCGACTAGCCAACCATACTGATGCTGCACGAGATGTCCCAAGAATCCGAGACCGAGGCATATAAGCAGAAAAATCAACAATTCAAAGATATTCATCTGCGACCTTCATACGCCGTGCTGCCCTCGTTAATTGATGTTAACAGGCGATAGCGCTCATTGACCCGTTTTGAGTGTAATCGCGATTTATCACCGTCTGACGATGTGAAGTATTGATGTTGAACTACAATCACCGGCAGCATGGAAGCTAAGCTCAGGATCATCACACATTTACCACTGGCCGAACTTTTCCGAGACGACGGGTTTTCAACGGTGGAACGCGGGAGGTCATTGTCCTGCGAAGATGTCCGGCAGCTCCTCACATCAGGTCCAGTTCAGTTCGTTGTCGCCGATGTCGGGGCAGTCCCGCGCTGGATTCCAGAAGGTGATAGCTTCCGATTCTGGAAGGATGAAGCAAAAACACATCTAGCCAATGACGCAAAAAATCGTCTAGAGGAGTTCCCTGACCAATACTGTTATTTCGCGTCTCAGTGTGACCCCCAAAGACCGGAGGCACCGATTATTCTGCTGGAGAAACACCACCGACGAGCTTTGATGGTGAGAGATATGGCGATGTTTCGCCAATAATTCGTCTGAACGATTTCGCCAAATGATCATTTGTGCGCTTTCGCAAATCAGAGCCAAGCGTCTGCGGTGCTTTACTTTTGTTCTTCTGCACAACCACTTGGCACAAAATTGTGCTCTTAGTGCAAGTTCTCGGGACGATTCGCCGTCCCTAGGAGGTCACATATGCGCTGCGTGCTGGGTTCATTTCTTCCCATTCTGCTGGTCTTGAGTTTGGAGTTGACCTGTTTTGCCCAACAGGACCAGGCGGAACGTACTGAAAATCCGACGGTGTTTAAAGCCAATGTGGTCAGTCGCACCACGAAAGCAGTGGATTATAGGCACCGCGGTGGGTCAACTAAGGTGGATCTCCGTGGCACTGAGCTCATGCCGGGAGCGGCGGGCGAGGCAAAAGTGCAAAGCAAGACAGGTCGCTTGGAAATCGATGCAAACCTGAATGGCTTGGAGCCGGCAAACAAGTTTGGCCTTGAATATCTAACCTACGTACTCTGGGCGATTACACCTGAAGGACGTGCAAACAATCTGGGAGAAGTGATCCTCAATAACGGCAAGAGTTCACTGCACGTCACTACCGATTTACAGGCGTTTGGATTGATCGTGACGGCCGAGCCGTACTTCGCCGTCACTCAACCGAGCGATCTGGTAGTTGCGCAAAACATTATCCGTACTGACACACTGGGACGGGAGGAGGCAATTGATGTCAGATATGAACTATTGCCCAAGGGCCTCTATGCCTCGCAGGTAGAGCCTCTGCGTGACACGATATACGGCATGGACCGCAAAACTCCGCTCGATCTTTTCGAAGCTCGAAACGCGGTGAGAATCGCCCGAGCGGCAAAAGCCGACCACTATGCTGCTGCCACTCTGGCTAAAGCTGAGGCGGATTTAAAGCAAGCGGAGGACTACTACCAACGCAAGCAGGGCCGCACTCCCATTGGGACAGTAGCGCGAGAAGCCGTGCAAACCGCGGAAGAAGCGCGGGTGATGTCGCTTAAGCGCGAAGAAGAAGAACGAATAGAGAGCGAGAAACAAGCTGCAGCAGCGCGCGAGGCGCAGGCCAAGGCGGAGGCTGAAGCGGAGACGCAGCGCCGTCAACAGGCAGAGACTGAACGCACAAACGCGGAGCAAGCAAAGGCTGAGGCCGAACGAGCAAGAGAAGAAGCCGAGCACGCAAAGCAAGAATCAGATTTGGCTGCGCAAAAGGCTGCCCAGGAAAAGGAGGAAGCCAAGGCCGCACAAGCCGCGGCCCTCGCCCAACAGCAGGCACTGCAGGCGGAGAACGAAAAAGCGCGATCACAAGCGGATGAAGCCGAGCGTGGACGCCAAAAGGCGGAAGGCGAAAAGGCTGAGATGCGAGCTCGTTTGATGAAGCAGCTCAATGCCATTTTAGTAACTCGGGACACTGCCCGGGGCTTGGTGTCAACCATGCCAGACGTTCTCTTTGAGACCAACAGTTTTATCCTGAAACCCACTGCCCGCGAGAGCCTGGCGAAAGTTGCAGGTATTTTTCTGGCATATCCAGATCTGCGGCTTGAGGTAGATGGGCATACAGACAGTACTGGCAGCGACTCCTACAACCAGCAACTGTCAGAGAAGCGAGCGGCTTCGGTGCGCGACTACCTCACGCAGCAAGGCATTCCCATTTCTTCGGTGGTGATCCAGGGTTTCGGGAAAACCCAACCAGTGGCTTCGAATGCTACGGCCGCAGGAAGGCGACAAAATCGGCGGGTTGAACTGGTAGTCTCAGGTGAGGTTATTGGTACAAAGATCGGGAACGATGCCGACACAACGTCGCCTCCATCGCAACCGTGAACACCGATTTTCGAACACCTCAATGGGGTGACGCTTACGTCAGTAAGGACGGACGCGCGATTGGCTCACGCCATAGGAATCACGTGTGTGCTGTATCAGGCTCGAGCCTCGACTTCCGATGGCTCGACGAGGTCCATGGTGACTCCCGTCACGCGACCGATAATCGTAGCCTCAGCGGGATAGCGGACGTGTTGCGCCCGGCGTTTTGATTGCCGGGTTGGAATCAGAATCAGCCGTCCATCGTGCATTTCGCACCAGGTGCACACGTAACGCTCACGCAGTTCGATGAAAAAGATTGGACGATCATCGCTGTGCCAATTAACCGAGGGAATTTTCTTTTGCCGAGGGTCAATCCGAACGAACGCCCCAGGCCGGATGACAGGGTACAAGGTGTAGTCATCCATTCCGATATATCCATACAGCGGGTTCGATCCGTCCATGAGTTGAAGCACGAGCGGCACCTCATCCCAAACTCCTAACAACTTCGGAAGCAAGTTCGTCCGTTCGGCACGAAGCTTCTCTCGCAGCTCAACCGCGGATGCAATTGTCGCTTTGCTAGTTTCCGGCGGTGGCCCAATCAGGTAGGTGCGAGGCAGACCAAGTTTCCTGTGCTCCGTGAGGACTTCGCCGACCGGAACGCCGCACATGCTCGCCAGTCGATCGTAGTCGCGCCCGTAGATGACACTGAGCGTATAGAGCCGGTGAAGAGTGGGCGGCCACTTTCCGTTTTCGATGTCCGCGAGAGAGGTGTGGGCAATGCTGTAATCAGAATTCTGCAACTTGTCAGCGATGCCGTGGCTCAAAGTTTCCACATCGCGCAGGGACAAGCCAAGGCGTTCGCGCTCAGCTCTGAGGCGCTTACCCCACTCCAGGTTCCAAGACGAGGCCAACATCGGACGGCCCACCACGAAAGCATCAAATCTTACAGCAAACGCGGCACCTTTCCACGAGTTTCGCAATTTGTTTACGAAAACCGGACAAATGCCCGGTAGTTTGGTCGATATTCCGACCACGAAGTCAGCGGCCCGTTCTCTTGTCGAGCCGCCCTTAGGTCGTGAATTTACCTAGCAAATCCGATTGAGCTGGCCGAATCTCAGGACAACCCGCAGATATCTGTGGCGGTGCCTTCCGATCGCCACTTATACAAGGTGAAGTCTGCGAGCAGTTATTCTTCAGCGCATCCGAGATACAGGAACTCCAGGCGCGACCTACCAGGTTAGGCGTGCTCGTCGAGTAATCGGCGCGGACCAGAAGTTCTCGCAGGAACGACCAAGCGAGAGGGACCGTGTCGTCGCGTCCGAGGGAGGGTTCGTCAGCAGGGACTGCAGTCGCAGAAAAAATCCAATCCATCCTCGCAAGCAAGGGACTCACTCTCTACCGGGCATCCCAGAAGTCAGTCGCTCTGTACGGCCGGTCTTCTCCATACTTCCTGCCCCACAATCTCTATTACAACCTTCGCAGCGGATCATTCCGACCCAGTGTTTATCAGATCTTCGCTTTGAGTCGCATTTCCGGCTACCGAGTAGCGGACTGGCTGCGGGTATTTGGGTTTGACCTTGAAGACATTACCCGGTCGCAGATCCAGCTGCCTTCGAAGCGCACTATTATTCTCGATACCTCGCTTACCAACCCAAACGAGTGGATACCTTGGCTTCGCAATCGGCCGCTCGGCGAACCTATCCCATCGATTGCGCCCCTGGCGCGGCTTCTCGAGTTGGGCCCTCCGAGGCCAATCGCCTCGGTGTACCGACTCGACCAGCAATTTGTCTATGCCAGAGTCGGAGGCGAAGATGGGTTTGCCTTTCCCGACCTCGCGCCCGGAAGCATCGTGCGCGTAAATCCGAATATCGCGGCTGACCTCATAACTAAAGAGAACTCATCTATTTCTGATCATCTCTTCCTGGTTGAGCACAGCAAAGGTTTTTTGTGCTGTCGCATCCGTAGTCTCGGCGGCGGCATCATCGTACCCTTTGGTAATGGGCTGTCGTACGCGCAAGTTGAATTGCATTGCCCGCATGAGGCGAGGGTCTGGGGCGCCGTCGATCTCGAGTTCCGCCCGTTACTGCTTGGCCAGGAACCGAAAATCCCCAAGGACCTGGCTCGGCAGTGGAAACCGCAGGCGCTTTTCGCACACGAAGAATTTGGACAGCTGCTGAAGAGCACACGCGAAAGAATGAACTTGTCTACCCGCGACGCTGCTGCAATGAGCCGCACCATTGCTGAACTCCAGAAGGACGGTCGATACAGAATCTCGCCGAGTTCGCTCAGCGACTACGAACTGGGCAACACTCCTCCACGGGACTTCCACAAGGTCATTACTCTTTGCTCCGTCTATGGCCTTCAGTTCCGAACAGTAATGGAACGAATGGGAGTCGATTTGGCAAATGCAGGCACAGAGTCGATGCCTTCTCGCTATTTGTTTCGGGCTGAACCGAAGCCAGACAGACGCGGCCGTGCCGAGAGTATCGGTTCGGGATTTATGGAGAAGTTGCTGGAAGAGTACAAGGAGATCCCACTATTCTTGCGTGACTCGTTGGGATACTTTTCCAGTTCGGCACGGGTCTCGGCGGATGATTTCTTCTGGGTCGGCGGAGATGAGGATCCGCTTCATCCTCATCTGGCAAAAGCGTCGCTTATCATGGTCAACCGGCGGCGAAAGACTCCACTTCATTTCCGGTCGAAAGCATGGTGGCAACAGCCGCTCTACATCATTCTTATGAGAGATGGAAGCTATTTGGCCTGCTGTTGCGCGGTTGAAAACGGGCTGCTGGTGATTCATCCCTACAGCCTGGATTTTCATCGCTCCGCCCAGTACCGACTTCACCAGGATGCGGAAGTTGTCGGGCAAATTGTCGCCATCGCAAGACGAATGTGACTGTAATCCTAAAAGCTAGGTACAACAAAATACAAAACGTTCTGACAGGCCTAGCAAATCGCGACGACGGTTCGGTCGCTATTCAGGACTCGCGTCAGCTTGAACCCTGTATGTCGGACTCATCGCGGTGCGGTTTCGAATCTACCCGCCACAAGTACACTCGTACTCTGCGGCCCTGGAATCCGTGCTGACCTTTTCGCCGGCACGGTTGAGCATCGCAATACATCGTGACAATCGTAACAGCAGTTCTTGCTTCGATGTGGATCGCCGAGTTCGGCGCGGGAATGTCAGATCCTGTTGCTTTTCCGAACGAATAACCAGATTCAGTCGCTGCTCATTCCCATTATTTTCCTTGAAATATGGGCACATTGATTGAAATCCGAACGAAGGACCCATTTTCTGGACAAACCATGTTTTCGTCTCTAGGCTCGACACGATTGCTGATTTCGCCGGCATTCGGGAAGCCGCATGTTGTCCTCCGTCACTCAACAGCGAAGGTCGCATTGGCTACCGCCTGAACTCGTTTGGCTGATCAAAGAAATTCGACCGCTTCTGCACTGGCATCTGGCCAGTTTCCTGTGCATTACGGCTGGCAGCCTTCTCGCGCTGCTGTCGCCGCTGCTGCTTAAGTGGATTATCGACGGCATCATTCCGCAAGGGCGCGTGGGACTGCTGTTGCTCGCGGTTGCATTAATCTTCCTCGGTCACCAGGGAAGGGTCGCACTGACCAGCCTGGGCAGCTATCTCATGCTGAGCGCTTCGCAGAAGATGACGCTTACGCTGCGACTGACTCTGCTCAAACATCTGGACACCCTGTCTGCGGACTACTACGAAGCAACCCCCGTGGGATCGGTCATGTACCCACTGAAGGAACCAATCGAAGAGATCTCCTATTTTGGATCTGATCTCGTGCCGGCGATTCTGCGGATGATACTCACGACCGCATTCACATTGGCAACTATGGCTGCGCTGAGCCCGGCGCTCACGCTGACGGTCTTTCCTCTGATTCCCATTTTTCTGGTGACAAGGCAGTACTTCCGAAAAAAGCTTTCGACCGACGCCGATGCCGCGCAGGATAGTCAGCTCGCCTGGAGTAACTTTCTCGAGGAGCATCTCTCGTCGGTGATTTCGATTCAACTTCTCGGTCAGGAAAAACGACAGGAGCGACGGGCGTTCAGGCTATTAACGCGTTCACTACGGGTACAACGGCGACTTTATCGAACCGCTACCTGGTTCGCAGTCTGGAGTTCCTTCGCAGTTGTTCTCGCAATGTCTGCGGTGATCGGTTATGGCGGAAAGAGCGTGCTCGCGGGCAGGTTGAGTATTGGAACCTTAGTTGCCTTTTACGGTTTTGTGACCCAACTTTTCGATCCGCTCAGCGGGGCCTGCGAGCTCTACGCCAGAGCACAAAAAACCTTTGCCAGCATTCGCCAAATGCAAGCTGTCTTGGCGTTGCGGCCGGCCGTCACAAATGCCGCGGGCGCGGCCATGCTTTCTCGACAAGGTACGGCAGAGATCGAGTTTGCCAACGTCAAGTTTGGATACTACAGGAACGAACATTTGCTTCACATTCCATCACTTTGCATATCGGCGGGTGAACACATCGCTATCGCCGGAGAGAATGGCGCGGGAAAGAGTACGCTCGCCAAACTCATCGCCAGGCTCTATGACCCGGTTTCGGGAGAGATTCGGTTAGGCGGCGAAGACATCCGGAATATTCACCTCAAGAGCCTGCGCCAAAGCGTTTGTTATCTGCCGCGCGACCCTGTGTTTTTCGATGGATCGATCTCATCCAATTTGCAGTTTGTCCGCTCCACAGCTCCCGAACCGGAGATCGAAGACGCAATCCGGATGGTCGAGTTGTACGACTTGGTGAGATCCCTGCCCGATGGTCTTCAACAGCGGATAGGGCCGGACGGCTGCCAGCTTTCGGGCGGAGAACGTCAGCGTCTCGCCCTGGCGAGAGCGATTCTGCAACAGCCGCGGGTGTTGATTCTTGATGAGGCGACCTCTTGCCTCGACCCGTCGGCAGAAGCGCGCATCCTTCACTGCTTACGGCGCAATCTCAGCCTATCCACTTTCATTGTCATCTCGCATAGACTTTCTACGTTTTCGAACTTTAGACGGGTTCTACTTCTCTCCCGCGGACGTATTATCGGCGACGGGGATTCCGCATCATTTCTGGCGATGCCGGCCGTTCAGCCCGAATCGGCGATTTCCACAGACTAGCCTTAAGCCCACCGACATTGTTCCGATATTCAGTTAAGTCCAACACCGATGTGAGCTTATCTATGGCGTAGCTTCACGTGGAGGGCTCGATGCGAGCCAACTAGGACGCAATAGCGAACACACGGCCACTCCCGACTCACCCTTATTTCTGCAAACTTACCAGTCAATCAGCAACATCCGCGCTCCTAGTTTGCTTTTCTGGAAATATTCAACTTTTTCTGGTTTTCGATCCACGGCGCGTGTCAAAGTGCAGTCAGATATTGCTACTCAACCTTGCACGCCTACGAGCTGGGCTACCGATGTACAGAGTCTCAGAAGATATTCGCAGTACGCACGGTCAGGATGGCGCCATTGTGCTGGATGTCCGGCAAGGACAGATGTTCAACCTCAACGTCGTCGGCTCACGAATCCTTGAGCTTCTTGAGTCTGGGGCGACCGACTCCGCCATCGTCGACGAAATCAGCCAGAAATTCGAAGTGAGCAGGGACGTCGCTGCGAACGACGTGAGAGAGTTCATCGAATCGCTTAAACAGCACCATCTCCTCGAAGATCACGGAAGCGCTCAGTGGGCGAATATACGCGCAGACTGACCGGATATTTTTTTGCGATCAGATGAACCTAACACTCTAGCCGGAGGTTCCTTCCATGTCGTTTCTTGTACTACGAGCGTATTGGAAGCTCATCTACTTCGATTTCTACCTGGCACGCGGGAATTTCGCGGCGCTTTACCAGAAGGTGCGGAACTATCCGATCACAGAGCCTAATGATTCTGTCAATACGACAGAGAAGATCTGTGCTGCCGTAGACATCGCGTCAATTTGGTACTGGAAGGAAGTGCTCTGTCTTCAGAGATCGGCTACAAGTACTTGCTTGTTGAGATTCTACGGAGTGCCCGCGCAACTCATAATCGGCGTGCAGCAGATGCCGTTCAGGGCACACGCCTGGGTCGAAGTCGATGGCCGAGTAGTGAATGACAAGTCCTACACACCAGAGATATACGCAGTACTTGACACGTGTTAGAGAGAGCCGATTCGACTGAACGATGGAGTAAATCATGAGCGTGCAGTTTGGAAGATGGAACTTCGAAGGCAACGCCCCTACCTCGGACTTTATCGAAAAAGTCAGTGGAACTCTGGCTCCGTACGGACCCCATAGCAACGAATCGTATTCCAGGGACGGTGTAAAGATTCTCTACCGCGCGTTTCGCACTACGAAGGAGTCGCATCACGAGGCGCAACCGCATGTTTCGGCATCGGGGGCGGTGTTTACGTGGGACGGTCGCTTGGACAACCGCGCCGAGCTTATCAGCGAATTGCGAGACTCCGTAACGAATTGTTCCACGGACGTTAGCATCGTAGCGGCGGCTTACGAAAAATGGGGCGCTAGCTGCGTCGCTAAACTCATCGGTGATTGGGCGCTCTCCGTCTGGAACCCCCTCCAACGCTCGCTGCTCCTGGCCAAAGACCCGATCGGCACGCGCCATCTCTACTATTTGTTAGACAGGAACCAAATCACCTGGAGCACCCTCCTCGATCCTCTCGTGAGGTTTGCGGGGAAAACGTTCTCGATTTGCGAAGAATACATCGCCGGCTGGTTCTCGATGTTTCCGGCCGCGCATCTGACACCCTGCGTCGGCATCTATTCCGTCCCGCCGTCCTCGTCCGTGCTCCTCCGACCCGGAAAGCACATCGTCACCAAGTATTGGGACTTCGACCCGGACAAGAGAATCCGCTACCGCACGGACGCGGAGTACGAAGAGCAATTCCGTACCGTCTTCGCAAAAGCAGTTCAACGCAGACTCCGCTCCGACTGCCCTGTCCTCGCGGAACTCAGTGGCGGCAGAGATTCTTCCTCCATCGTCTGCATGGCCGACACTGTCATCGCCCGCGGCGCCGCCGAAACTCCGCGGCTCGACACGATCTCCTTCTACGACGACTCCGAACCCAACTGGAACGAGCGTCCCTATTTCACCAGAGTTGAAGAAAAACGGCGCCGCACAGGATGGCACATTAACGTCGGAGTGCAGGATCTGGAAGAAAAGGTTCAGCCAGAACCAATTTTCGGATTTGCTAAGGACCGCTTTGTGCCAACTCCCGGATGCGATGGTCGTACTTCCCCGCAAATCCGGATGTGCCTGGACTTACAAGGGAATCGCGTCGTGCTTTCCGGCATCGGCGGCGACGAAATCATGGGTGGAGTGCCAACGCCCGTACCGGAACTCGAAGACCTGCTCGCAAGAGCTCACTTCGGTAGGCTCGCTCATCAACTGAAAGTTTGGGCACTGGAGAAGAAAAAACCATGGTTCCATCTGTTCTGTGAAGCCGCCCGGAGATTCTTCCCTACCGCGCTAGTCGGAGTCCCGAAAGACTTCCGGCCGGCCGCATGGCTGCAGTCCAACTTTGTGAAGCACTATCGGGCGGCGCTGACTGGCTATCCATCACGGGTAAAGTTGTTCGGTGATCTGCCGAGTTTTCAAGAAAATGTTGGCACCATCGATGCCTTGCGAAGGCAACTCGCGCAAATCGCCTTGCCGTTCGAACCACCTTTCGAGAAACGCTATCCCTATCTTGACCGTGACCTGCTGGAATTCATGTTCGCGATCCCACGAGAGCAACTGGTACGGCCAACCCAACGCCGCTCCCTTATGCGCCGGGCACTCGCGGGCACTGTTCCCGACGAGATCCTGAACAGGAAGTCGAAGGCGGTTGGCGGACGGGCACAGATGGTTGCTATCTCGAGGAATTGGGCCAATTTCCTGGAGATGAACCAGCACATGGTTAGCAGTTTGCTCGGAGTTGTTGACCCGGAACGCATGTTGGGTGTCTTGCAGAAGGTTCGGCGTGGCGAACAAGTCCCCATAGTCACCTTGATGCGTACGATCTACCTCGAAGGTTGGCTCAGGAATCTTCTTGATTTGGGGTTTGTAAAGCTCGACACAAACATCAAGCCTGAGTTGGCATGGCAACCTTCCATACAAGGCGAGCAAAGGTAGGAGCACGTGGAAAAACTACAATCCGTCATTGCGAGGACCGAAGTTGTTCGACGAATCTTTCTTTTGCTGAACCTTCGCCGAAAAGGGAGCAATTAATGAGCGTCCAGTTTGGAAGATGGAATTGGGAAGGCCAGCCGCCTGCTCCAGACTATATCGAGAAGGTCAGCCGAGTTCTCGCTCCCTATGGGCCCGATAGCAACGAATCGTATTCCAGGGACGGCATAAATATTCTCTACTGCGCGTTCCATACCACGAAGGAATCGCGTCGCGAGACACAGCCACACATTTCGCCATCGGGCGCGGTAACCACATGGGACGGCCGTTTGGACAACCGTGGCGAGCTGATAAGCGAGTTGCGAGACGGCTTGACTTTCGCCCCTACGGACGTTGCCATCGTCGCCGCGGCCTACGAAAAGTGGGGCTCCGACTGCTTTGCCAAGCTCATCGGCGATTGGGCCCTCTCGGTCTGGAACCCCAACGATTGCTCGTTGATCCTGGCCAAAGACCCCATCGGCACACGTCATCTCTACTACTCCTTCAACAACAGTGAGGTAACTTGGAGTACGATTCTTGATCCACTCGTCCGGTTTGCGGGAAAATCCTTCGCTCTCAACGAAGAGTATATTGCCGGCTGGCTCGCGATCATGTTTCCCGCCGCGCATCTGACTCCTTACGTCGGGATTCATACCCTCCCACCGTCGTCCTCGGCGGTGTTGCGGCGGGGCAAAGACGGCGTCAAGAAGACCGTCAGCAAATATTGGGACTTCGACCCGGACAAGAGAATCCGTTACCGCACGGACGCCGAATACGAAGAACACTTCCGCATAGTCTTCGCCGAAGCCGTTCGCTCCCGGCTCCGCTCCAATAGCCCCATCCTTGCTGAACTCAGCGGTGGAATGGACTCCTCCTCCATCGTCTGTATGGCCGATACAGTCATCGCTCGCGGCCATGCCAAAACTAAACGCATCGACACCATCTCGTGGTACGACGACTCGAACCCTGGGATGGACGAACGCTCCTATTTCGCCAAAGTCGAAGAAAAACGAAGCCGCACCGGTTGCCACATCGATCTTGGTGCGCTAAGAAATAGAGACAGCTCGCAAAGGTCTTTCCAATCTGAATTCGAGAACGATCGGTTTGTGGCAACCCCGGTCCCCCTCAATTGCCACTCCGAATTTGTCAAACAATACGCAGCGTACATGAGGTCAAAGGGACATCGCATCGCACTCTCAGGAATTGGTGGAAGCGAGTTCCTGGGCGACGGCGTGCCAACCCCGAGACAAGAACTCCAGAATCTCCTGGCAAGAGCACGGTTGTTCACTCTTGCTCGTCAACTAAAGGCTTGGGCTGCCAAGATGAGGAAACCCAGGATCCCCTTGCTCTGGGAGGCCCTTGAAGGGTTTTTCCTTGCCGTTCCTATGGAAACGCCCAAAGAGATTCTCACCACTCGTTGGTTCGATCTCGGCTTCATCCGTCGGAATCTTACGGCCTGTAGCGGTTATCCATCGCGCGTGAAACTGTTCGGCCCGTTGCCAAGTTTTCAAGACAATATTGGTACGTTGGGGCACCTGCAAAGAGTAGTGGCATGTCACGTCCTTTCTCCCGAGTTGCTCCGCGAAGTACGATATCCATATCTCGACCGCAGCCTGCTGGAATTCATTTTCGCGATCCCTCGGGAACAGATCGTCCGCTTAGGCCAGCGTCGTTCTCTGATGAAACGTGCCCTCGCTAGAATTGTCCCAGAGGAAATTCTGCATAGAAGAAAGAAGGCATTTGTTGCGCAAGCGCCGCCGAAAGACAGCTCGACCGAATGGCCGAGCTTTTGTGAAATAGGGCAACAAATCAGGGCCGGCGTCATCGGGATTGTGGATCCAGATCGATTTGCAGAGGCGTTACTGAAGGCTCGGAACAGCGAAGAAGTTTCGAGGGATCTCCTGAAGAGCACACTGACGCTGGAGTCCTGGCTAAATCACCTCGCTACTTATGGAGTCGTCGCGAACTCGATGTCGCCAAAGAGACACGGTTATTTTTTGTCTCTGGTAGGCAAGGAATTTCCAACGCCTACTCAACCCAAAAGTTCAGCTAGCTAGCAGCTGGAAATAACAACAAAGAAAGGAAGTAAAAAATCATGAAATACGAAGCTCCAGAACTGACGGCATTGACGCCCGCGATCGATGCCATTCAGGGCCCCAGCAAAAGCAACTCAGGAAATGACGGCCCCCAATCGAAGGACAGCACAAGTGCGTATGAAGACTGGGAGTAGCTAAACCATTGCCAGAGCGTCCGAAGTAATAGACGCTCTGGCAGTTTAATTCTGCTCGATGCTTAACGCCACGTTCTTATGCAAAAAGAATTCCTCACTTCGCTCCGAATGACCAAGGAAGGTATTGTTACAACGCCTTCTTCAACTGACGAGATCCATATCAATTTGAGTAGCAATTCGGGGGTAGGTTACTTATTAGCGTTGGTCTCTCGCGATTTCCGTAGCTCACGCCACCGCGCGTACTTCTCCGCTTTGGCGGGGGCCGGATCTTCTTCGTCTTTAAGCCAGAAGCGGAACCAGTCCACCGTTCCACCTTGCGACGCCATGCGTACGGCCGGATTGGTCAAAACGTGCTCGTCGGTATTCAGCATGATCAATTCCACCGGCTTGTGAAGATAGCGAAGCCCGGCATACGGCTCCCACATGTACAGCACACTAAACCGACCCGCTCCATTTATCAGTAAAGCCGTGTTCACTTTGTCGAGATTGAAGCCCGGAGAGCGTTTTAGCCATTGCTGTAACCCCTCACCGAAGGGCGGTGCTCCGACCATCAAATTATCCTCTGGGCCTACCCGCTCCGGCTGTAGTAAGAATTGAGAATACGTCAACATCACACCGTCTGTGATCGAGGCAGCCTTGGGATGAAACGCGCCAGTCGTTAGCATCTCCATCACGTACATGCAGGTACGGCTGAAGCCGATGATCCCGATCTTTTCTGGATCCACCACTCCCTCGGAAACTAGCTGCCGTGCAGCAGCCTCATACGCCGAGACGGCACATGGTCCTTCGCCAGGAGCAGCTATAGGACAACGTTCGGCGACCTGCAACACGACGATTCCCACCGCAGCCAGAGCTCTGGCGGTGAATGCGGTTGGGAATATGCCCGAGGCCCTAAATTCGGATTTCATAAAACCATGCGTCTGAATCACCAGCGGATAGCGCTGCCCTGGTTTGTAGTCGCTCGGCTTGTACAGCGCGCCCCTCCAGTTCTGCCATTCTTTGGCCTTCCATGTGAAAACGCTGGCGTGCCCCAGTTCGATGTCCTTGAGCTGCGGATTGGGATCCCAAATTACTCGCGAAGTATCTTTGATTGCGGCAACCAGTAGTGGAGGCTGATCGAACCCCTGCTTCACAGTGACTTCGAGACCGTCGTGCTCAACTTTAGGGCTATCTCTGATTTGCTCGGCGACTTGCCACGTGCCATCGGCCGTGCGTCGGTACTCAGTAGTTCCAACGTCCCAGTCCCGTGTGTAAAAACTCACCATAATCCGCTGCCCGTCTCCCCTCACGAATCGGGCCTCCTTTATATGGTGGAACCCCTCCTCACGTCCTCCTGCTTCGGTGCGGCCTTTCAATATCTCCACACAACTGCGCGTGTTAGAGGATAGATTCACAACGGCAACGCAAGGCCGGGATGGCAAATGACCTTTGGAGCTGAGGAAAGTGTCTGGCAACAGAACCGTTTGCCCGTCGCTCGACCAACGGGGACCGCTGAACACCGCCGCCCACGTACCTTCTGGGCTTCTCGGTGCGTCCGTCAAGGATTGGATCGAACCTGTACGCAGATTGATCGAGACATACTCGCTCGCAGGGCCATCAGCGTGGATACGATTGGGATCAGATGCGAACGGTGGAGGGTAGAGGGTTTCCCACGACGGCGGAATCCTGCTAATCGGTAGCGTCGTAATTAAGGAACTACCATCCGGCGATAGCACCAGATCTCTATTCGGGAGGATCGATTCACCATCGTTCTTTACCTCGAACCGCCTGTTGCCTAGAACCGCCCACAGATGAATGGAAGATGAGGCAATTCGTGTCGCTATTGGATCATCCGGGTAAAGCAGTTCAAGAATATCGCGCCCGGTACCTACGACCGCAGGTACTTCGCGTTCGGCCTCTTTTTTCTGATCGGGCGCCTCATCGACAACGGTGTACACATAGTGATGTCGATCATGAACATCGAAATATTTGACGGCTTCTGTCGCCGAAGTCAGCGGTTCGATCGTCTTCTTTGTAAGATCGGCCAACACGAGGCGCTGAGTGCCGTTTCCGGTAGGCTCAAGAAAAGCTATTCCGCTCGAGTCCGTGAGCCAGCGCCAGTCGCTGATGACCCTCCCTTCCTTGCCAGTAAGTTCGATCGTCCAAACTGGGAACGGCTGGCTCTTATTGGGATACTCCAGAAACTCCTTGACGTCCTGGCTGCGGTAAAATCGGAGGGAGTCTTCGACACAATTCAGATCCAGGCGCCCGCGTTCCGTGTAGACGGCGAAGTAGCTTCCATCGGCCGAAAAAGTTATTGCCTCTTGTTCCGAACTGAAAACTCCGAAGTTCGCCAGCCCAATTTCGTCGGCGACGGTAAAGGGTTTCTTCGTTTGTTGCGCATGGCAGGCTGCAACGGCCCAGGCGAGGGATAAAACCAAGATCAGCAGTGATACACAATACCAGAGCGAAGTGACTCTCGACCTATGACTGACGCGCGAGAAACTATCGGATATTATTGCGAACCTCTTCTCATTGTACGTTCTGTAATACCCTGCGCTTCGGGCATAAGAGGGCGTAAAGTTGATTTTCAATGGTTTTCTCTGCCCGCCGCATTCGCAGGCTAAATCAGGAGGAGCCTGCGACATGTCCGCAGGCCCATGGGCGACCGACTGTCAAAAGTTTAATTTGAGCGCGAACTGCATCGACCGTGCGCCGCCCATCTGGTAAAGCGGATTTAGCACGGCCAAAGAATTCGCAAGCGTGCCCGTGGCTTGGCCGAAAGTGCTCTGGCCCAAGGCAGTATTAATAGTTCCGAAATTCGGGTGGTTAAAGATGTTGAAGGCTTCCGCGCGGAATTGCAGCCTTACTCGTTCATAGATCGGAAAATCCCGCCGCACGGCCAGATCCATCTGCCAGGCGCCAAAGCCCCTCGCGAAATTGCGTGGAGCCAAGCCGAGGATCGCCGGAACCATCCCGCCGGTAAAACAGGGCGCGCCGGGCGTGGTCCCGTGCACCACAAAGGCGCAGGGGTTGATCGCCCGGCCTCCCGGACATACTTGTCCCGCCTTAAGATCGTGCAAACTTTGAAGTATAGAATCACAACTTGAGCCGTACAGATAAATCGGCTGGCCCGCAACCAAGTCCGCCCCCGTGGCCATTTGCTGTTTGGTTGCGAGGTCGAAGGACGTGCCGCCGTCTGTGTTTACCGGGAATGCGCTCCTCGCGGTGAAGCGGTCATCAATCCCCCAATGGTTCAGCAGGGCATACCCAAATCCGTTACGTCCTGTATTCGGCAAGTCGTAGGAGAGAGCAGCCGAAAGGTTGTGCCGCACGTCGAAGTCACAATTCCCTCGCTTGTAGCCGATGCTAAAGTTTGCAGAGCCGTAATCCAAACAGTGAGACCATGTGTAGGAGGCCAACATCGTGAGTCCGCGGCTCAGTCTCCGCCGGAATTGAACCTGCAACGATTCGTAGTCAGATTTCAGGCCGTTCTGAACAATGTAGAAATCGGATTCAACTGGGTTAATGGAACTCCTGAACTGATTCTGCTGCAGCAATCGAGCCGCATGCGAACCCACGTAGGATATGGTGAGAGATTGGGACTTGCCTAATCCTTGTTCGACGCTAGCGTTCCACTGCAACGTGTACGGCAGCTGTAGATGCGTTGAAAACCCGAACATGTAAGGACTATATGGCGGCACGGGAGGGTTCGCGATTATAGGAGTCAACTGCGACGGATTTCCCGGAAACGGACAGGTGAAGCAATATCCGCTCGTTGCAAACAGTCCGACAGCCGCAAAGCCTCCAGATCCCAACTGCTGCCCGGTATCATAAAAGACTCCTGCCCCACCACGCACAACGGTTTCGTGGCCGGGCGCTTCGTGGAGGATATACGCAGCGCCAATCCGCGGCGCAAAGTTGTACCAGGTGGTTTGCCACAGGGGCGTGCCCTGCGGTGCCAGTGTCCAGGTATCCGGGCCGGACCCTTGGAATTGAACCGTATATGGTTTCAAACCTTGTGTCACGCCTGGCGGAGGATTTACGTCCCAGCGTACGCCTAAAGATAAGCTCAAGCGCTGTGACACTTTCCATTCGTCTTGAGCGAACGCCGAGAAATTTCTGTACAACGGATATGCGGGAGCAAAAGTTTGAACACCATAAAGCGAGCTATTCGCCTCGACGTCATTTTTGCTGAGGTAATAGTAAAATGCTGAAGGATTAGCCAGTACTGCGACAGGTGTCAATCGGCGATAATCCAAGCCCAGTTTAAGCAGGTGACGCCCTAACGAGAGAGTCGCGGTGTCCACCGAGTTCCATTGCCTCTGGCGGCCGGACGTACTCGCTTGAATCATCGGAATAAAATATCCACCATAGCTAAGGGCTACAACCGTTTGTGAACCCGGAGCGAGGCCGGCGAGTTGCCCCGGATCCGCAGGCGTATTTCCCCCGAATGCATCTACGAAATAATTCGACGCCGCCTCATTTGTACTGTAATTCAGGCGGAACTCGTTACTGAGGCGATTTGAAAAAGCGCTACTAGCGCCAGCGGTGTAAGTCCGGAAAGTATATGCGTTGGTACTATTCGTCGGCACAACCCGAGTTGCCGACCTGGAGGCAGTATCACTAAACCGGAAGAAGACCCTTAGACTGCCGTTTACGACATGGTCGAACCGGACGCTAGTGGAATCTAACGAGGCTGGGTTAGACCAGGTTCCGATGAATTGGGCAATGCCATTCGCTGTGTCGTCTATTCCTCTTGGGCTTGGAACAGGAAAGGCGTTCAATACCCGGTTCAAGGGTGTAACCGTATTCGCCCGCAGCGTGGCGTCCGGCACGAAGATGGATGCGACTGGTTGTGGCGCCGCCAGACGCAGGCCTTCATATGAAACAAAAAAGAACGTTTTATCTTTTCCGGCGTACAGCCGGGGAATCCTAACCGGCCCGCCAAATGTGCCACCGAAATCATTTTGCCGAAGGGCAGCACCCTTTACACCAAAGTAGTTGTTGAACCAATCTTGGGCATCGAAATAGTCGTTCCGCAAATAGTCGTATGCAGTGCCGTGCCACTGGTTGGTGCCAGATTTCGTTTCGAAGGAGAACTGGCCGCCGGGATTGCGCCCGTATTCCGCCGAGTAGGTAGAGCTTTGCACGCGGAATTCCTGAAGATCATCTACCGAGACTAACGCTTGCGTGGTTCCCAGCGTAGTTGCAGCAGGGACGGAACCGCTGGGCCCGGAGCCTCCGTTTATGTTAACCATCCTTCCGCCCGAAGCAGCACCCACATTGGCACTCACGCCGTCCACGGTGTAGTAGTTCGATTCCGTACGCTGCCCGTTCACACTAAATTCGCCGGTTTGGCCGAGTGAGTAAGTTCCGTAACCTGTCTGGGGGCTTTGCGTCACAATCCCCGGCGTTAGCAGGATCAGATCCTGAAAGCTGCGGCCATTCAGCGGCATATTCTTGACATAGGCTTGATCCACGACTGTGCTGACCGACGCATCGGTAGTGTTGACCATAGAGGCGCCGCCCTCAACGGTGACAGTTTCCAATGCAGCGCCGATCGGCAACGTGAAATTGACCGACAAGGCATCTTGGACGTTAAGAACGATGTCAGGTTTAATGATTGTCTTGAATCCGATCTTGGCCACCTGAAGACGGTAGGGGCCCGGGGGGAGATTTGGCAGGACGTAAATACCTTCGCTGTTGGTCTTGGTGGTGTATTGCACGCCGGTCACGTCATTGACGGCCACAATTTCAGCGCCGACGATTGCACCACTGGCGGGATCCGTTATCGTACCGTTGATGTTTCCGTTGGGAGACTGTGCAAACAAGGAAACAGCCCTCACGGCGACGCACACGAAAACGCAAGCACAAAGGGGGAAGCGCATGTCGACTCTCCAACGAAGGGAAATATCAGCCACTCTTCCATTAATTCGCAGGAAAAGCCGCGGTCAGCACCACGGGCCTTCATCTTTATTCTAGGACGGAGACGCCGAAGCAAATGGCCGGGATTCCGGACAAAGATAGGGCTACGGATGATTGGGGTTGACCTTCAAATAGGCGAACAGAAGGGTCTTGCTGCTCGGTTTATGGCTGCCGCCGCCGGGCTCGACTGTCACAAACACCGCATCGATCTGCGCCAGTGTTTTTGGGTCATCGCATTTTAGAATCCAGCGCTTTTTGGTGGTATTGTCCTCGTAGAAAACGCCCAAGTTTATGGCTTGTTGCCGGTCAGGACCCCGCCGACCCCATGCCTGAAATGTGCTCGCCCGTCTCAGTTCTGTCTGTTGGTCAAGATCATAGGCGTAGAAAATTAGCGACTTGCCCCGGGTGTAGAACAGCCGACCGTAGGGCTTCTTGGTCTCACCCGTCCCGGCCACGTCATAAATTTCCGCAATATACAGGTCGCGGGCTCCCATCAATTCGCGGATATCGCGGTCGTGTGACAAAAGTTCGTCTCGTTGCTGGAGCGCACCTTGTTGTTCTTCAAGCTCACGGGTGAGATCGCCGACCTTGGCTTCCGATGCCTTGGCGCGGGCGGCATCTTGAGCAGACTGCTGAGCAAGCGACTCCAGTTTTTCCTCGAGAGAGTGCGAGCTGTTCTGAGCTGACTCCAGCTTTTGTGTCAGTTCGATCTTTTGCTGGCTGAGGTCTTGTCGGCTCGAATCGCCAGCGCGGAGATTGTCCTCAAGCTGGTTCTGCGCCACCTTCATTTCGTTTATTTCGGCGGACTGTCGCGCCAGTTGGCGGCGAAGATCGGCAATCATCTTGTCGCGTCGAGCGATCTCTCGACTGACGACGGCGCGGTCGTGCCCGGCGTCGCTGAGTTGCTCCTCAAGCGAGGCGGGGGGGGGGACGGTCTGCTGTTTCGTGGGTTGTGGCTGCGGAAGTTTGGCGATGTCGCTCGCTCGACGCATTCCGACGCGGTAGGCGAAGAAACTGAGCGCACAGAAAAGGAGAATTCCGGCGGCATACAGCATCCAGACATTTCGCCACGTGGACTCACTGGAGAATGGGAGAATGCGATGGGGGAAGATCGACGAGCCATTCTTGTTTCCGGTTTCTTCGGGTCCATGCTTCTCTTCTCTGGCTAATCGGTCAAACAAAGCCTTTTCCGCTTGTTCTTGTTGTTCCTGAGTCCAAGTCTCAGCCGGCCCTACGCGTTCAGGTTCTTCGCCGGCGGCGACTGCGGGAATTACATCACTGACTATTGATTCGTACTGCCGAAGAGCCTCGCGGCAGGACGCACAGATGGCAAGGTGCACTTGCAGCCGCTTCTGCTCGTCGTCGGTTAGCTCGCCGGAGGTCGAAGCGGCGCAGAGCTCTAGGAATTCGTCATGGGGTCCGCTTTGAGACAACGCCCCTGCTCCTAGCTTGGACGAACCTTGTATCATACTGCTCTCGTCCCCGCCGATTTGCTAGCAAAAATCTGTTTTCGCAGCCGCTCTAACCCACGAAATGAATGGTGCCGGATGTTGCCCTTGGTCTGGCCAAGTATTTTCGCAATCTCATCCAGCGTGTAGCCTTCGATGAAGTGCAAGCGAAGCGTCTTCTGCTGATCTTCAGAGAGGGTCCCGAACATCTTCTGCAAATCCAATTCAGCCAGTATTTGGTTGGTCGAGTTTTGGCAGTGAACGTTTCTCGGATCCACCACTTGGTCTGCTTCTTCGTTGAGATCCATCCGGGTATAGAAATGCCGGGAATTCAGGTAACGACGCCGCGAGATGGCGCGCCGGTAGGTCATTTGTAGAATCCAGAACTCGGCCGAGGCTTTAGAGCTGTCGAAGGTTCCAGAAAATCGGTGAATTAATACGAAGATGTCCTGCAGGAGATCGTCGGCTTCGGATGAGTCTCGAAGGACCCGCAAGGCGATTCCACGGACCACACGTGCGTAGCGGCGAAAAAGAACAGCCAGCGCTTCCCTGCTGCCCTCGACAACTTGAAGGATTAGTTCTTCATCCGTACCTGTGGATCCGAGCGATGCCTGGGTCTCTAGAACCCTCGCTGTTTGTTCGCTGTTTTCGGGTACAGCAAGGCGAAGCAAGCGGAATGTAACGGAGGCATCCATAAAACTGCATTGCTCCGAGAAATGGTCAGTTCGCGCCGAAAAGCAGTACTATTTCCCTATCCAGCTGACTTTTCATGTACATCCGTATCCTTTATTAATGCGCCATTGGTGCGCACACTCGGGGCAAGCTGTGTCGCACATACCGCGGCAACATGTAAACGGTTTAGATTCAACAACTTAAATTTTGGTTCGTCGGTTGGCGGACTCAGTCTTACCTTGCGCCCTTCTAATGTTCAAACAGTTGGACGGCACATTCAGCCAGCGGTACGCGCGAGCTGGGATGAGAACGCACTACCCGTGATCTCATTACGACCCGTAATCTCGTTCGGTGGTGAGAAACCTGAGTATGAGCGACATTCGGCCAACAGGTGCAATACTTGTCGGCCCTACGCGAGAAATTCGGCAATCGCCTTAAGACGATCAGATTGGCTAGGAAGATGAGCCAAGAGCAGTTCGCGGAACTGCTCGAGATCTCTGTCGATTTTCTTAGCCTTATCGAGCGCGGAATCAACGCTCCATCCTTTGAGAACCTAGAAGTCTTCTCTGCCCAGCTCGGCATCCCTGTTAGTGAGCTTTTCGTATTCGAGAACAGTACGCATGTCGCTGGTAACTGATTCTGCCAACCCGTAATCTCATTCGGTGGTACCCGGAATCACATTACGCCAGACTTTCGGCAGGTTGCAAGCTAATTTTGAACAGCCTCCGAAAGCAATTCGGCCTTCGACTCCTCCAGATCAGGCATGATCTGGGGAAGAGTCAGGAAGACTTTGCCGAAATGATAGGGATGTCTGTGGATTTTCTTAGCTTGATTGAACGGGGAAGGAATGCTCCCTCTTTTGAAAAGCTCGAGCGCATGGCTGCTGCTCTGAAGATGCCAGTCGCTTATCTATTCACTTTCGACAGACAATCTTCGCGAACTCGCAGTAAGGCACGCCGGCGTTAACGGGCAATGCTGATGGGTATTTCGTCCAAGACTCAAAACTTCGTGATTCAATACGTGGAGAAAAACCTTCTCCGCTACGCATCCACCGCGGTCTGGTAGATGAAGACGCCTCGCGGCCGGAATCTCAGTTTACCTTCTATCTGGATGAACCCGCATTGGTCACGCTCGGTGTTTGCTATGAACGAGTGCCTCGTTTCGGCGGCGGAGTGTATCACCCCATACTGCGTCGGCTGGAAACCTTCACGGATGAGCCGCTGCGGACTGCTATTAAGGACCACGAGAAACGTGCAGCGCTGGTGCTCGACCTGGAAGAGAAAGTTGCGGCCGCGGTCAAGAAGCTGAAGGAGCGCGGCTTGGTCAGCCCCTACTTGCGGTCGTTCGTAGTGGCGCGAATCAATCCGTTGCGCTGGATCAAAGGCGAACCGCCGCCGCTTGAAGAGGTGCTAAAGACTATGCGCGAACGAGCTGGCAAGTTCAATGTCGAAAAGATTAGGCCACAAGATCTCGCAGGAGCAGCTGGACCGCCGGACGAGGGGGCGTAGACTTCTCCTTGCTGTTGGGAGCTAGCATTATGGCGAAAAAGCAAGCTGGGGCAGTTCTGCCGAAACTCACGGAGGCAGAGCAGGATTTGATTTGGCACATGGAGCATGGATACCAGCTTGAGACGGATTCGCTCGGTGGTGACCCAGTCTTGCGCCGCTTGAAGGATGATGAAGTCGTGCGCCCCGCATCGGCTAATCGCAATACGGTGAAAGCCCTGGAGGAACGCGGCCTGATCAGTTCCGGCAAGAGTCGCGCCCCCCTCACGATCGCGTGGCACATAAAGACAAAAGCCAAGAAGTGATCGCCCATTCATTTGCATGTCGCGCTGGTTTTCGCTCGTAAATCCGCACACTATTCGCGCAGCAGTAAGGGGAATTTCTCGCGCGCAGTAAACCTCCGGCTGTCCGACAGTCAGTCAGCCAGTTAAAAATAAATCTTCTTCGTCAGGCGAGACGACGGAACGGATGGACGTGCAAAACTATAAGTATGGCAGACAGATACAAGAACTTCGTGGATCTCGCAGCTCACGAGAAGGAAAATTCGGACTTTCGGGTGCGGTCGCGAGAACGCCACGGTGCAGCTGCTATTATCGCGCCGCACGGCGGCGGAATTGAGCCCGGCACGTCGGAACTCGCAGAGGCTATTGCCAGCGCCGATCTTTCTTTTTACGTGTTCGAAGGACTCAAGAGAAACGACAATGGCGTCTTACACATTACGAGCAGCCATTTTGATGAACCGAAAGCTGTAGCTCTCGTAACCGCGTCACCCAGAGTCGTCGCGCTACATGGAGAGCAAGACTGCCGAGATGAGGTTATATTCCTTGGAGGGTTGGACAAAGGACTGGGAAAGCGCATTCAGGCGGAGCTGCAAGCGGTGGGCTTTGTGGTGGGAATCCACGACGATCAATATTTACAGGGAGTCGAAAAGAGTAACATTTGCAACCGCGGCCAGAGCGGTCGGGGTGTACAACTGGAGCTGAGTCAGCCTCTGCGCAGATCATTCTTCCAATCCTTTGACAGGAACGGCCGTCAACACAGGACAGAGCAGGGTGACAGGTTCGTTGATGCCATGAGTAAGGCTCTTCGCGAAGGCGTGCCGCCGCAATCGCGGGCGAGCTAGTTGTACGGCACGAGGATTTTGATTTCAGTTCCGCCCCATGGAGAGATGAGGATATGCTCGCGCTCAACGCAAGATCGCAAGAAAGAGTTGGAAGCCTGCTATTTGGAGGAGCCCGGCGTGCCTCGCCGATATTTCCCGCCGACACGCTGGCGCACAATGACCTGCATAGCGCCACGAATTATACGCCCTTCGGACGCCTCCACTTTCGCAGATGTTCGGGATATCCCATGAGAGCCCAGTTCAACATTGCATTTTGATCCATAGCCTCTCCCAACTGTCTCAAGTGTTCTCTAGTAATTGTGTGGCTATACGGCTTTCCTGGCGGACAGTTTAGACCACTCTCGAATTGCGGGCGTGGCGATTCCCAATCACAAGAAAATCGTCTGCGAACTTGCCACGCGAGCAAATCGGCTGCTTGCAGGGGAAGAAATATCTTCTCATCCTTGAACTTAACGTCCTCTACCATGTCACTGTACAAATTGACACACTGGCGGTATAGCTTGTCTGCTCGCTTCTCTTGTTTCTTGTTTCCACTATCGAAATAGAACTCTGTGCTTCTACCTATCCCACCATGTTTCTCTGTATGGACAGCCGCACTAAGATAACCGGAAAACAGGAAGTAATAGGGATCCTGCCACATGTCAGGAACGTAGGGTTTTATGATCTCGTCATAGTCTCGTTGTTGCAGACGAACATATATCGCCCTGAGCGCATGCTTCCCGATCACCGAAATGAGGGCATCCAAAAGCTGCGCGGTTTCTTCCCCGTCCGGCAGGTCGCTAGCCTTGAAATACTCCAATCCGTGATCCTTGAGAGTAGCCAGCCACGGCTCGTCGAAGGCATCCCATGCTTCGATAGTGCCAACGTATCCCGCAAGCACGAACCAGGGGGAATCCCCTCCGCTGCCGCTGTCATCAATGAAGGCTTTCAGCATGTACGCTTGTATCCTTGGGAAATAATCATGACGCATCCCTGCGACCGCTCGGCGGATACTGGAAAGTTGACTAAACCTTCCGCCAAGAACGTCACAGCGGACTTTGGGCAGTTCACAAATTTCGTGCGGAGACTGGTTGCAGTTCCGCACTCTGAAATCAAGGCAAAACTCGACGCCGAGAAACGCACTAAGAAGCGGAAGGCCGCTTCCCGCGCTTCCCACGCAAAGGATTAGAAACTCGTTTCTTCCACCTTGCCGGTCACTTCTGCATGGGTCAGTCATTGATGCATGGTGACCTAAACTACCTCTTGCCCGGCCAGTTTCGACGATGGATCGTGAATTCATTTGGGTCCATTTCCGACTGGTCCTCACCATCAGATTCATCCCACCGCTCAACGCGATCCTTGAGATATAGAAGCGATAGGACACTTTTGTAAAAAGGCAAGTACACAGAATATTCCAAAATCTTTGCATGCTCGCGAAGATTTGAGTCGTACAGCCACGCATTCGCGGGCACAGCTTCGAACTGATTCGGGACTCGCTGGTTAGCGAAACAATCGTACGCGTAACTGGCAGGATTCAATGACCCAAGCTCAATTGCGCGTCCGAATTCTTCTGATGCCCGGTACCACGTCGAGCGGCGGTTAGTGCTCCACACCATTGCGATTCGAAACGTGGAAAGCTCAACGTACCGGTACATTGCAGCCGTCAATGTAGTCCAGCACTTCTCAGCTATTTCGGAAACGAGCTGGTATCCTGGTTCTCTTTTTAGCAGCTCCGCGAGTTTTGCTTCGGGCATAAGTATTTCGGCAGCGAAACGGTTCGCCTGAAGTTCAGCGGAAGGCATTTGAGTTGACCACTGAGCGATATCGTTTCGGCTGCATGGACCTGCTCGGTCCTGCTGATCGGGAAGCAAGTAGTGGCCAATTTCGTGAGCGAGGGTAAATAACCTTCGCCCATCCTCTCGGATATTGCTATTCAGCACCACCGTGCCTCTGGGCAAACCAGAAATTCTCAGAAGCGCGCCTTCAAAACTGTCGGCGTCTACCACCTCGACACTCAACCCTATTTCTTCGGCAATTTGTGGTAGATGTAATCCACAGTCGTCTCCAAAACGCGCAATGAATCCCAATGCAACAGCCCTCACATTGTCAACGGCGTTATTCATTTTCTTTCTTTATCGAATCCTTCAGCTTTTCTTCGAGGGAGTCCAACAATCTCACATCTTTTCGCGAGAGGTCACCAGTTTTCCGATATGCTCGCTGGAGGGCAATCTGTGTTGGGACGGGAACAACCTTTCCTACAAAGCCGTTTAGCCATCTAGTGGCCTTTGCGAGCGCTATCTTAGGATTTTTTGCTGTCTGATCGTCAGCGCTAGTCATATCAACTACGTCTTGAAGATAGGCCGGAACTTTATTCCCTTTTAGCCGCTGTGCAACGACTAGCTTTTTAGCGGACTCGTTTAATCGTTTGCGCAAGAGGTCAGTGTCGACACCGGCCGCGGCTAACAGATCATTTACTTCTGATCTGCTCATTGAATCGAGATCGGGACAAAATCTATCGGCATCAGCACGCACCCGCTCAAAAACTTTTTCTCTATCCTTCTTTGTCATAGAGCCTCACCGGGCCTTGACAGCAGATCTTCGTTGCTGTCCCTGCAGTTTGAACAATCGATTCATTAGCCTCTTCTTTCTGTTTTCAACGTCATCCACGGTGGTATTTAACAGTGCGGCCAGCTCCTTATTTGTGTAGGCCTGGAACCCGTCGGGATCGAGCTGAACCGTGAGTAGCTCCTTCAACTCGGGTTCGCCGTCGAAGGCTAGCAGAAGTTGCTCACGCTGTTGATTGCGGATGGCTCTCGCTTCGGGTGTTTCGATTTTTATGATGAAATCGTCAAGGGTCATCTCGCCCGACGCGTCATCAGAATCGTCCGCAACTAGGGGTATGTAAAAGCTCGCTTTGTACATCCCTTTCCGCTTCATGTCGATGAAGTCATGCATGAGGACCGTTTTCAAATATCCAAGCAGCAAATCCCTGGTCATGGTTCCGTAGCTGGATTTCCACTCGACGCTATGATCGTCGGGGTCGAGTAGCCGAACCAATGTGGCCATCGCGAGGTCTTCGGGACTCTCAGCGTGAAACTTCATTACCGGTTCAAAGACCGGGTCTGGGAAACAACCAAAAAGCGAATACGCATAGACCGTGAGTCTCTGCAGCAAATCTTCGGGATCAATCTCGCCGAACGAGAAGGTCTTCACGGTGGATCCTTACCAAACCACACTCCTAATGCGATTAAGCCCCACGCATTTTTCCATCGATTTGCAAAAATATTGAGGTCAGCGAATGGAAAAATGCGGCCTCCTCGCGCGCTTAATTAGTGCGGGGCTGGTGAACTCAAATTCCAGCTCCAGCTTAGCCCAACTTAAGGAGGGGCATTGTATGACTGTCATTGTGGAAAAACAATTTGCTGTTGAGGTCGTTTACAACGGAATTACGAGATCAATCGAAATCCAACCGGAGGAACAGGTCACTGCTCTTCTTCAGAAAGCAATAGCGCTGTTTGGGATCACGCAAAACGCGCATTTGCTGTCATTATTTCGGCAGGATGGCTCTCTGGTGCCCGAAAATGAGTCGGCTGAACGTGCTGGTCTGAAGCCCAACGAACTACTGCTACTTCGTCCGAATACGGTGAAGGGGGGATGCGGCCTCCTTCATCTGGCTAGGATTATTGTCGGCAAGACCTTTCAAACGCTCCGCGAATGTGGCGGCGGGAAATATGAGTGCGTCGTTTATTGGACTGGCCCAGCAGGCGAATGCCGGGTTGATGCACTTGAGCACCCAATTCATAAACGCTCACAATTAGGCTATGAAGTCGATGAACGTTGGTTGACGGAGTTTTGGAAGGCGCTTGGCAAATCCAAACGCAGCATCAAGGCACAAATACATACTCATCCCGGCGAGGCGTTTCACTCTGCAACCGATGATCAGTGGCCAATAGTGTCACAAGCGGGTTTTATCTCAATCGTGATACCTGAGTTTGCATTAGGTCAACCCACTCTCGATAAGACATGGTTAGGCCGTTTGCAACCGGATGGGAACTGGCAACAACTTGCATCGGTAGGTGAGGCGATTGTTCTCGCATGACTCCACTCGCGCAATTGGACCGCACAATTCTGTTGTGCCGTGATCATGTGATACCGACGTTGAGCGATCAAGAGATTCTCAATAAATTCCAGTCGCTTCAGGTGCTTTGCATTGCCGACCATAGGAATTTGTCGTCGCACAGCGGGCAAACTGCGCTAATAACTCTAGTGTCTCTGTTGAGTCGAATGGGGGTGCAGGTAGGACTCAGCATTCCGGAAATTGCCATGCTTTCACCGCAACCGCCGTTCTCGGGCGATTCGGTTGGGCAAGCATTAACAGCCTCCAGCGAAACTCTCGTCACTGGTGCCACTGTGCGCTGTGATGCAGATTTCAATCCGCACTTGATATTTGCGTTGGGAGACACGAACGTTGAGGTTCACCATAGACCGTGTTGGATTCTAAGCGGCGATGATTGGCTCAGCGCCCTCACAATGCTAGGACTGGCGAAACAAAAGATTTGGACGGCGCGACTACCAGTTGGCGGTATGGTGAGTGCAGCTATGGCGGCAAATGAGGCGTTCAAGTTTGTAATGCGCCAACTGCCTTTGCGCTCAGCCGGTGATCAGGTGTTTTTTGAACAATCCCTTTCGTGCTGCTGGGACTTTGATGCAATTGCCGTTCCTGAAAATGGCATCGAAGTCGGATCGGTGGATTTGATCAGCGCCGGAGCAAGCTCCCAGGCGGCTCTGTTCGCTCTCAGTCGATTTCCAGATCTCACGATGAGAGGACGAATTTTCGATTCCGACATAACGGAGGAATCGAACTTGAACAGAAATATGCTCAGTCTCGTCGGCGACGTGGGATTGCCAAAAGTACAGATTGCTGCTCGGCGTTGCGGCAACGGGATCGTGCTGGAGCCAGTCAATAAGCGTTTTTCGGGCGACGACGTTGAAGCCGTATTAAGTGATCGCGTGCTCGTAGGGGTTGACCACATCCCGAGTAGATGGAGCGTTCAGCAAAAAATATCGAACTGGTCAGCAGTAGGCGGCACAAGCCACTTCAACGTCTCTTCCTCCGTCCACACAACTAAAACTCCTTGCTCCGGTTGTCTACATCCAGTCGATGATGCTGCAGACGCCGAGCGGATACCTACCGTGTCCTTCGTATCATTCTGGGCTGGCCTAGCCACGACCGTTCGGCTGATTCGTGAGGCGCTCGCGCAACCGTACTCTTTAGATCGACAGCACCTCTGGCTGACGCCCCTCAGAATGGATTTGCCTCACGCCGCAATGTGGCTACCCGTAGCTCCACGAGCGGACTGTCCCGTAAAATGCGCCTCGTCAGAATCGCTTCGCGGGCTGCCAGGCGCTTAAACAATTAACTCGAATTGTCAGGATTCCCGCGCGGACGAGAGAGCGTCCGACTGATCGGCCGTCATCCGAATGTAGCCACCCAGCGCTGACGGCGATTAAATTTGGTATTCCGGAGACGACCGTTGCGTGGAGCCGAGGCTCGGCATGATTTTCTCTGGCGGGTAGAGAAAAAAAGCGAGCTCGCTTCCGGACCTGACTGAGTAACTCCGAAATGCCGGAAACGCCCGCTGGATATCGTATGTGTGATCAGTTTGCGCTTGAGAAAATATCGAGGTGCAGATTCAACATGCAACACGGTCGTGACGTTTTCCGCTGTGGCGCTGGACGCCTCGCTAGCCCCAAATTATGAGACGATGGCGCAACAGCTTAAGTTGGTGGATGATGGAGCAAGCTGATGACCAGAATGACCAGAAAGCATGAGCCAGCATGAAATCAGTTGGAATTCGGAAAAGCAGGACATCTGCCTTCGTCCTGTGGTCAGAGGTAAGAAAGCACCGGGTGGCTCTGGACATGGCAAATTGCACCACGGCACTCCTCATGCTCGCGGAGTTCGTCCTGAAGCTTTCAGTAGAGCCGTTGCTGCCTGAGACCAAGTGCGTCGCGACGAAGGCGCTTCTCGACGCATTTCCAACGGACGCCGCGACCAGGGCGCAGCTGGAAGCTGTTCGCGTCCAGTGCGCACACCTCATGAGGCTGAATCCGGTAGGGCAAGCGGACTTTCTAACGTGCTTCGACCAGTGGAAAAGATCGAAGCTCACGCTGTAATGCCGCTCACGCTCGTCGACTGACGGGGCGCGGCACGGCCGCCGAAACGACGCAGGGCGCCGCCGCGCTGTGAACACAACGGAGTTATGGCATACCGCACCGAAATCGACCGGGCCCTCGATGAGATGATCTCCCTGCAAGAGTGGCTGAAATTTCAGAACCTTGCGGTCATTCTCGCCCAACAGAAGTGGCCGCAGCTTGTAGCATCGGAGCCCAACTGGGATGGAGGTCTCGACGGAAACGCGAGCGGATGTTTGGCCGCCGACGGACAAGGTATTGGCCTTGCCTGCTCGCTAACCGCGACACTCGGTAAGATTGAGAACGACGCCGCAAAAGTCGTAGCGAACTATCCCGATGTACGTGTCCTCATTTTCGCGACCCTGGAGGCAGTAACCAAACACACCGAGGGGCTGTGGGCCACTGAGATTCTCGCCAAGTTTGGATTGCAGCTTGTGGTTGTTCCTCGCGCACAGTTCATAGCTTGGCTTCAGGAACCGGCAAACTCGAACATCTGCAAAGAGCAATTTGGGATCGAGCCCGCAATGGCCCCTCAGTTGGCGCCCGACCTGGAGAGGTCGCTGGAAGCTGCTGGTGAAATAGCGACCAACTGGGATCGCGCCTATCGCAGGATAGATCGGCCCGTGATCAGCCTGAACGCGGTCAAGCTGAATGAAAAAGGCGAGCCAATCGAGGCCGTGACGACCGCGTCGCTAAAGTCCGTTCTGTCCGAGGGGCAACGAATTGTCCTCGAAGCGCCGGCGGGCAGCGGCAAGACTACGACGCTCATCCAACTGGCACGACACGCTTTGGGTGAGGGACGGTTGGCGTTCCTGGTGGACCTTCCGGAGTGGGTCCGCTCGGGCAAGGACATTTTCTCGTACATTGCAGAGCGACCCCAATTTGCGTCGAGGGACGTGGACGCGACGCTGCTGGCGAAATTGCGCGGGGCCCAGCCGCCAATTTTTCTGCTCAACGGATGGAATGAAGTTCCAGTCGCCGGCGCGGAAGCGGCGGACACAGCGCTGCGTGAGCTTGACCGGAGTTTTTTCGCCGCGATTGTTATCGTTGCCACGCGCAAGCATAGCGTCGTCCCGCAACTGCGCGGCTCCTTTCGACTGGAGTTGAATCCTCTTAGGCGCGCCCAGCGCGACGAATATCTCCGTCTGGCGCTGGGAGGATCGGCGCACGACCTTCGGGTCAAGCTCAACAACAGTCGCGTGCTGGACTCGATCACGCGCACGCCGCTGTTCCTCTCGGAAGTTGTCGATCTCTACCGTGTGGGAAAGGATATCCCGGCAACGAAGATGGGTGTGCTCGGTGCCGTGATGGATGCGATCGAGCATTCCCTGGATCACCAGACGAGTCTGGGACAAGGACCTCTGCGAGGACACGCGCGCGAGTATCTCCGCTCGCTTTCGATGGAGATGACTAGCCGCGGCGAAACCGCGATCGTAGAAGCGGACGCACTAGCGGTGGCAAGTTCTGTGAACGCGAGACTACAGGCCGCACATCAGATCGGGGACACACCAGACCCGGGAGAAATACTGGACGAACTCTCCAAGCGCCATGTTTTCGTGCGCGCCGAGGATAGCGAAATTTCGTTTCGGTTCCAGCACCAACAGTTTCAGGAATTCTTCGCAGCGGGCGGGTTTGGTGCGCGCTTGGTCGACCTCGTCCGCGCAAGCGATTCCAAGGAAGACCGGAAGTTCCTCGTGTCCTACGTGAACGAACCGCGGTGGGGCGAGTCATTGCGCATGCTGGCGGAGGACATCGGAGCATCTTGCGGGAAAAAGGTGATGGTTGAGGTTGGCGCGAAGCTCGTGCGCATGGCACTCGAGGTTGATCCGATCTTTGCCGCAGAACTCTCCCGGTGGTGCGGGCCGAGCGTCTGGACCGAAGTTCGGGAGGAGATGGGCGGGCGACTCCGTGCCTGGTATGACGTGCCCGATGGCCGCCACAAACAATGTGCGCTGGCAGCGATGCTGGCGACAGGTTCAGACGATTTTAAGGACATCGTCGTGCCTCTGCTGACGGACCCGAACGATCAGGTTCGCCTAGCGGTTTATCACAGCGGCGCTGAGTTTCTACCGTCTAGTTTAGGGCCGTGCTGGGTCGAGGTCGTGCAAGGCTGGCCGGATGAGGCGCGCCTCAATTTTGTTCTGCAACTGGGTCACGACCCGTGGCTGGCGGACACAGTCGAACAACTCGCGCTCGCGGATCCGAGTCCGCAGATCAAATGGAACGCGGCCCGTCAACTGAGCTGGTACGGTTTTACGGAAAAGGTTGAAAGACTCCTGGGACCTCTCGATGACAGCGTTTTCCGAACAGCGCTGCGCTCGCTGGATCCAGATGAGATTCCGCCATCTCTCCGGCAACGCGCGATTGACGTCTCCGAAGCGAAGTACGCCGAAACCAGCGACGCGTTCGAACGTCTGCAAACCCTCCGATTCCTGCAAAGACTCGGCGTGCAGCAGACTGCCGAAAGGACGAAGGCCGAACTCGACGGTCTCGACAAGAAGCAGTTGGAAGCCGGGAACACCGGACCAACCAAGTGGGCACTGGACGAACTGCGGGAATCCGACCCGCAGTGGGTGAGTGAATGGCTTGCGCGAAAGGTTCTTGAAGGCTCGACGAGATTCGGAGGTTGGAACGAGATGGTCGGGCAGATTCCAGCGACGGAGCGTGACCGCCTGTTGGAGCGCTTCACCACCGAGCTTCTCGATGCGAATGAGAAGCAACGCGTGTTGTCGATTCTGGCCACGACCGCGGATGAAGGACTTGTCGCGCGGGGGTTCGAGAGGGCTTGCGAGATGCATCGTGAGTTGATGATCGGCCCCAGTCGGGACATGGCGAAGTGGAACTTTTTTCGGCAGCAGCAGGATTTGCTCCAGGCAATCGCTCCGAAGACTATCCTCGACGCGCTGTCACCGAAGCTGGAGCGAGACCCGGAACTAACGGAACTCGGCCTGTTGACAGACGTGCTCGGAAGATTGAGCCCGACGCACACCGATACGCGAACGGCCCTGCCGGACGAAGCGCGGCGAAAACTACATGCCTACCTGAAGCGCGCAGTCGAGCGCGCTGCCGACCCGAACGGGATGCGTGCGGGCGTTCGGGCGCATCTTGCCGTTTTGTTGGCACAGGTAGGCGGCCCGAGCGACATTCCCGACCTTAGCCGGTTGATCGCAGCCGACTCGATTCGATACCGCGAAATGCTGGCAGCCCGCGCGAAAGGGGACAAATCTGGTGACAACGTCGGCTACGTGGTCCTCTACATGAACGCGGTGATGACCGCCGACCCGGAACACGGAGACGAAGTATTGCTCGAAATGCTGAGCGAAGAGCAGTACGAACGGTTCGTGGCAGAAGAACTCGTCCGGCGAGCGAAGAAAAGCAAACCGCAACCGACACTCGGGATCAGGCCCCCCGCTTTCGAAAAGGTGTGGGGCGCCCGAGAAGGAAAAGAGACCGAAGAATACGTTGAGGAACGGCGGAGCCGCTACGCGGACGCGCTTCGGGCGCTGATCGAGAGAGTTCTCGTGGAACGCGCGACCGCAACCAATAAACGTCCCGCGGAGTATCGTCTCAAGCCGATCGGCGCTTCTCTCGCCGCTCTGGACGCACGCAGGTCGGCCAAACTGATTCTGGAAGTGATGGCCTTCCCTGCTGGTTACGACGCCTACAATCGGGTCGATTCCGTGCAAAGCCTCATCTTCGCGGGAGTCCGCATGACGCTCCCGGAGATGATGAACGTTCTCGGCCCCGCCATCGAGCAAGCGCGCCGCGACCTCGGCAACAGCGACCAGAACCGTTGGTTGATGGATCGCTGTTTGAGCGTCCTCCCGTTTGCCGACCCTCCGGAGGAAGGGATCGCGAAGATTCGGGAAATTCTTTCGCAGGTTCGTTTCTTCTATCCGCACGATTCGAGAGGCGTTGTCGCGGCCCTGGGCGCCAGCCGGTGTCCCGATGCGATGGACCTGCTTCTGGAACTGGCGAAACCGGACGGAAGCGCGGTGGCGCAGATCGGCGAGGAGTGGATCAGAGCCGTGGCACAACTGGGCGGCAACCGCTCGAACGAAGTGCTCCTCTCATTCGTCGATCCCTATCAGAAGCTCTTCACGAAGGAGTTTCTCCCCGACTACCAGCACGGTAATGTGCTTGCAGGTTTGCTCGCGGATCGCGCTGAGCGAGACAACGAGTTCAAGGCGGAGCTTTTTCGCCTTGCGGACGGCGAACTGCCTCCGAGCAAACGGACGCTGCTCGCAAAAACATTTTCGTATTTTCAGCGAGGAGAAGACCTGGTAGCGGGCCTCTGTGTGCTGCGAGATGACACATCCGAGGTTCCCTTTGAGCTGCTCCGGTCAATCGAAAACTCGTTTCTGGAACGACGGCCTTACGGGACCGACGGGTCTGTCCACACTCTTGCACCACGGGGATCAAACGCCCTCCGAAAACGCCTGTTTGAGCTGGCGCAAACGGATCCCGTGCGGAAGCGTTCGGCATTCGCGCTGCTCGGCCAGATCGAAGTGTGGCGGCTCGAGCACGGTCGTCCCATGGATGAACCTCGACACCCGGCGCTCGAGTCGGGTGCCTATTGGCCGACTTAGCAAGCGAAACGCTGCCTTGACCGGACACGGAACGGACATGACGATTCTTGGACAGGGCAGTCATTCACTACGGCATTGATTTCGCCGCGTCTGCGGCGCTTTTTCTTGCGCCGGGCGACTGATTCGGGATCAGTTCGCCAGCGCTTCAGCGGGGCCAAAGGGTGCACATGATAAGGAGAGGTGCTATGCGGCGCCGGCGAGGGAGAATTTCCAGATCAGCGGGACGAGACCGGACGCGGCGTGGCAATCCTGCGCACAACTGGCGCACAGCCAACTCCAATGATCAGATTTCACGTGCGATCCGACTAATCAGCTGGATGTTGGAATGTCAGTATCTACCCCCTCGGTGATCACTTCAAAGGCTTTTGGCAAATCCCTGACGTCCACTTTGATTGCGGCGAACTATTCAGCCGTTCACGACATAAGCCCCTATTGCGATCTGGGAAGCGCCCAGTCGGCTTTTGGCGTTCCGCCGCCTTCGCGAGTTCGCGCCAGCTTAAAGCGAACACCTCGAGGCAAAGACGCCGGTGGGCTTTCGTCGCGAAGCAGAGCACCCTCGATCAGAGCTTCGCCTGGCTCAAACGTTAGGGCGCCATCGTAACGCCCGCGAGAACCTCCATAAGTCTCTTCTAAGACACTTAGAGACCGGCGCTCATTCACCCGCAGAATGATTCTGTTGTTGAACTCTGAGAGAACGCTAGGATGCAGTTTACCCGGCTGCTGCGTTATGACCATCAGGTACAGGTTGAGCTTTTTCCCTTGATCCGCAAAGCGCTGGATTTTCTCGGAAACGAGGCGTTTCTGTGGATCTGCTGTTTCGGGCGGCGCGAAAAGGTGACCCTCGTCGATCACTACCACGGTTCCATTCCAAGAGGTGGTTTCGTCGCGAAGAAAGGCCTTGCGTTTCTCTTCGCCCTGACTCCAGAGTGCCTCCAACGCGCGCGCGGCCGTTAGGGTCCTCACCTGATCGTCGTCGAGCGACAGATCCACAATCGTCGACCTGTAATCCTTTGCGAACAGGGAATCTAGATCCTTGCTCGAATCCTTCGCCCACACATTTAATCCCGCAAGTTCTTGGAGTCGCAGCCGGTATCGCTCCACATCCTCACCAACCGCCACATCGAAGTACTTACTCTTGCTGAATTGCTCAAGCGTGACCGGCCATTCTTTCGTTTGCTTCTGATATTTGAAATGGTGGTCCAAGTGGCGATATTCGGCGAACGTCTCGCTCGGTTTCAGCCGAAGGAACGCTGCCATTTCTTCCAACGAGAGCTTGCCCCAGTCGATACCCCAAATCGTCCCATCCGGTGCGGCGACGCCGATTTGTTTGTTAATTTGGCGCCACCTGGCCACGAATTGCGGGTCAGGTTTATCTCCCTGGTTGTTCGAGCCAGTGCTCAGTTCCCTTAGATACTTGAAATCGGCATTTGGATCAAGAATGACGACCCTGGCCTCGGTCCATGCGAGAATTTCTTCAATGACGCGTCGGGCGGCATTCGTTTTCCCGGATCGCGATTGCCCCACGATCAGGGTGTGGTTTGCGAGCAATGCTTGGACGGCTTTCCCTTTCGCCTCCGAACTCACGCGGCTAATGGGCCAACCCTCGGCCGCGTGAAATTCGGTCGCTTTTTGTTTGCTCTGTTTCATTTCTTACCGCGTCGCGTTGGTCCTTTGGCAGCGACGATGGATATGGGCAATGAGATTTCCGGGCAAAGCAACTCGCTCCTTGCAAAGTCTCGGTGTTCCACGACAAGATCGTGGTCGCACGCGATCGCGAGCGCGCTACGTGGAGTCGTAGTAGTCTTCGTCATGAAAGACCAATACTCCAAGTCGTATAGTGATGAGACTCTAAGACTGGTCGGCCCGATTGGCTTAATGTACTCGGGATCGAAGACCAAACGAAGCTTTGCCCTGCCCTGGCCAGGTAATGCAGCCGGTATGCGGGCAGAGAGATGTGTGACGAGTTTCAGATGATAGGTGGCATCCGCTTCCAACTCAAACTCCGCGAACGAACTGCCTCTGACGACACGTCGGACAGGGGCCATCTCCGTAAGCCGGCTATCTCGCTCTCGGAAGAGCCCAGCCACACGCAGGAACACGATATCGTATGTAACGTCCAAAGGAGCGCTCCCCAGACTCCGTGTCCTCCATTCGCCGGGCAAATATGCCTCGTCGACGATACTTTGAAACGCCACGGTATCGCTGGTCCTTTCAGCTTCGAACCCAAGGTCTGTAGACAAATGCGCATAGCTAATCGGCGCTTTCTTGCCGGGCGCGTGAAACTTGATCTTCTCGTTGAGCGCTATTCGCGTTGAACGGCGCCGATACTTAGGCTTCACGTACCCGGTCAGTTCGAAGAAAAAATGAGCAATCCCTCCGTCCTTAAATGCATTGATCAAGCGTCCGCATCGAAGTGGCAAATATGGCCCACCCGGCCCCATGGTATCCCCTGGTTTCCACACTCCGATCGTCTGAACCTGGTAGAGATAGACGACAACAACCGGTAAATTCCGCAGAGTGGCCGGCAACGTACCACCTTCGGGCGGAAGCGAAGCCCGCAAATGCTCGTCCACGTATTTGAACCGATACCGGAAGTGCAGAATCATCCCACGGGGGAGCGCGAGAGCCTCGACGCAATCAAGGACGTATTCGCGGTTTGCGCTACTCGAGACTAAATAGAGGCAATTCTTCGACATGAGTTCGAATTACACGGCATCATGCTTGCATGCAAGAGTCCCTTGATGCCGCATAATGCGAAGAAAGGCGTCGCTTTCCATTGTCAGCGCAAAGTACCGTCCGCAGATCGCCAGCGAGTTTTCGTGTCGAGCAAGCTCAGATTGACGCGTAGCGACAAGATCGGAAAGAACAATCATGCGATAACCCAGGTCATAGCCTTGGCGAACGGTCCCCTCGACACAAATATGTGTATCAACTCCAACGACGGCAACTGTGGTTATCGAGCGCTCATGCAACAGGCGGCGTAGTTGGTCATTCGAGAAGGCGCTGTACCGGTGTTTCGTGAAAATGAGATCGCCTGGCACAGGTTTTATAAAGAGTTCACTTCCTGCGCTGCCTGGCGCACAAATAATAGGTCGACCATTCCGTATGAGCCGCTCGCGCTGCGACTCCGACATTTTCTCGGGATCGTAGATTAATTGGAAGAAGGCGGTTAGTGCGACATCGGCACGAATTGCCGGCAATAATCTAGCGATTCGATCGGCAACGGCTCTGCAGGGCGAAACATCGCTGCCGAGGGCTGCCAGAGCACCATTATCGCTGCAAAAGTCTCTCTGAAGATCGACCACCAGAAGTGCTGTACGATGGGGTTCGATCCTGGATAATGCATGTTCTTTCCAATCGTCCGGGGCCTTCTGTGCTGACACGGTCAGGTCTCCATCAGGAAAATTGCGTCCGGTGCCGGGCTTTTTGTTTCGGCAGCCGTCGCTGGCCTTCTCCAATTGCCAAGGCGTCCACAGTTTATCATCGCGGCGCTGCGAGCAAATTTCCGGACGATATCGACATTACGCCTTTGAAACCTAACGTTTGAATCTGGAGTCATGCCGCCACAGGCGAGAAACCGCCGTTGGCTTGTTAAGACGAAGACCGTCGGTACATGAAGGAAGAGCTTCGAGCGAGCCAGAACAACATCATGGTGCAATTCCTCGGCGAACCACTCAACTGGTCTGACTGGGATGTTTATGAAACGCTTTCGACTTCGGGCGTCAGCATCCTCTCGGTCACACTTGCGGTTTCCGGGCAATTGGCCTGTTGATGCCTTTGGGCTTCATACCGGCAACAGCGACTCACGGACGGCTGCACTGCGTAATCATTCGCCCCACGGCCTGGTCCGCGAAACTCCGGTCTGGTTCATTGCCTTCGCCGGCGAGAAAGTCGGAATGGCATACGCGGCCCTCAGCCCGCCGCTACCGATGACATGGGCGCCGCCATTACCTTGAGAATTTCCGGAATTTCGTCTCCAATCACTTTGACTTGAGCACCGTGGCGAATAGGATACGCAAGGCTATGGCTTGCGACCTGCATTATCACTGAATCTTGCTCGATTCTCTTCGACAACCAGCGGTTGATCCAATAGGCGCTTATCATCGTAGTCTTCTTTCGTGGATCGCTCCGCGGAACAATGTACTGCGGTCTCGTTTCAAGCCCCAACAGCAATCGGCGAAAGTTCTCCGCTAAGGGGATGCCGTACACAATACGTCGATTCCCGTGTTTCAGAAGCATGTTGCTGGGCAGACCAACGAGAGTCAAGGCCTCCCTCATTTTTCGCATCAACGGATTCACGCCCTCGCCAAAAATGCTGTTTACCTTTCTCCCTTGTTTGGATCGACCCAACAGAGCATCTCCTAGCCGGACGGATTCCTTACTGAAATGGAACGATCCAAAGCCCTGGCTGGTTCCAAGCTCTTCGTACCGTAAACACAAGGAGGTCTTTCCGCCAACGATCTCGGCGGGCAGCTTGACGCGGTTATATTGGCTAGATCCGTTTCCGTAGAGACTCGTCGTGCAAAGCAGCACGAGTCGAGGGATTCTCTGTACTTTCTTCCCCTTCATGCCAGAAGCAATAACGCTCACGTGATCTGCATACTTTTTAGCGTAAGCTCGAACGACCTCGGGGCTGCCCATTAGCAGGCAGGTCAGTTTGCCTCCTAAAATCGCGTTGTATGGCGCAACAGCACCGCAGACCATGATGTCCATCATGCCAATGCCGACCCGCTCTGCCTTGCCAAATCGCACAACCCGCTTCAATGCATCCCGAACATTTGGCTGTTGAAGAACTCGGCGTAATTCTTTCCTTGAAAGAGACTCAAGACTTGCGTTATCCAGAACTCTCTGGACATCCAGGAGAGCCGCCAGCCGATTGCACCGTTTGCTCCGATATAAGTTTGTTTCAGCCAGAGCAATCCAATCTTTACCGGTGCGTACTCTGCCGCTCTTGTGAGCGGCGCTTTCCGGATTCTTGCGATGCAGCTTTATCGTCCTCACAGCCTCCGCACGGAGCCTCGCGATTACCTTCGGAGATGTTGCCGTGAGGTCTTTGGCGGTGAGCAGGCCATCTTTAATGAGATCGGCAGTGTAAATTCCCTTTAGAAAGCTCCGGAGTTGCCCGAGTAGGCAACGAACCGCTTTCCTGTCGGGATTGGCCGCCAAAGCAGCGACCGCAGCGTCGGAATCCCATCCGATCCACTTGTCACGAATCGACTGCTGAATGACTGAACTCGCCAGAGCTGCAATCCCAATTACCGGATGACCAGGAACCGCTCGGTCACGAACCAGAATCATGAGGTTACGCCCCGGCACGCTCCGATAGATGTTGACCCATGTATGGCGAAAATATCGCCAGATGTCATTCAATCGCAGTCCTGTCTCGAAGCAAAATGCATCTGGAGTCACAAACTGCAGATATGGATCAATGATTCCCGCCAGGCATCGTGTTCGCTCATCTGGATCTCGATGCCCTACGGCTCGACGGAGGCTGAGAGCAAGCTCCTCGCCGTCCCGAATCACGGAATAAATAGAATGCCAACCTTTGGGCGTGAGCCGTCTTCGTTCCATCCCTTTGATGAACTCCTGTACGGACGGCTCGCCGAGTTGTGCATCACGTTCGATCAGGTGTTTCTGCCGAATTCGGTCCTTTTGAAGGACGGGGCATTCATCATGTTTGTCGGGCGGAAGCAGTACGATTTGCGAGTGCCGGTTCTCGACGGACCATCCATGCAATGCAAGATCAAGCAGCAGGTTGCATACCAGCATCAGCTTGAGTTCGTCGCTCGTCGGTCGCTCAAGGTATCCGCAGGCTTCGACCTGCAGCTTCCGAACCTGTTCGACAAGGTTGGCCGTGGAATGAAATGCACGTCTAAGGCGTCGGCAGAAAAGAACCAGTTTGGCCTGAAGACGGCCGACGTCGGGAGTAATCGGAATGGGTTGATTCACACATTTCAACATGAGGCTCTAGGATAAGAAAGCTGCCACCGCATCACTCCAGATTTGGCGAAACCGCCTCATTATCTCACGGACTCTTGGCCCATTTACGAGGCACTCCGCTCTGGCGCACGAAATGAGCAGCAGCAACACATACTGAAGCCCATCCTGTCGGTCTCCGGCAGTGCCGGCCGAAGCCAATTGCCGATATGCGCCTGAGTAGAAGGGATGGCATTCATTGATGTTCAGCGATAGCAGCCCGTCGCGCAGTTGGGCTGAAAAGAACAGGTTGTTCTCTTCGGGATTGTGAGTGACTGCGAACCGTAACCCGAGGACTCCATCGTTGCGCTTTCTCAGCAGCTTCACTCCCGGCAGTTTGTCACTGAGGGTTGAACTCTCTCGCAGCGATCGTGGGGGTTCAAGCAGGTGGTCCCGTGCCTGCAGACGGTTTAACGTGCGACCGCGAATGTCTTCTCCCTTAATGCTCATGAATTTGCTGCGGATACGACTGTTAAGCTCACGAGCGATGCGCTCAATTTCCGGTGTGAGAATCGACGAGAGCAGTTGAGTGGGATTGATTTTTTGCTTGCTGTGCGTTACGCCAAAGAGTTCATCCAGTTCTGGAGTAAAGGCCACTTCGCATCGCCACCAGTCATCGTAGTTCTCTTTGCGCTTTGTGCCCATGAAATACCAGCCATAGTCAATTTCTCTGCCGGCCCGGACGATCGACACGCCTGCATTTTTCGCGATGCCGAGATCGTTCTTCTTCTCATTCGAGAAATGGTGCCACTTTTGAACAGGTAGCTCGGAGAACCGGACCGAAACGACGGAGACGGACGCGCACGACTTAACAAATGCTGGCACCCGAAGTTTGTATTCGAGCGGGGGGCCATAAAGCTTCGCGCCCGAAAGGTTACCATCTGCTGCGAGGAAGAGCGGATCAAACGGCCTGACTTGGATTCCATTGACCTTGATCAACCGGCCATCGTGGAGGGCCTGGCGGAAGATGCGCCCGAACTCAGCAAGGAGCTTGAGTTGGAGAGTCTTTGCACTATCGCAATCAAGCCGATCGCACTTGCTAAGGACTATGATCGTACCGCTCCGAGTGCGTGGGCGAATCGACGCCTGCGCGATCCGTGGCGTTGGCACAGCGCGCATCGAATTCGTCGCTATTTCATCCACGTCCAAGTAGCTACTCCAGACTCGCGACGAATTAGTCCAAGTGAACACCTCCAAGCGCCGCGCTTGACTCAGCCCGCCATTTGGCAGGCCCATGCCGTAACGACCCGTCGCCATCCGTGACCCGAACCGGGTGCTTCCTCCGAACTGCAGTGCAAGCCGCAGCACGGCAGGGCGCATTCCGATACCGTCGTCAACCACTCGGATGATCGTGTCTCTAGTTCCGTTAGGAGTTTCCTGAATGAGTACATCGACATGTTTCGCCTGCGCCTCGAGAGCGTTGTCTATGAATTCCGCTATGGCGGATCCGGTGCTCTTGTATCCGGTATCACGAGTAGCCTCGATGAATGACTGCACGGCGACTATCGGAAAGGTCTTCATTGGGCCTCCAATGGCAAAGCATCAACCAGCTTTCTTAGTGAGATGTGACCAAGAACTGATGAAAGACAGCAAATTCCACACGTAACCCTTGACATCAGAAGGGTTTGGCACCAGAATTCTTATTCCCCTTGGCGAATTTTGGTTGAATGTATTCGAACTAGATGTCTAGCTACGACTCTGCCTCGGGGCGTACACTCCCCCACCGAAAATTCGGTCATCGAGCGTATTCCACACACCGCATGAATATTGCGGGGCACAATGACGCTTAATGATTGGCAGGAAAAGCTGGGATCGCATTTTTCCCAGGTGCGCGAGCGTCGCCTCAATCTCCCTAGCGCGCACAGGAGCCTCTATGCTCTTGAGCACGGGCTGAAGGAATCCGATCTCGCTGAACTCCGCCACCAAATTCATGAATGGTTGAAATACTCCGGCCCAGCGAGTCGACACTTCTTGGCTTGGGCCGTCTATTCGGCGGAGGTCGGATATCAATACTCAGGCGAAGAATATTGGACAACTTTCTGCCGAGGTACGCCTGGCTGGCAGGATTCTCAAAACAGCCGAGATCACATCCGGAGTGCATTCGAGGAATTTCATCGAAAGTTCAATGCCACGCATCCTCGAGGAGCCTGGGCGGAACAATTTACCATCATTTGCTGGCCGATCACACATGCGATCCTGCCCAAAGATCTGCAGCGAGAACTCGCCTATGTGCTTTATGAATTACGAGGATCGTTCACCCCGCAGCTCCTACATAATCCAGAGCTTCTCGGCCAACGGATTGAGGATGCGGCATGGAACTCCGGAGCACGATTTCGCCAATTCGCAGAAAACCACACGCTTGTAGGTCAAATTGCAACGGCACTCCTGCTGAGCGAAGAGGATAAGGACGAGGCCCTCATTCTTCCATCAACACTCGATCGGATTGCGGCAGATCTGGATAAAAACCAACGTTCCAGAGACTGGCTCGGGGATGCCCGACGAAGAGCAGATCAGATCCGACTCCGCGGCCTTTCACGTTCTACAGACGACCAAACGGAACTCATCTCAGCAACCGGCAGTATTCTGACCCCACTCCAGAAGGAAATACTGGAACTCGGCTTAGAGCCGAAGGTGTTCCTCAGAAGAACAGGCTCCGACACCTGGGCTGTACAGATCGAATTGCCCGATCTAACCCCCCTGATTCAGAGATTTCCGGGCGTCAGAGCAGTAGTTGCCAGCCAGAGATGCATCATCGCCGGAACCAAAGGTACTCCTCTTCCACGGGGAGCCCTGCTCTATGGGCGACAACTGGTTGCGCTTACTCGGTGGCCCGCGTCGGAGGAACTGCTTATCAATTTTGAGGGCCTTGATCCAGATTTGAAGTATTTGCTGACGATGGAGTGCCTTCTTCGACCAGGTCCTCGATGGCTGTTCAAGGTTAGCTCCGATGGCGCAATGGCGGCACAGGTTAAGACAGGGATCGTTCAACCCGGATCTTCCTATGTATTGATTAGCCGTAATGCATCGGATCTGGCGCCGCCGACGCTACACTGTGCGGCGGCCGGCGTAAATTGCGAGGGGATTTCTGCTGCACGCCTTGATGTTCCCGACGTCGTTTCAAGAATTTATGCCGACGAATTGCGTGATCTGTCCCTTGTCACTGCCAACGAGGTACAAGTTGCGCCGGTAGGCTTACCCGCAGCAAGGTGGGACGACTCGGGGACAGCAGAATGGCTTTCGACAGATCGGCCGATCGTCAAAGTCTCGGTTGATTTTGAAGTGCAGGGAGTGTTGTTGAACCTGGTTGGACCATCGCCAGTCAAACTCGAATTAGATGGTATAACAACCTGGCCGCTCCTCATTGATTTGGGAGAGTTAAATTCAGGCATTTACAACCTTCACGTTGTGGTTTTACGGCATGGACACTCAAATCCAATATATGGCCGTCTGCAGCTCACCGTCCGAGAACCTAAAACCTGGAGCGGCGCCATACCCGTTGCGACTCCGTTTGCGGTGCGGGTCTCGCCTGCAACGCCAAACCTAGAGGAACTCTGGGAAGAGCAGGCTACACTGGAACTCTTCGGTCCTGCGGAACGAAGAGTTGAAGCGCACATCAAGTTTTTTTCCAGTTCATCGGAAGCTCCCATTTTTGAGCGGACGTTCGGATCGTTACCGCTGCCTTGCCCGCAAACCTGTTGGTCGGACCATTGGAAAGCAATCACGGGCGACAAACAAATCCAGAATGCCTACGATGCGAGCACTGAATGCGAACTCATCTTCCAATGCGAGGAACTAGGCAGATTTGTTCTGCGGTCATCTCGAGAGTCTAGGCCTGTACGATGGATCGTAAAACAGGAGAACAACGGGTATTTTGTACGACTTGAGCTATTGGACGATCAAACACGGGCATCTTTAGCACGCTACTCATTTCGATCACCCGCCGAATTTGCCCCAATGTCGCTGGACCCAGTGCTCGGATTCCGGGTTTCGGAAGATGGAGGTCTCTTTGCCGCGAGCACGGAAAAGTACCGCGCCTCAATAATCGTGCCCCCGGTTATTCACTCGCTAAAATTGCTAGCGGCAGAGATTGTTATTCCTCATGCCGCTCGATCGGAAGCAGCGCTTGGTGGACTTGTTAACGCTCTTGAGCTTTGGGTTGGTGCGCGGGCCGTCGGCAGTCCCTTCGCTGCGCAGCGCAAAGCAGCTGCAATATCCGCCCTTATGGACGAAATCGTGAGGATTCTCTGTGGGGATGAGTGGTCAAAGTTTGAGCGAGAATATTCGCGTGCCTCGATAGCGATTACGGATTTAAAAAACTTCATTTCGCCCGCAAAGCACACACCCCTAGCGCGCGAAATCGTTCTGAAACAACAGCAGATGAAAACATCGCCACCCAATGAAGTCGTTGAAATCCTCTACCGACTCACGCGTTCGTTCTTAGATCTGCCCGTCTTCTCAACCGCCCGGGACCACGGAGTGAGTCGGCAACAATGGGTAACAGAGTTTGCATATCGGATGTTAAGCGCTCCAGGCTCCGTACGAAGTTGGGCCACTCAGGACCTCGTGCCCGCAACTGGTTATCTCTTAAAGAATCCAGTGCTATGTCGGGTTGCGAGATTCGCGGTTCTACTCTCCAAGGAGATGGATGTAAACGGCGCGAAACCAAAGGCGGTGGGCCTGTGAGATTGATTTCCATCAAAGACGTTGAAGCCTTGGCTATCTCCGGTCTCGGGTTCGACATCGACTCCGCAGATCTCGTCACACCGGAGGTACTTGCGGCTCTCATCAGAAAAACAGCTTCTTTTGAATGTCCGTGCCGGCCTGCGGTGCTAGTGAAATCGGTTTGGAGTCTCCTTGAAGCAATTTGCCCGAATGACGCTCTCCATGACATTGTGCGTGAAACGGTCGATTTGGTCACCTCCTACGGCGATCTTATTGAGGCGCGCGACTCGGATGATCCGGCCTCAGGCTCCCTTGTTTATTTAGCTGCGCCTAGCTTTCTTCACCTGTCGGATCGGCTCTTCCTTCTTTTCGGAATAGTTCCCGACGGCGAAGATGCGACTCCGCCGGAATTGCGCCAAAAGATCGAACCGGTAATGTATAGTCGCCAGCTGGCTGCCCAAGAGCCTAAAGAGTGCCTCGATGCATTACTTCAGGCAGGGTTCGTACCGCTGAAGGTCGACTCTTGGTTGAAATGTCCCCCGTCTCAGACAGCCTCCGAGTTCATCGCGCAGTATGACGACGCGCTGTCCAACTCAGGTCCTCCAGGTGTGCCTGAAGACGTCGTGTTGATAGATCCGACTCGACCGGTGAACTACTACAAGGGAAGATGGACAAAGTTGAAGAAGCAGACCGGGAGATTCATTGGCCGACGTACCCAGGCGTATGGCGCACAGTTGTGGTGCTACATCGAAGTCAGTGACGGGGTTGTCACGCGATTCCTGGATCTCCCCTTATACGAAAATCACTGGAGAGCTTTCGATGAGGCGTGGCACATTTTGCAAGCTATCGACGCCGCTTCGGGCCAACCGCAAGGCTTTCGCGTGCGGAAGGCGAGTCAAAAGGGCATGGCGGCGATGGATTTGTTTTCGCCAGTCCCAACGTGGGCGACGCGCCGGTGGGATGCGGTTGGTCTCAGAACAACGCCCAATTCTTCACTAATGTCATACATATTTCCTGAAACACGGATCGATGCTGAGTGCAGTTTTGCGGCCGAGAGGATGTGGCTTACACGCTTATGACTGATGTGGCGTACACGCTTATGACTAGTGATGTCCAGAAACAATTCGCCACGATAGATCAAACGGTGATGCAACTTCATGCCGCGCTTCAGGAATACATCGAAGCTGCCTACCACATCTCTGATCCTCAAATGGTAAAGGAAAGAGCCGCACTTCTCCTGGAGCCAGGCGTGATCCATCAGCGCCCATACCTCGAAAGCACTCCAAGATATGTATCGGGTCCGAAATATTCTGACATCTCCGGTCTTGATTCAACTATCTCATCCTTATTCACTTCGCTTTCGAAATCTGATGGAACAAAACCAATTCTCTACAACCCTCCCTATCTTCATCAGGCGCAGGCCATCGAGGGAATACTCGTACAGAACAAGAGCCTGATGATCATGACTGGCACCGGATCAGGGAAAACGGAAAGTTTTCTCTTGCCTATCCTGGGAAAGCTTGCTCTTGAAGCCGCGCACCGGCCGAGTTCGTTTGCAAATCACTCCGCTGTGAGAGCAATGATCCTGTATCCAATGAACGCTCTCGTAAATGATCAACTCGGACGTCTCAGGCTGTTATTTGGGAACAGCCGACTCAGCAAACAATTTGAGACCTGGGCAGGACGTCCAATTCGCTTTGCTCGTTACACGAGCCGGACGCTCTATCCGGGAGTTCGGGATCCCAAAAAAGACGCCGACCGTCTTTCTCCCATCGGCAAATACTACGTCAAGCATCTTCAGGACTCACTTGACCCATCATCATCCAATCACGCTTCTTCCAAGGTGCTCGTAGAAGAACTGAAGAGTCGCGGCAAATGGCCGGCTAAGCCCGACTTGTTGGCTTGGTATGGAAAGCCAAGCAGCAGATGGCAAGATAGCAAAACGACAGCATTCAAGCGTTGCGTGACTCTTCCCCACGATCAGGAGTTGTTCACCCGACATGAGGTACAGGCCGCTCCCCCGGACGTTCTCGTCACAAATTACTCCATGCTGGAGTACATGCTTATGCGGCCGCTCGAGCGACCGATTTTTGACCAGACTCGCGAATGGCTGAGCGCAAACCCAAAGGAATCATTCTTACTTGTTATCGACGAAGCTCACTTGTATCGCGGGGCCCAGGGTTCCGAAGTCGCGTTGCTTATCAGGAGAATGCGGCAACGGCTCGGGATTGAACCCAATCGGCTTCAGATCATTTGCACTACGGCAAGCTTTCACGATCACAAATATGCACCTTTTTTCGGCGCTCAACTCACCGGCAAACAGGCCGATGACTTTCGCGCGATTAAAGGCGACCTCGATTTAAGAAAACCCGCCCACGCAGCCACTCAGGTAGATGCGAGCCTTCTGGCTGGCTTGGATTTGACAAAACTCGATTCAGAACTGGCCTCCAATCGCGATGAGGTACTGTCCGCATTCTGTCATGCTCTCGGAAAAGCCTTCGATTCGTCTCAATGGCAGCTGTCGCTTTTCGACGCCTTGTCCGGTTATCCACCGTTGAACCTGCTCGTGAATCAGACGATGAAACAAGCATTGCCTGTTAAAAGCTTGGGCGAGGAGATATTCCAAGATTCCCCTCAAGTCGCTGCACGAGCTTTGACCGCCCTAACCCGACTTGGCAGCTTGGCCCGGCGCTCTTTGCATGAGCCTGGCTTGCTGCCGTGCCGCGTGCATTCTTTTTACCGCGGTCTGCCAGGCCTCTGGGTATGCATGGATCCGAATTGTACGGCTTCAGAGCAGGTTGCAACCCGGCCTGTCGGTCGCATGTTCGCGCAACCAAGAGATCTGTGCGATTGCGGCTCGCGCGTTCTCGAACTGTATACATGCCGCAGTTGCGGAACCGCGTATGCGCGTGCCTATACGGACGACGTTCAGGTCCCGACTTTCCTGTGGGGTGAGGCGGGGACAATTGTCAGATCTGCGAGCGGAGAGAAGAAGGAGCTTGAGCCTATTGACCTACTCTTGGAGGAGCCGGTTTTCGGGCTTGTCGAGCCCGCTGACTACGATCTGGTCACGGGAAGACTCAATCCCAAGAATCCAAGCCCTCGCGTGAGAACCGTATTTCTCCGAAAAGACCGATCGATACCGTACAAAGACGAAGCTGACCAGAGCGCAAAAGCCGATTCAAAGCCTGGCGAGTTTAAACCTTGCGCCGTCTGCGATCAGACCGCCTCGTTTGGAAGGAGTTCGGTTCAGGATCATCAAACAAAGGGTGACCAGCCATTCCAGGCTCTCATTACGAAGCAATTGCAAATTCAGCCGCCCAGCAATGTACCTTCCACTCGTCTGGCCCCGCTTCGCGGTCGCAAGGTGTTGATTTTTTCCGACTCACGCCAAACCGCCGCACGGCTGGCACCGAATCTCCAGAAGTACTCGACACAAGACGCGCTGCGGCCACTTATTTGCGCTGGTTACCAAGTCCTGCAGCAACAAACATCGATTCGAAAGCTATTGTCGCTGCAAGATCTTTATCTTGCAGTGCTCATCAGTTCCAAGCAGTTAGGAGTGCGACTGAGACCGGAACTCCGCGCAGGTGAGGACTTCATCGAAGACGTGACTGTTGAGCACGCGCTCAAACAAGGGGCTCTGGCGGATTCGGAAAGAATGTTGGAATTGTTTACGGAGGTCGGCCGATCCACTCCGCCGGAGTCGTTACTCTCAGCCATAATTGATACTCTTTTTCACCGCTACTACGGAATGGAAGCACTCGCTCTTGCTTCAATCATCGAACGCGACAAGTTTTCGGACAAGATAGCGGGCCTTCCGGCACTTCCTGAAGTCGCAGAATCCGCCGAACAGAAAATGGCCATTGCGCGCATTTGGCTGCGACAGTGGCAAAAAAATGGTTTCTTGCTGAATGGTATGCCGCAAGCATGGCGGCAGACACGAATCAAACCACACACCGGTACCTTCGCGGGGATGCGATCGGCGTTACCGACGAAACCGGCCCGGACAGAGTTCGATAAGAATTGGCTGCCTAAGCTACGCGAATGGTTCTGCAATCCGATCCCCGGAGGCAGGTTCTGGTTGAATGGCGGTAACCTGACCCTCGCCATAGGAGGGGAATGGGCATACTGCGAAACATGCCAAACCGCTCAACGGCCCTTCCCGCAACGCACCTTTTGCATAAACTGCAGTCGCGATACAGTGCACATCATCGATCCAAATATTGACCCAGTGTTTTCAGCACGCAAAGGGTACTATCGGTCGACGACGGTGGCCGCAATGTCTGACCCACCCACGCCACCGATGTCTCTGATTGCGGCCGAGCACACGGCCCAACTGAACGCTGCACAAGCCAAAGATGTGTTCTCTAAAGCTGAGGAATTCGAACTGTTATTTCAAGATGTTGATCTGGGCCCGGACGAGAAGGGCCACGAGCGTCCGTCGATCGACGTCCTGTCCTGTACCACGACAATGGAAGTCGGGATCGACATCGGAACCCTTTCTGGCGTGTCACTCCGAAACATGCCCCCCGCCAGAGCCAATTACCAACAACGTGCCGGCCGAGCTGGCCGCCGCGGGAATGCAGTGGCTACGGTCACTGCATTCGGAGGCGCCGACAGCCATGACGAGCACTATTTTACGAGTCCAGACCAAATGATTCGGGGCGCCGTCAATGACCCGAAACTGAACCTTGATAACTATGAAATCACCCGTCGGCACGTAACCGCGTTCTTGCTCCAGCAGTATCATCAGGTTCGATTACCTCACATTGCTCCTGCGGATCAGCCTCACCTCTTCGCCGTCCTCGGCAGTGTTGCAGATTTCAAGAACTCAGAATCTCTGTTGAACAGAGAGGATCTCAATCAGTGGCTAACGGAAAATGAAGACGCATTGCGAGATGAGGTCTCCGCATGGATACCGACACAGATTTCAGCGGAAGATCGTGCCCGCCTTTTGGATTCGCTTCTTTCCGAAACCATGAACCAGCTTGATGCCGCAATTGAATGGGGCACGACCGAAGAGGCGCAACCGAATGCAACAGACGAAGCCACGGAAATACCCGCGGAGCCGGATGAGGAAGTCCCACAGGCGGATCCCATTCAGGCGAATCTTCTGGACAGGCTTTTGTATAAAGGTGTTCTCCCCCGTTACGCCTTTCCCACCGACGTAGCAACCTTCTATGTCTTTGACAAGGAGAAATCTTCTAGTTTTCGGCCAGAATTCTTGTTCTCTCCTTCCCAGGGTTTGCCGGTTGCCCTGTCGCAATATGCTCCTGGAAAAGAGATATGGATCGCGGGAAAGCAATACACTTCCGGCGCGATTTATTCGCCCATGAAGAAAGATCGATATGAGGCATGGGAGAACAGACGCCTCTACTATGAGTGTTCCGTGTGCAAATACGCTAAGAGCGTTGAAAGGAAGGACGGTGAGCGAGGTGAACGCCTGGATTGCCCGGCGTGTGGCGAAGCCCAGACCTTTGGCGATGCGAGATACTGGCTTCGGCCACCGGGGTTTGCCCACCCGGTCTTTTTGGATGAGGAAACCTCACCCGACGATATGCCTGCCCGGAGCTATGCGACCAGAGCGAAGTTGGTCGCCCCGACCCCACCTGAAGACGCACCCTGGATCGTGGTCAACGACAAGCTGAGAGTGCACCATTTGAAGCAGCACCTCTTAGTTACCAATCGCGGTCCCGCCAACGATGGCTACGACTATTGCACGAGATGTGGGCGCATTGAACCTTCCGTACTACCGACATCGCAACTCGGAGCAGCGCACAAGAAACCGTATCCAGACGAACGTCATCCTAACTGCGAAGGTGCGACCACCCGCGGAATAGTTCTTGGAACAGACTTCATCACTGACATCCTCCTTATCTCGCTCACGGTGGAAGAGCCAATCTTGCTGTCCCCATCCTTTCTTGCTACGGACATAGCCCTTCGTACGGCCAGTGAGGCCATTTCAAAGGCTGCTTGCCTGCTTCTGGAGTTGGAGCCGAGTGAGTTGCAAGCGGAATATCGTCCTGCTCTCACGGCGCTGGGCAAGGCCGGCAAACAGATTGAGATCTACGTTTATGACACCCTTTCCGGCGGTGCTGGGTTCGCCCGCCAAATTGGCGCAAGAGCGTTGGAAGTCCTGCAGAAGGCGCTTAGCATTCTTGAAGGCTGCCCCGACAAGTGCGATCGTTCCTGCTACCGCTGTTTACGAAGCTATAAGAACAAGTTCGAACACGACTTGCTGGATCGGAAGGTCGGAGCGGTCTTACTAAACTATCTCTTGAACGATGCGGCGCCCCGTTGGGAGACCAGCCGAATAGAGGCTTCACGCGATCTCCTATTCAACGATCTAAAGCGACAATCGATCGAGGGTCTCACAATCCTCAGGCGAGCACCCATAGAAATACCCGGAATAGGGCCAATCGAGGCGCCCTTGCTCATCGAAAATACCGGCGGCTTGCGATTGATCGTTGATGTCAGTGGACCTCTTACACCAAAGGAACCAGCCGATCCAGTTTTACGAGAGATAGTCGACTATTCACCAGTCGCGATTAGACCTGTTGAGGAACTGGTGGTCCGCCGAAATCTTCCGCGCGCCACAAGCGATCTGCTCGAGTTGGCCGGCATAACAAACTAGGAAAGGAGGACTAGGTGGAGATTTCGGCGGTTTTTACGACTCTGACCCCGACTGAATGTCAGGCACCGCCAGAGTGGATGAATTTTCATTATCTCCTTCGTGCGGAACAGTGCCCTCGTTCTGCGGCGCTTCGGCATGCAACATACTCACAACTGTGGAGCCGAAGGGGTTATCCAGACAAGCCTAGTCTTGCTGCGCTTGCCGGCATTGTAATGCACAGGGCGATTGCGCGAATAATCCGTGCGCTCGCTGACACCGGCGTCGATTCGTTCCAGGACCCCCGATCCGTCGCAATCTTGAAGAGCCTGGGTGGCTACTCGAAGGTGATTGCGGAGTCGGTCGCAGATGTCACTAAGTCTCTTGCAGGCAATCCACGATTTGAACTCGTGCGGGCCTCATCGTTGGCCCGGCTCAACAATCGCGTTCCAGCTATCCGCGAGCAGGTACAGCTACAACTGTCAAGATTGAAGTGGAAGTTGCAGCCTTCTTCCGTCGATCTAGCAGATGATTTGGAGTCCGATGCCGTTGCAAACGGACGTCTTCCATTGGAGCAAGGAACACACTTTGAAATTGAATTGCGGCATCCTGGGATCAAGTGGCGTGGATTTGCGGATTTGATCGAGCTTCGTGATGACTTCTGCACAATCGAGGATTTCAAGTCCGGCGAACCGTCAGATGATCATTTACTGCAGCTGCAAATATATGCGCTTCTTTGGTGCCACGATGAGGAACTCAATCCTGCAAACACTGCTGTCGACAAATTGGTCATTTGTTACCCCAACGGGGATCGGATTGTCCCTTACAACAAGAAGGACGGCGGCAAGTTAGCTAATGAGTTGCAGGCCAGAACGAATGCTGTCCGCAAAGCAGTATCGGGTCCTGAATCTCAGGCAAATCTTGACGCCGACCGGTGCCCAAAGTGCGACGTTCGCCATCTGTGTTCCGCCTATTGGACTGGGAACCGACCCGCAAGCGTCGGTGGCGCAAACACAGAGAGAGTCCAACTCGATGACGTACAACTTACCCTGCGATCCCGCAAGGGACAGAACACGTGGTCAGCAGAATGCCAGTTGTCGAACCACATACCCGCCGGAAGCACAGTTTTGTTGCGGTGGACGCCAAAGGACTGTGCGGTGCTTGACCAGCTATCGCCAGGTTCGGAGCTCCGGTTGAGTGGAGCGTTGATATCCTATAGCGAAGACGCTCGGCTTCAAATTGTTAATTGTTCAGCGACTACCGACCTGATTATCCCGTACCGATTAGCTTGATCGGCAAACTACGTCACTGCTGTTCGGTTAAGGGTGGCCCCCACGCCGTTTTGCCGGCGGTCGAGCCTGAGCTTCGCCGAGAACGCTTTTCTGTGAAATACGGAGTCACCTGAACAGCACCGGCTGCCCCATGGCATCTCCGGGTTCGCCAAAATTACTCAAGCCAACACCGACCAGCCGAAAACGTTGTTTCGGGCCGAGATCTACTCGCTCGCGCAGCGCCAGAGCCATGCCGGTTAATTCCTCGCAAGAAGAGGGAGGAGAGCTCGCTGTGTGGCTGCGTGTGAGAATTTTGAACTCGCTAGTTTTCAGTTTGAGGACCACGGTGCGTGCTCCGCGATTCCTTGCGCGAAGCGGACCACAGCTTTTCTGCAAGGCGGCGGATCATCACCTCTGTTTCTGCCAACGGGACGTCGTGCTCAAAAGTATCCTCCACGGATATCGATTTTGTTAGCCTGTCCGGGACGACTTCACTCCGGTCTACGCCCCGCGAGAGCTCGTACAAGCGGGTACCATAACTGCCGAAGTCATCTTCGAGGGTCCGTAACTCTAGCCCTCGCAGATCTCCCACTGTCTGAATTCCGCGTTTCGCGAGTTTCTCACCCGTCACTTTGCCTACACCGGGCAGGCGTCCAACAGGCAGCGGAAGCAGAAACGCATCTATGTCGTCCGGCTGGACAACGAATAGCCCATCAGGTTTGCGCCAGTCAGAGGCGAGTTTTGCCAAGAACTTGTTAGTCGCTACGCCCGCCGAGGCCGTCAGGTTCAGTTCCTGGCGGATCTGTTCGCGAATGGTGCGCGCTACAAGGGTGGCGGTTGGCAAGCCAGTCTTGTTTTCCGTAACGTCCAGGTACGCTTCGTCCAACGACAATGGTTCGATCAAGTCCGTATGACGTTTGAATATCTCCCGCACGCTGTGCGACACCGCCCGATAGCGTACGAAATCCGGTGGGACAAAGATCGCGCTGGAGCACAAGCGTTCCGCCCGCACTGCTGGCATGGCCGAGTGCACTCCAAAAGCTCGTGCTTCGTACGACGCGGCACAGACCACAGAACGTTTCGCTTTCCAGGCGACAATTACGGGCTTGCCGCGCAGTTCCGGATTGTCCCGCTGCTCGACCGAAGCATAGAACGCATCCATGTCGATATGGAGGATTTTGCGCACAGTTATCTGGTTACAATACTAATTCCAGACCAGACGACAATTGTGACCCGCTACATCCATGCGGATCTCGCCGCACTGCGGCGGCTTAGACATGGCGTTGGATTCGAGATGTCACTCGATAGCTCCAGGTTGGAATGCTTTTGCTTTTGGAGCGATCTTTGGGAACTCTGACAACGGAACACTAGTAAGAACGGGGGGGCGCAATGCCCGAGTCCATTGACTGGCCGCGCATGGATCCGCCTAAGCGGCGGCGACGCCGCTTCCTTCTGATCATCGCTGTCCTTGCCGCCATCCTCTTCAGCGGCTGGACCTCATTGTCGTATTACGTCGACGTGCTCTGGTTTGGTTCACTTGGCTACGCAGACGTGTTCTGGAAGACAATCCGCCTTCAGTCGGGGATTTTCACGGCCTTTGCAGCCGCCACGTTTCTCATTCTCTACGGATCGTTCTTGGCTCTCAAGCGGGCGCACCTCCCCGATTTGCCAAGCGGGCAAACGATCTTTGTGGGTGGGCAGGCGCTGAGATTGCCGGTCGAGCCCGTCTTGCGGCTCATCGCACTTATTATTTCCCTGGCCATCGCCATTGCGACCGGCGCGAGCATGATAGCGGAGTGGCCGACACTGGCGCTGTTTTGGTACGCACCGCACTCTACTGGGAGCATCGCGGATCCGATATTTGGCCGGCCACTAAACTTCTTTTTGTTCACCCTGCCAGCATGGCAGCTCCTCGCCGGCTGGCTGCTTACTCTGGCCGTGATCACCTGCCTACTCGCCATCCTCTTCATCATCATCACCGGTGGGGCCGGCGTGCTCGCCGGGCGTCGCAGAAGCTATGTGCCACTGCCGTGGCGTGGGTTCTCCATCGCGTTTGCATTTCTATTGCTGGTTCTCGCAATGCGCGCCTATTTTGGCAGGTTCGAGCGCTTGTTGGACACGCACACGATCTTCGGCGGTGTGACTTTCACCGATGCGCACGTCATGCTCACCGGAATGCTCATCGTCTGCGCCGCGCTCATTCTCGGAGCGGTCATTGCCATCGTCAATGCGCTGACCGTGCCGCGCGGGCGTTGGCTCATCGCCGCGATCCTTCCGGCCGCGGCGTGTTATATCCCCCTTCTGATCGTCGGTTGGTACGTCAACAGCTTTGTCGTCAAGCCCAATGAACTGGTCCGAGAGCAGGCCTACATTCTCCACAACATCGAACTGACACGGCAAGCCTATGGACTGGATCGAGTCTCGCAGCGCGAATTTCCCGCTGAGACTGATGTCGCGGCAGCCGACCCGGCGAACAATCAGGCTACGCTTCAGAACATTCGCCTATGGGACTGGCGCGCACTCCAGGATACGCTGCGTCAGATTCAGGAAATCCGCACCTATTACGACTTTCCTGATATCGACATTGACCGCTACGAAATCGACGGCACGACCCGTCAGGTTATGCTCGCCGCGCGCGAACTGAACATCGAAAAGCTTCCTGAAAGCAGCCGCAACTGGATTAACGAAAAGCTGATCTATACCCACGGCTACGGCATCACCATGAATCCAGTCAACGGGTTCACGCCGGAGGGGTTGCCCACGCTGCTGTTGAGCAACATGCCCGTGCAGAGCACGGTGCGTAATCTAACGGTGAAGCGTCCAGAGATCTATTTCGGCGAGTTGACCAATAACGATGTATACGTGAAGACGCAGCAGAAGGAATTCAACTATCCCCAGGGCGAAACCAACAACCTGACTTCCTATGAGGGCAACGGCGGGATCGTCATTGGCGGCTTCCTGCGTCGCATCATTATTGCTCTCGATCGTGGCGACCTGGCGAAGCTGCCATTCAGCGATGACGTAAACCCGGAGAGCCGTCTGTTGATGCGGCGCAACCTGCGCGATCGCGTATCGGCATTAGCGCCCTTCCTCACCTACGATCCCGATCCATACATCGTGCTCGGCGACGATGGCCGTTTGTCATGGATCATGGACGCATTCACGGTTGCGGACACCTATCCATACTCGAATCACTACCATCTCGACGGCAACTCCATTAACTACATGCGGAACAGCGTTAAGGTTGTCATTGACGCCTACGATGGTACGACTACGTTTTACGTGTTTGATACAGAGGACCCGATCATCGCGGCCTACCGCCGTATCTTCCCAAGCCTGTTCAAGGATGCCGCCACAATGCCTTCCGGGCTGCGCAAGCACGTGCGCTACCCCGAGTTGTTGCTGAAACTGCAAGCCGAAGTGTATGGGCTGTATCACATGACAGACCCGGGAGCGTTCTATAACCGTGAAGATCTGTGGACGGTCGCCACTGAGGTCGGCATAAGCGAGACGGGTGAGCAGACGACACAGGCAATGCAGCCGAATTTCGTGCTGATGAAGCTGCCGGGCGAAAGCGGCGTTGAGTTTGTAGAAATTCTCCCATTCACGCCCGCCAGCCGGAATAACCTCATCGGCTGGATTGCCGGGCGCAGCGACGGCGCGAACTATGGCACGTCGGTGGTCTATGACTTCCCGAAGACGAGGCTCGTAGATGGGCCTCTCCAAATCGAGGCGCGCATCGATCAGAACGCCCAGCTCTCCGGACAACTGTCGCTGTGGAATCAGCAGGGCTCGCACGTCCGGCGCGGGGCTTTGCTGGTAATTCCCTCTGGGCGTGCGCTGTTATATGCGGAACCGATTTATCTTCAGGCCGAGCGGAGTCCGATGCCGGAGTTGCGCCTCGTGGTGCTCGCACTGCAGGACCGGCTGGCGTACGGGCCAACCTTCGAGTCGGCAATGGCGGCTCTTTTTGGCGGAGCGGCCTCATCGACGAGTGCCTCGGCAACGAGTGCCGGCACAGTTCCGGCGGAGGCGGCGCACCGGGTCTCGCCATCGGCCGCACCCCAGCCCGCAGCTGATCTCAACGCACTCATCGCGCAAGCCGCCAGAGACTTGGCCGATTACCAGCGCCTGACCGCTGAAGGCAAGCTCGCGGAAGCTGGGCAGAAGCTTGAAGACCTGAAGCGCGCGCTCGACAAGCTGAACAAACTTCCGAGATGATCTGATCGCGAGTCTGCGCGCGTCTCAGCTAATCTGGCACGATTCCATATTTCACGTCGAGAAAATTCTTCAAGGCGCTGGGCAAGCATAGGGCCAGCTCCTGCCAAGTCAAAACCTTGCATCTGGCGCGCAGTGCGGCAGATCGTATGCAGCGCACAATGAGGAACCAGTTCTCGAGCAAGTCAGGCCGGCGAGCATCGAGTAACGTGCAGAAATCGAGACCCAGCGCGTGAGCCGCGAGGACGTTGCGAATGAGCTGATACGAGACGTATTTCCTCTTCGCCCTCGGGAGTTGGCGAGATTCGAATACGTCTCGAAGATCTCTGTATTGGTCGACAAGTTCGGCGCACTGGATCTGAAAATCTCCCTCGGTGAGTTTCGCCTCAAAAAGTACATTCCCGAGCTTCATATCAATTTCGGTACGCTCGGTCGCTTCGCTGAATAAGGGAACCCGCGGCATGAAGCCAAATGCGGGGAGGCTCCCGGGTTCGAGCCCCAGGATTCTGCAAACCTCCGTTCTCCGTGTCACGCCGGGGTAACAGAAGATGTTCATCAACAACGCATCTGAACTCAGTGAAGAATCGAGTTCGCGCCACAGCCCATCCCTCGCGGGCAGCGAACGTCGGCCCTGGGTGTGTACTTTCTGCAATCGTCTTCGCCACTCTGGCCTTCTTAAAATCGCTTTGTAGGTGGCCGAAATGAAATTACCATGATGCCGCCCGCATTCCGATTCCTGATAGACCACCACCGGCAGTTCGCCATAGCTGGTCACGTGCTGCAATAGATTCACTGAGGCATAGGAGCGGTTTCGCGCGATCAGTTCCTGCCGAAGGAGAGAGACGTAGCAGCTGCCACCGCTAGGCACGTTTTCCTTCACCCTCGTAGCCTCGATTGGATCATCTCCGCCAACCGGATGCTGTCTGCGATCTTCGAGTGAACGCTCGGCGAAGACCTGATCTCCTCCCTGTTCAGTCGCACCGCCGCGATGAGCGACGCCGCAATCAGGAGGACTGCATTCGGCTTTTTCTCCTCCTTATTATTAGGACGCCCCCGGTGGTAACAATTGCTACTCGGACCCGGTGGCCCCTTGAAGACTTCAATCGTGCTGTACCTGTAGGCAGCCCAACAGCATGAACAGGTTACGATAACAGTATCTTGAGGAGGGGGCTCAGCTTTGTCCGGCTCAGCATGCTCGATGTGCGGGTCGATAGCGCGGCAATTGATCGTGCAGCCGCACTTCTTACATTTCACGACCCAGGCCGAAGGCAGCCCTAAATTCAGACCGGTCATATCCGCAATCATAGGCGAACAAACAGAGAAAGTCATCTCTCTTCATGAGCACACCCAGTCGTCGCACTGAGATGGCGCCGCTGCCTGATTCCCGCGGACGTCTTTCTACGAGTGGCAGCGCCTTGGACCTCAAGAAAAGCAGTCGCACAGCATTGGGATGGCCAATGATTCGGTATTCGCATTCGCCGGCCCTTGGGACCGCTGGCTGGATCAAGACAACAAGGCGATTGAAACGTGCACCATACTTACGACGAAACCAAACTCGCTGGTTGCCGACGTACATGATCGGATGCCTGTGATGCTGAGACCCGAGGACTACGATCTTTGGCTAGATCCAGGCATTACAGATTCCAAACGCGTCGTGGATTATCTGAAGCCTCTCGATTCCACCCTCATGAGGAAATATCCTGTAAGCACGCGCGTGAACCGCCCTGAGAACGACGATCAAGAGTCCGCGAGAGAAATTACGATCGCGGCCCCTGCTCCCCGACTCTTCTGAACTTCCAGTAGCGGGGCTGCCCGCAAACTAGTAAATTTCTTGGACATTCCTGGGAGTCCTAATGGCACGAAAATCTCTGGCTGGCGGCTCTGTTTCAAAACACCTCTTCGTTGTCCTTGTCGCCGCGCGTAATCCGCTCAACATTGGTGCGGCGGCGCGAGCCATGAGCAACTTCGGATTTCGGAATTTACGGGTGGTAAATCCCTACGAGCTGGCCTTCCGCGAGGCACGATCTGCTGTGGGCGCATCAGCTCTGCTCAAGAACGCTAGGGAATACAAGAGCGTTGCCGAAGCTGTGGCCGACTGCTCTCTTATCGTGGGAACCACGGCTGCCAGCAAACGACATCTCGAACACGAGCTTCGGCCGCTGCACGAAGGGGCGCTGCTAATTCGCAAGAATCAGTCTTGCAGGGTTGCCCTCCTGTTCGGCTCCGAAAAGCGCGGCCTTTCGAACGAAGATTTAAGTTACTGCCATTGGCTGATGCGTATTCCAACAGTTCGAGACCACCCATCGATGAACCTAGGGCAAGCGGTTGCCGTGTGTCTTCATGAGTTAGTGCGGGAAGCGAATGGTCCCCTGCAAGCTGAAAAGCAGCCATCCGCAACAGCGGCCGAACTTGATCGGCTGACCGCCATGTTGCTGGATGCTTTGCGCGCTAGCGGCTACGTGAAATCAACCATCGGGGGCCCGACGGAGGAGAAGATTCGCCGCCTTATCCGTCGGCTCAGTCTATCCGCCGAAGATGCCCGGGTTTCGCTAGGTATGCTGCGGCAGATACTTTGGAAAATGCGGTCCAAAGACTGATGCAGTCGGTTTGCGCCGGTAGATTGAGGATCAAGCACATGGTTGCGATACTTCTTACGGATCCGGCACACAATCGCGTTCCAGCCCTCGTTCTATTTATGGTATGCCGTGGCTGAAACGGTCAATGCTCCAGTTGAGCGATTGGCTACCTTGATGAAAGAGCATGGCTGGCGCATAATCTGGTCTCAAGAGCGAAGTCGCAGAGGGTTTGACGATGAGCACACTGGCTTATGCAGCGTTGACACAGCAACGGGACTCAGCGCAACCAGGGTCAAGTACGAGTACCGAGCCGCCAGGTATTCGAACATGGATAGATGCTTTTGCCGCATTGGTACCTGCGGAGATCCTGGCGGCGCATGCCACTCTCATTGGTGCAATGACAAAGGTAGAGGAAGTAAGCGGTCAACGTCATACAATCATTACCGATCCAATCACTCTCAAGTACGTGTTTTACGCTCTGTGCGGGCTTGCAGTTGTTCTTTACATTGCGGGTCGACTGTCGTCTAAGCATTGGGACAAGTGGGACTACGTCCGAATGTTGATCCCTGCACTTGCATTCGTGGGATGGACTATGGCTCAGAGATCCACTGCTTTCGATGCGGCCTGTCCTGCGATGGAACCCGCAGCGCGAACTGCTACCGCCGTAATCGGTGCGATCGCTTTAGGTCTCCTTGCGTCCGCGCTGGCATTTAAGGCAGACCAGAAAACCCCGTCTTAGGCGCAGGTAGGTAGGAGTGGGAGAGCTCACATTCGCAGCCTGAGCTTAATTCGATTTCGCAAATGTAAACCCCACGGTCAATGCCACCTGAACCTTCGTTCCATTAAAGGACGCGCTGATACCACCGATAGGCGTCAAAGGATCCTCTTTCTTGAACATGAAAACGCCCAAGCCGCCACTTGAACTCCGATTAGGAGCTGCAACGTCTGACCGTGAGAAGAAATCTAGGCTTATGCGGTTACCAAAGCCCGGCACAGTTGCGTGACCTGGGTAAAAGAGAATGTCGGTGTAGATCGGGGCCGCGACGTACTTCTTGTAGTGCCCGTAATAGCCAGCCCGAGTTTTGACGATGCTGCTTTGAGAACCTGCAGGGGCCGGCACGATGACTGTTTCCACACTGACAGATGTGAGGTCTGAAAGGTTGTTGCGTCGTTCTGCGCCGGCGGCAATTCCGGCAATCAGATTTCCGCTTGTGAAATAGTTGTAAGCAGCCACTGCGCGAAATCGGTCGAAATTGGTCTTTGAAGTATTCGCGGCAGGTGCGCTGCCCTGGGGATAAAGGTAAAAAGACGAGCGCCCATATCCAACGTCGATCAGCCACCAATCTTCTCCTCGAACCTTGTCACCTGCGTGCGGCATGGGAACGAACACGTAATGGCGACCGACAGTAAAATCCCCGCCTCCTTCCGGCGCCTTTGGTTTGTCCGACGAAAACAGTGAAGTCACACCGCTGTTAGCTGTCGCATAACCTTCAAAACCCCAAAATGTAGGTTTGATATTGATGCGGTGAATGTATCCGATGCTGCCTTTGCTGTCCCCCAGGTTGAACGTCGCGGATGACTGCCGCAGGTAAACAGCAGATTGCCCGTCACTCGATTGGAAGAGGGATTGTTGAGCTGAAGAAAACGAGGAAACGGCTACACAAGCCGCAACCACAAATAGCGTGCGCATTATGGCCTCCGAGCTCTTCGGCTTGGTTTCGTTTGTTTCTTCTTCTTGGTTTTGGTTATTTTCTTCTTTGGCCTGGTTTTTGCTTTCACTGCCATCTCCTTCTGGGCGCCGCAAGGCTGTGCAGGCACGTTCGCTGAAGCTGTGAATCTCTGGCTTCCGCCTTGAGGAATGGTTCCCTTGCGCGAAAAAATCTTCGCCGCCGATCCACCTGGGCAGTCAATCGTGATATCCACCGTCCACGGTGAGCCGTTAATACCGCTCACCGTGACTGCTATGTCCAGTTTGTCTTCGACGTTTACCGCGCGGCTGCCCGACCAGGTATTCCCGTTCTGATGAAGGGCCACTGACTGTTGTTGAATATCTATAAAGGGTGTTAGTCCACTTGCAATCGAGCACTGGAATGTCAGTTTGCGCATGATGCTCCCCTTGGTCACAACCTTCCCTATGAAATCAACAAACAGGAGGAGAACTCGTAAGATTCGGGCCGAATTCTAAACAGCGTCTAGCCGCGCTACCTGATCGGGTTCTCCGCTCGCTCGCCGCCTTGTATCACAGGAGCTCTGTTTTGAGGCATTTTTATTTTTTGTCGGTAAACCGTACAAGAAGAAACTCCTTGCCGACCTCGTGACCTTGTGGCACGATCTTGCCGTTTTCCACGCACAGTGCTGCTTGGGCTCCGGTCAATTGCAACAATGTTTGCGAGAGGAGTTCTTTATGCTGCAACGCGTGTCGGCTCTTTTTGCGTCAGTCCTCGCCTTCGCTGCGATAGCTTGCGGATAAGCGAATGGCAAACTTCAGATTCACCACATAGATGTGGGACAGGGAGACGGCGCGGTCCTCATTTCGCCAGCTGGACAGATTGTAGTCTTCGATGCTGGCGAGGACATGAAGCCTAAGGATTGCACGCCGGCTATCAATCCTCCGATTGGTATCGGTCCGCCCTCGAACGTCTCGGGTCAAAACCTTGTTGGCTAAGACACGCCTTGAGCGACCCTCAGTGCTCCCGCTTTACGAGATGATGTAGGGCGGTGCGAATTCGGGGACGCCCGCGTGGCGGCCTGCAATCCACCGGAGCACGTAGACTTCCTTGGGATTGGTCAGGCCGTGCGTGACGGCGTTCGGAATAACTTCGAGTACGGTGTGCGAGGCTAAGTCCTTGTAATAGTCGATATCCGGTTCGATCTTGATGCAGTCCACCCCGTCTATCTTCTCTGTGTCCTTTTCGTGAAACGTGAGCTGAACGTTCGCCTCTCCGAATTGAATTTGCTTGTAACTCGATGTCGCGTCGGGATGGAACAAGGCGGGGTTCGGCTCGGGCGCGAATTCCCCTTCCATCGCGGCTCTCCTGACTTGGTCGATGATGGACTTATCCGCATAGCCAAAGAAACGATCCTGAGCGAGGGAATCGTTCCACAAGATCTGTTTGAAGTAATCGAGCGGCGTCTTTGATGGCAGCTGTATCGACTTCATCGCGGTGGCGAGGTTGAGCAGGGACGCGAGCGCCGCCGGTTTATTTTGACGCAGGTTGTCGTATTGCTCGTTCGCCTCGGCGTCCGTGCTGCCGGCGGCAATGAAGGTGGCAATGACAGGGTCTGCATTCTTGAGGTTTTGCCAGGCGAGAAATTTGAAGTCCGCCTTGTCCTCTAGAAGCATGAGGTCCACGGGCGCTATCGCTTGGAGGGACAGCTTCACGGGAGAGAAGCCTGCATCCACGTATCCATCGCCCGAGGCGAGGGCGATGCAATTGTCTTGCAGATTGTTCCTATAAGGAAGGCGGAACACCGTTGTCGGCGCTGGGCGGTAATCGTCGAAGAGTTGGTTTTGGAATCCGTCAAAGATGCGGATGAGAAACTTTTTGCCTGTGATAGGTTGGCGCGCGCCGTTGTAGAGAGTAACGACCATTGTGGCTTCGGTTTCGTCTGCAGGCGCGTTTGTGCGGACTTCATTCGATTTCTTCGCTGCGGTTTTCGGCATGAAAGCTTTCCTTCTTGGAAAGCCTTATATCACGAGAATCGAGATTTGAGACAGAATTGTGGGTTTGTTCGGAGTTTGGAACTGGACGAGGTGAAATGAATTTTGGCTATGGCCGACCGGCACGTGCTCCCATGCAATTCGTCCCTGCCGCTTTCCGTACTTTTGCCATTTTGTGACTTGTACTACGGTTGTTCGACAGTGTTGTTGATTGCTTCATGGTTTTGTCCATATGCTTGCCTTGCGTGAGCTGGTTGAGATTAATATTCACGTTCATTCTCAAATTGAAAACCAACGACAGGACGAGAATCACATGGGCAACAGCACGCCAAGCCCACACCAGGCGCGGGGCAGGCCTGAACCCAAATTCTCAGCTACATATCATAGATGCCAAGTCGATTTAATTTCGTCGCTATCCGGATAGTAACTTGGAAGTTGTTACTGCTCCCTGAGATCAAGAGTTCTGCTCATCACTTCCTTTCCGATTCACCCCGAACCGGTCTACAGGCAAACGATCGGGGAGGTCGTATCCGTGCGGTGGAGGCAGCTTTGGAACCTTCGATGTTGAACAATTCGCCGATGATCGCGGCAAGGACCCGCGTCTCCTATTCGACCGTAATAGGTCAGAGATGCCGCGGCGACTTTGCCGACAATCAAGTACCATGCCCATGGGTAGTGAACCAAACGTCAGCGGGATCTTGCGCCGGAACCACCGGCGCGTCTACGATGAGTCTGGTCCGCGTGTATACAAGGCCGACGAGTTGTGCTGCGCTTCAGCTTTAGCACTCTGGTTCTCAATTGGTCCCCTTCTGCCAATTCACTCCAGAGTTTCGGCTCTGAAGGGATATAGTCTGGCCGGCAAGCTGAGATCTGAGAGTCTTCCCCCATTAGGCGCCCGAAATTTGCTATTCCCTTTCCGTCAGTTGTTCTGACCCTCACTTCAGGGTTCGCGCCGATTGAGTAACTGGTGACCGTAACCTGCTCGATGGAGCTCCCGCTGTCCTCATCCAGAACCTGGATTCGCATTTGCGGGTTCGACGCTCTTAGTGGCTTGGCAGATAGAACGGCTAGTCCCAAAACGAGAGTCATTCGACATAATACAGATCGCTTCATGGTTTCCTTATCCAACACCGGCTAGAACACTCCCGCTGGTGTTGAGAAAGTGAAGTTATTTGTGTTGAGAGTGTATGTCGTATGCGTGCCTTCGCTGCCCGCCCATGCATAATAGAACTTCACCACTGGAAGGTTTCCCACCTGTAAGATCAAACCTGCTCCGAAGCTGTGCCGCATGTGAGCGATCTCGATATCGGAACGCTGCTCGAACACCCTGCCCACATCGTGAAATCCCAAAACCGCGAGTGGTCCCCAGATTGTGTGCTCGTACTCAGTTTGGAGAGTCAGCAAGTTGGGCGCGCGAAAACGGTAGTCGGGGTAGCTGCGCAGCACGTCTACATTGTTGATGTCGGTCCCTCCAATCGTCGGCTGGAGATAGAACGGAATGTTGTTACCGGCCGGTGCGTACCCCTCGACAAAACGAACTGTGGCTGAGATCGTGCCGAGATCCAAGTTCTTTATCGCCGCACTGTATCTATTTTGCCAAATGGTATCGAGGCGGCGGAACGAAAACGGGCCACTGGTAGCGTGGAATAAGCGATAACCAATGCTAAGCGAGGTGGAGAAACCTTGCATGCGCGCTGCCACTGGGTATATCCACTCGATACCGCTACCTGCCACCAAGTATGTGGTATCTACGCCGAGCCCGGGCGTATTAACCGGAGTGAAGATCGAGGGGACCTGTATGCCCGACTGACTGTTGTGCAACCCTGCTACGTCGCCGACTATGAAAAGCCCGGCCGGTAAAGGCACCTCGATATCCGATCCTACAGTGGTTTGAGACAGCCCAAACACGCTTTTGTTCTTCAACGAACTGGAATTACCTAAACCGAAATAGGCGAGCTGCGGTAGTTCGTAGTGCTCGAGGTCAAAAGTGGAATGGATGTGCCGGTCGTCGCGGCTGTTCTCGCTGCCCCAGATGTCAAGTTTGCCCCCTGCCGTCCAGAATCTGTTGTACGACCCGCGCCCTTCAACACTGCCGCTGTACCGAAGCGGCCGGGACGCCGACGCGCGCTCCAGGTTATACGTCAAGCCGCCCGCAAATCCGCTCCCGGGGACTATCCCTCCCATGGCCGGATGCAGGCCGTCGCCGGTGAACAGGACGCGGCCGAAGTCGATCGCCTTCTGGACTCGATCAAAACCAGCGGATTCCCAAATATGACACCAGGTTCTGGGCAACTCGACATTTTGTTTGTGCTCTACATCGGCAAGCCAGGAATGTGGTCGGCTTTCGGCCCAAGCCACGTTCTTCTTCGCGGCCGGGAAATCACACCTGTCCGCCGCGGTGGCTGTCACCGCAAATGCGAACGCACCAAATGCCACCATGATCGGCCACTTCATGGCTGTCCCACGGTCCCGGCTTGTCCAGGCTGATCTGGGTGGATCACCGCCATAGCTTTCGCGACAAACTGGGCGGCATCCCCTTCCGTGTGAACTGAGTTCGGGTCCATTGTCGCCGCCAAGGCTGGGTCTCGTTGTTGCAGCACAGCATGGACTTCATTCACGTGGTCCAGGTGCAGTTGTGCTGCGTCTTTCGCAGCCGATGAAACTGCGGCCGGATCTAGTTGAACCGGACGTGCCGACCAGTTTGGTCGTTCGTCCCTCGCTTCATCCAATGTCAGCAGCGACAGCAGTGTGTTGGCGTTTCGCTCCCTTTCGTATGGTGCATTGGCTTGTGGGTCGCCAATAAATTTCATCGTGGCCGTGGCCGGAAGCGAAGCATGCTCATACAATGTCTCGCTCACTACCCCTTTATCGATAAACGGTGAAATTGCTATCGCAGGTACACGCACTCCGTAGTAGGCGAAATCATACACGGGGGCCGTCGAAGTAAATCCATCTGGATGATCCACCCCAGGGGGCGGAACATGATCGAATAGTCCGCCGTGCTCGTCCCACACGACCAATAACAAAGTCGAGTGCCAAGTGGCGTCGTTGGACCGGATGGCCTCATACACCTGGCGGATGAAGTTGTCACCCGCTCTGACGTCGTGATCGGGATGCTGATCGGCGGCGATCACTGGACCATTGTCGTAGTATGGAGGTTCTACGAACGAATAGTGGGGTAGATGATCATTCTTGCAGTCGTCCTCAAAGTCTCCCCACAACCCAAAGTAGTCACGTTGATCGTTGAGCAGAAAAGTCAGTCCCATGGTGCCGCTTGCTTTGGAGTAATAGTAGATCTTAGATTGTGCGCCGGCCTGTCTTAGTCTCTGGTAAATGCTTGGGTTCCTCGAGAAATAAACCGGAGACATATCTAACCGCCCAAAAGAAGTTCCGTAGTGGGCGAAGGCACGGTTCGGCAACGTCGGGCCTGCCACCGAGGAAAACCATCTTTTGCAGATGGCATAATGACGTGCCAAGGCTGCCGTGTTCGGAACCTGTTCGGGTCGGAAACACCTCATGATGTCCTCCGGATTGCCTCCTTGTTGCTCGTAACTCTGGGAAAACCCAGACATCGTCGGAGGTCTAGCGGCAGGCGTCCCGAACGGTACGCCAAACATTTGAAAGTAGACATCGTCTACATCATGACCCGGGTCTGCCACGAATTGGCCCTGATACACAGCGCCGTCGGTCGTTCGATGGGGTTCACCACTAGTATCGAAATTGGTGTAATCGTTGCCGACAATGCCGTCTATTTCCGGTTTTTCCAGAGCCAAGTAACCGAGCATGTGATCGAATGAGCGGTTTTCCATCATCAGCACTACAACGTGCTTCAGCTGGTCGAGTCCGGCGGACATTCTTTCCTTTCCATCCCAACTATTCTTCCGCATTGTTGTGACTGCGAGATCTCACTGAAGCTGGCTGGGACGTAACGACTATAGCCCTAAATGTTCCCGCCCTGGAGCAAAAAAGAGTTTGTTACGGAAAATCGAACACTTGTTCAAATGTCGCCACTACTCGCCATCGGCGTTATAAGAGTCAGAGGGTCGTTCCATCCCGCCTGGCCCGTTATTGTCAGGTGAAGTCCGGCATGTTATTACAGATCGGGTTGATCCAACCAAACACAGCTACGTCGGTATTCCGACCGGTAAAAATTATTTTTATTAGTCGCGTAACGTGTGCTACCGTCCCCCCAATCGAGTGATTGGATCCCTAGGGGCTGCGCAGGATCTTGTCACGCGAACTTCCCCACCGATCGACAACTGAAACAGTTGTAGCGCGGCACAAGGAGTTGCGAGGGCGTGTCTCGACGGAGCATGCCTCGGCGGTACTTATTGCTCGGAATCGATGGGCGCTTGCCCGCGTCAAAGATCCTAGGTGTTGAAGCGCGAAGGCAGTGGGCGCGCCAGCATGTCTGTCCATGGTTCCAATCGCCGATCTTACGCTCGTAATTGCGATCAGATTAGTCAGGTCGACCCGGTCGAGTAAGGAGCATAAGTCTCCGGAGGTGAGCTGCGTCGTTTTGACGTTGCTTGGGGTTAGTGCAGGCACCCACGCCGTTGGGCAAAGCTATTCAGAGTCTGGCGACACGAGAGGTCTCAGCTAGTCTCGATGGTAGAGCAGTTGCACAACTGCGCCACGGGCGACAAGGACGTCAGTTGCTGCAGCCTAGTCGGATTGAAATGGCCAAGATATTACAACGCGTCGCTGAGCTCAAAGAGGCCTCATTGTGAGGACATTATCTGTTGCAGTGAGCTGTATGGTACTCCTATGCCCGCCATTGTCTCTCGCCAAAAGGGCATCGCTCAAAGGGCAGCTTTATCGGCAGGGGCACGCCGTGGTTGGAGCGGACGTATATCTTTTGTCCAAAGAAGGCGTCAGGTACCGAGGACCGTTTACGACCGAGCCATTAGGGTATTTCGTTTTTGAGGGCGTTAATGATGGTACATACTGTTTGACGGCCTTCCTGAACGGCAACGCTATAGGCTCAGCGGTAGTTAAAACATCAGCATTCACCTCTGGATATCTGCGAGTGGATCTCACTTCTCAACAGGGTTGTGCAAGTGATCCTGCTCAACAGGTTACGGCACCTTTAACCACAATACCAAGCGCTATCAAACAGAACCCAAATTCTCCTTCGGTAACTCCAAAAGAAACGCGGCATAAATGGCCTTCAAAGGATACGAGTCTGATCAATATTTTTTGTGCCCTTTGCGCCATTGTTGTCATTTACCCACTCGTTCGTTATCTAACAAGGCATTGGGCTTTCCGTCGAGATCGACTCTTTGGTTTGCTGGAACGAGGTGCAATTGTCTATTACTACAAACAGTTCCGACCTGGCGACGAGCCCAAAATGGGGACCGAACGGAGCTCTAATGCAGCTGACTACATGAAGGCCTTCGAAAAAGACTTTACTCGCTGGTATGGCAGAAAATACTACATGGCGCCGGTGCTCATGTTGACTGTTCTTACCTGCGCGGCGACTTGGTGGGGAGCACTCAGTCTGCATGATTGGGTTAGTGGTCATTACACCCAAGATTCTCTCCGCACGCTCGTGGCCTCGGCAATCGCAGGTGCTTTTGTCTGGATCATTTCCGATGAGCTTGACCGCCTGCGTAGGCGAGATTTTACCGTGACCGACGTGTACTATTACGTGTTTCGGCTGTTATTGTCCGTGCCCTTTGGCTGGGCTCTCACCCGCGCAACCGTCACCCTTCAAGTAGGTATTCCATTAGCATTTTTCCTCGGGGCTTTTCCAACGAGGACGCTATTTACCATAGCCAGAAGAATCGGATCTCAGCAACTAAAACTCGGGGACGATGCACAGACTGGAGCCTTGGAGCTCGAATCACTGCAGTCCATTGGCAAGGCCAACGCAGAACGGTTCAAAGACGAGGGCGTTACCACAATTTGTGGCCTGGCGTATGCAGATCCAATCGACCTGACAATCCGAACAAATTTTGATTTCAACTACGTAGTTGACTGTGTCAGCCAGGCACTTATGTGGATCTATTTCGGAGAAGATTCAGCTAGCCTTTTTGCGTTGTCACTCAGAGGAGCGCAGGAAGTGTCGGCTCTTGTGGCTTGGCTTGATGATCCCACGCATCAAGAAACCGCTTCACAGACGGTGGCAGATGCCGCTTCGCGACTTAAGATCAGCGCGGGCGCTCTGCGCACCACTTTAAATCAAATAGCAGAAGACCCTTACACAAGATTCTTAGTGAACGTGTGGGCGTGATACAGACCAAAGTCCGCAGCGGCATCGGTGTCAACATCCTAGTCACACGGCGAGACGAAAACAAGATCGCTGACTCGGATGAGAGCTTAATACGGAATCGATTCGGGCACAAAAAAGCAAGAATTGCGATTTCCAGAAATCCCTGCAATTGTCAGGTCGTTGGGACGTTGCGAAAGGAGATTAATCGATGAGGTTAAATATTTGCTTTTTTGTTTGTCTATACATTAGCGCTGCCGGCGCTCAGACCCTGGTTGTGACGCACAATACCAATCTGCGGCCGGATGCTTCAAGCAGCGGGACGTCGCTAGCTAAACTTACGCCTGGGGAAACACTCAAATTGCTGGATGCAAATCCGACCAGTGGCTACTATCACGTTCAAACCCCAGACGGAAAGGTTGGATTTGTTTCAAAACGCAGTGTGCAGGTCGAATCTGACTCTGAGAGCCAATCGACAACATCAGGAGCGAATGAGCCAGCGGCAACGGAGGGCTCAGCACCACGTTCCGGTGAGTTATCGCCCATTCTCGTCAAACAACACCCGGTGGATTGGTGGTTTGTTTTCAAGTTCAATTCGGCGACCTTCCCAGGATGCGGAGGCACTGCGACTCGCAGTTGTCCCTTTGGAGGAGCCGTACAGAGCTATAAGAACTTTAGTCAACAATTTGTGTATGCGAGTAGCGAGAATCGTATTCTTCAGAATGGAGGTGACTGCCTGGGTGACAGTGTGGATGATCCTGTTGGAGCAACTTTCGACGAGGTTTATTCAAGCACTCTGTACTACGTAGTCTGGAATGACCAGTTTTATGACGATCCGCAAATTCGGGGATGTACGACCAGTTGCGGTGCCCCATGGGGTCACTCAAAAGGCATGTTGGCTTGGAATGACACCGGCTCTGGCATAGTCCTGCAAGTCACCACGCCATCGTGGCCTGCATCCGGAAGCAAAAATGCTCCGCGCAAGACCGATGGCAATAGTTTAGGCTGCGTCAAGGACAACGATGTTCAAGTGAGCCAGCATTTCTTTGCTTTGAAATTGAGCAAAGATGACCTCACAAAAGTATTAAAAGCTCTTCACAATGCCAGTGTAGTAACAGATCCATCAAACCCACAGATTGTGAAAAATGGTGGGCCGGCCGATGTTCAGCAACTTGTAATTAGCCTAGGAGTCAAGACAAATAGTAAGGAGGCTACTAATGACGTTCTTTCGACAAATGTCCGTCTGATATCAAAACCTTCTGGATTACATGTTCCACCGTGGCAAATGGTTTCCGCGATTCTCAGTGGCATCTCCCTTCGGTCGGCAACCTGGTGGGCTAATCCAAAGATTCCCAGCACGAGCTCCGCCACGAAAGTAATCTGCTGGGATAGTTCACTTCCAACTCCAGGTCCCGTGGAAATCGCCACAACCGGCCGATGGGCGGGGAAGGAAATCGGGCTTACAGGCGGCTTAGGGACGAATTTCAACCACGCAAAAATTGGAGTATCGACCTCAGGTACTCACAATTTTTCGATTTTTGCCGATATGAACCAACAGGGAACGATTACAGGACCGAACTGTTCGAGTAGCCAAAACGGACGTGGCGGTCTGTTCTATGTGGTGGATGATGCCGATCTATCGAGGAGCGTAGCAGACTTAATAAGTGGCAGCAGCGCGCCGATACCAGTGCCTTAATAGTTGTGATTCGCTGACCGGAAGTTTTGAACATCATTATTCTGGAGATTAGCCACGGTGCGTTTCCCTGGCAGAGACCCTATCGAGATTCGTGTATACTGACGCCCGCCCGAATAATTCTGCTTATTTCGAGGTGTCTCATGCGCAAACGATACTTTGTGCTCACGCGTCGGGTGCTGCTATATACGAGCGTTGTATTATTTACCGCCCTGGGTTACGTTCCGATCCTCGCCGAAGCACAGGCGGGAATTCCGACGAATACTTCCGCGCCGCCACCGTCGAGTGCTGGAGCAGTGAAGGCCAAGAATTTCTTGAGTGACTTCGAATTTTGGCTTTCAGCTGAAATTCTCCTTTTTGGACTAGGGGTAGTCGTTATTGAATTCTTGTTACTACGGAAAGCAAATGTGACCGCCGAGGAAGCGCTGCGCGTTTACGCGGTGACTTTGATTATCGTAGGAACTTTGTTCGCCATCACTGCGGGCTTCGACTCGAACCAAATTGCTCCGGCAATGGGCCTATTCGGCACCATTGCTGGCTATCTTCTCGGAAAGCGCTCCGGGTCAGAAAAAACAGACGCACAACAGGACAGCAGCGCATGACCAGAGGAACCCACTTGTTCTCAGCGCTCCTGGCGGTTGCGGTCACTTGGTCCTGCCAAATGCCAAAGAACCAGATATTGCTACTTAACGCCGAGATGATGCAGGCGTCATTTGCAATCAGTTGCGACGATCGCCAAACGTGGAGGCCGGTAGCAATTGGGGCCTCCGGACGAGAAAGGTATCAGTGCGACTTGCCCGGACAAAAGATGTGGGTGCACATAAATACAGATTTATCAGGCAAAGCTCATCAGGAACTGGAACAACAGCTGAAGACAGGCGAGAGATATGAAATTTACTTTGATACAGTGGCGCGAAAGTGGAATATCCGTCTTGCGGTTGCGAGCGTGTCCAGATGATCTGGAGCAAAGGCGCCGGAAGGTGCGTCTAGCAAGAGGCACGTTGCGCCATATCGTATGCGTTTTCATATTGTGCATGGCCGTGTTTGCAACTGTAGCCCAACAGTTGCCGTCAAGCCAAGTATTCCTGCGGAACGCCGGGACAAACATCGTCTCATTTGCGGTGAGCTGTGATGATCGACGGAGTTGGCAACCCATTGCTTTGAAAGGCCAAGAACGGCAGCGGTTCGAATGCGATTCAACCACAGCGAAAATGTGGGGACATATCAACACCGATTTGCCAGGAGAATCACACCAGGAAGTAGAGATTCCCCTTCACAGTGGGAGTAGGTACGAAGTGTATTTTGATCAGGAAACACGTAAGTGGAATTTCCGTTCGACTTAGGGGAACTACTACACCCTAGCTAATTCCCTCTAGAGCCTATAAGGTACCACTTAAAGTTTCCGGGACCACTCCCCAGGTCTTATGATGTGCTGGTTAGAGGACATCGGGGGGTAGGATGGAATTGGAGTCTACGCCACCATCAGATACCAAACATCCGGTTGTTGGAGCGCTCTCTTTCCACTTCGTAACAGAAATGAGATTGGAGCAAAATACCTTGCCGTTCCATATGAAGGAACACCCTATCGACTCACAGTCGCAGGCAAGCAATTTTCTTCGTGTGAATGGACTGCAGAGCTTAGATAAGTTCGTGAAGAGGTTTGCCTATCGGTCGGAACACCGACAGGATCGTTTTCCTTCCAAGATTGAGCGGCAGATGGCTAGAATAGCCCGCCTTTCTCAAAAGATCGGCACTTTTTGCCAACCGTTGGGATACCAGCATTAAAGGAGGAACGAGGTGCCCAAGAACATCGTGATTTGCTGCGACGGGACGGCTAACGAGTTTGCGCAGAACAAGACAAATGTTGTGAAGTTATTTTACGTGCTCGACCAAGGCCCTGGGTCACAAGTTGTGTACTACCATCCCGGTCTGGGTACGATGGAGCCAGCCGGTGCTTTGACGCCCGTCGCGAGAAAGTTAACGAAACTATTGGGAATGGCCCTCGGATACGGACTGTCAGATGACATTTTGCTGGCCTACAGTTTCCTGATGGAACGCTACGATGATGGCGACAAAGTTTTCCTGTTCGGATTCAGTCGAGGAGCATATACCGTCCGCGCTGTTTGTTCACTGCTCCATATGTACGGGCTCATCCGTTCTGGGAATGAGTCCTTAGTCCCATACGCAGTACGTATGATGCTGGCCATTAATCGCGCACGAATGAACAACGCGAACGAGGCAGTTGCCCGGCAAAGTTACTTTGATCTTGCCCAAGAATTCAAAGTTACCATGGCTCGAACGCAGTGCAAGCCGTGGTTTGTTGGCGTGTGGGACACAGTCAGCTCAGTCGGCTGGATCGATAATCCCTTGAAGCTGCCGTATGTATCAAACAATCCAGACATAGAAATTGGTCGGCATGCCGTTTCAATCGATGAGCATCGCGCGTTCTTTCGAAACCACCTTTGGCGATTGCCGGACGATCCAGTCGCTCCCCGAGGGCCCAAAGACTTGAGGCAGGTCTGGTTCGCGGGAGTACATTGTGATGTCGGCGGTGGTTACCCGGAAAAAGAAAGTGGACTGTCGAAGATTGCTCTGGATTGGATGATCCAGGAAGCCAAACGAAGTGGGGCCATCATTGATCCGGTTAGAGAAGCTGAAGTTCTTGGTGGGGACGGCACAGGCAAATACATCGCTCCCGACCACAACGGTCCTGCACACGAATCCTTGACAGGAGCGTGGAACCTAGCGGAATTCATACCGAAAAAACATTACAACTGGTCAACTGGAGAATGGAAGCGGCGGATGAATCTCTACCGTCGGCGAACGATACCGCCCGCTTCCTTGGTACATGATTCGGTCTTCTTGCGGAGTGGGGGTTACACCAGCAGGCTGCCGGCTGACGCAGTTCGCGTGATCGCTTGATTAGCGCACTAACATTGCGTCGGACATCCTAGCGATCGCCGGCAATAACGGACGCGAAATATCCCTTCCGTGAAGTCGACGCAAAACAATGTTCTCCCTTTTGCATCTATCGTGGACAATTCCCTATCACTGTGGATTGCCCGGTAACATGTGCCATTCGCCATCGTTGTCCTCAGCTTCAGCGGTTAGGCTTGTTTAACAATGTTCTTGCCATCCGCACAGCTTCTGGCACACAATCGGCACACAGCACACGACTAAGAAGCTGATGAGACGCGGGTCTCAGAATAGAATCGACTTATCGACCATCAGTCGTCGATCCTGCTTGACCCTTTTTCTCCGTTGCACCACCAATGCGTTGCTTGAATGTTGTCTGGATGGTCGTCCCGCCATGCGCCTCCCATTCCTTTTGGATTCCTGTGGTCAGGCACGATGTCGTTGTAATCGGTGAAGTCTTCGTGGCAGATGGCGCATATCCCGCCCTGCTCCCGAACCTTGCGGTTCAGAAGTTTGCGCATCTCGGCCGGTGATCGTAGTTCCCGATATCCTCGCGGGTGGTGTGGGTCTTCGACCCTCTGAACTCCCAGTCTTATCGACCTCGGCCTAGGGACGAACTCCCGGCCGCAACAGGAAAGCGACTTGTGAATTGGGCAGAATTCATTGCTACGAAGTCTCATGGGGCTCCTCTCGATGGGCTGAATTGAATCGGTGGTAGGGCTGGTGGTCGGCAGGTAGGGAGAACGAGCGCCGGAGGGCTGCTACAATTCCTGCCCTGGGAGTCTCAATGTCGAACCTGGCTAAGGTGGTCCAGCAGTTGAGGAAAGAACGAGATCAAGCGCAACACACAGTCGAACAACTGGACGCGGCTTTGAAGGTACTGAGCGGGGTCGGTGCGCTCCGCACAACTACCAGAAGAAACGACCGTGCTCAGGCGTCGGGCGCGAAACGAAGGACCATGTCAGTGACGGTGCGCAAACGAATTGCGGCAGCCCAGCGCGCGCGTTGGGCGAAGTGGAAAGCGGCACAGAAGAAAAAGTAGGCTAACCTTATGTGCGGTCGCTATCGGCTCACGGCGAAGGAGCGCTACCTGCGGGACCATTTCGGCCTCGATGAAGATCTTCGTTGGCAACCACGCTGGAATATCGCTCCCACTCAACCGACCGCCACCATACGCCAGCACCCGTCGGAACCGAGACGGATCTCCGGTCTAATGCGATGGGGGCTCATTCCCTACTGGGCAAAAGATCAATCGTTTGGCTTGAGAACCATAAACGCCATGTCTGAAACCGCCGCGGAGAAACCCGCCTTCCGCGACGCACTCAAGCGGCATCGGTGTCTCATTCCTGCGGACGGCTTTTACGAATGGAAGAAAACCGGGCTTAAAGGGAAACAAGCGTATAACTTTGGTCTGGCGTCCGGTTCGGTATTCGCGTTTGCGGGACTGTGGGACCGGTGGCGCGACGAGAAAAACAATGTCCTCGAAACCTGCACGATCCTTACGACCAGGCCGAATCCTCTCGTCGCCGACGTGCACGATCGTATGCCCGCTATTCTGGATCCCGACGATTACGAGCGCTGGTTAGACCCTGGTATCACCAATTCTGAGATCGTTGTGGATTCCCTAAAGCCTTTTGATGCCGGCCGGATGAGGAAATATCCGGTGAGTCCTCGCGTGAATCGTCCTGAAAATGATGACGAGGAGTGCGCTCGGGAAGTGCCCATCATTGAAACCGCTCTGACGCTGTTCTAAAGGCTCCGCAGGTGCGCATCTCATATTTTTATCAATCCTGTTTTTTATCAAACATGGGTTGCTCCTACTGCGCGTCGCATTGCGCGTATTAGCTGAAATTTTACGCTAGCGGCGTATCATGTCGGTAAGTCCGGCAAAACGTGGGTTCCCTCCATGGATCAAGCCGACCAGCCCCGCTCTAAACCGGCTCGTGCAAAAACCGAGCGACGAGAGTGGAAAATTGCCTCCATCAGTCTGGTTGTTGCCTCCGCCGTTCTTCTGATTGCAGTCTTGATTGCTAATCTTCAATCGCCGCGCGTAGCCCTGGCGCTGCTGATTTCCTTGATAAGCGCCACCCTGGTCTTCGCGCTCTTGTTGGCTGACGTGATCCGCCAGATGCACAGTACTGAACGGCAGGCGAAGACCGTTTTTGCGGACAGCGAGCGGGAGTTTCACCAAATGGCCGACAGCATCCAGGAAATATTCTGGGTGATCGACGCCGAGACGAAGAAAGCCACCTTCGTCAATCCGGCGTACGAAACCATCACTGGGCGCTCCTGCCGGTCGTTGCTCGAGAACCCTTCTTCCTACGGAGAGGCCATCCACCCAGAAGATCGGGCTCACGTCCTCGCCAGGCTCAATGAAGCAGCCCGCTCGGGGAGGTTCGATGAAAGGTTCCGCATTGTGAAGCCGGACGGTGAGATTCGCTGGGTCTGGGTGCGCGGCTTTCCGCGTAAAGACCCCAACGGCAAAATCACGCGCGTAGGCGGAACCGCATTGGATGTCACGGCGCTGAAGCACGCCGAAGATCAAGTCCAGGCGAATCTCGCAAAAGCGAACTCCGCGTGGGCAGAAGCAGAAGCCCTGCGCAAGGCGACGCTTGCGCTTACCCAAGACTTGCACATGGATTCCGTTCTGGATGCATTACTCCGCTCTCTGGCGGAGTTGGTTCCCTATACCTGCGCTCGGGTGATGGTTCCAGAGGGTGGTCCTCATTGGTTGGCCTTGGGCGAAAAATCCTTTCTCGAGACCGCAAAGAAATCTCCTCGCTGTCCGTTGACATTCGTGGCCGATGAGTCTCCGTTCTTTCAGCGCATCTGGTCAGAACGAAAGCGCATTCTGATTCCCGACACGAAAGAGCAAGAAGGATGGCAAACATTCACCGGACACCAGCAATTTCGTTCTTGGCTTTGCGTTCCTCTGGTTGCCTCTGAGGAATTCTTAGGATTTCTTTCCGTTGGCCACGTGGAACCGGATCACTTTACCGAGGACCATCTTCGGCGTGCCGAACTGCTTGCCATACCGGCGGCGGTGGCCATTCAAAACGCCCGTCTTTATTCCACCGCAGAGATATATGGTTCCGAACTGGAAAAGCGGCTGGCAGATCTCCAAAAGGCCCAGCAAGCCCTTAATCAATCGGAAGCAGGCCGCCGTGTTTCCGAGGAGAAATTCCAGAAGATCTTCCACTCCAGCCCGATTGCCTTTTCAATTACAACGTTGGAGGAAGGCCGCTTCTTGGAAGTCAACGCCGCATTTGAGGCACGTTATGGTTACTCCCGCCAGGAGGTCCTCGGACGCACGGTGCATCAGTTGAGGATTTGGGATGATCCTGCCGACCGAAGATTACTGGTGACACAGCTTCGGCGAGGAGGTCCGATTCGAAATGTAATTACCCGCCTCCGGGCAAAATCGGGCGAAATTAAGCTTACAGCCTATTCCGCCGACCGGATCGAATTCGACGGGCAAAAGTGCATACTGGCACTTTCGGAGGACGTGGTAACCCATGATCCCAAAGCCAGCAACTGAGAACGCTGCCTTCGAGGGTGTTCCAGACATCCAAGACACATTAATTTCAGACCTTCTGAACCTCGGGACAAGCGCGAGTCGTCGCTAGTTGAACATCGCATATGGCTCCAAAAACAATTCCCCAATTCCGCATTCCAATAATCCGGAAACAGTCCATTCGGTGACCGCAAGCGCGTTTTGTCTGTACCGACCGCCAGACGAACCGACAACTTCCGGGTTTGCTCGTCAACCGTCCAGAGTGCTCCATTGCCACTGCGGATTCGGTGACAAGTGGTCAGGACAAAGCAAAGTGCGCGGTGTGAAGGAACTCACGGGAGGTTTATTCCTTCTCATTGAGAAGGTGTCCTACGGAGTCGACCAAAAAGTCCTTGACATGTTGTATCTGTGACTGATATATCTATGCGTGACATATCAATGCCTGCCGCCAGTCGCATTCCGGACGATCTGCAGCACCTGCTCCCGCTGACTCCTGCGGTGTTTTTTATTCTTTTCGCGTTAGCCGACGGGGAAAAACACGGCTATGCCATCATGCAGACAGTTTCCCGGGTTTCTGACAATCAATTCCGGATGGGCCCTGGCACGCTTTATACGACCATCCAGAGGCTATTGGATCTGGACTTGATTGAAGAAACGGAGAGCGCCGGAGGTCAATCCGACCACGAAAGCCGGAGGAGGTATTACAAGCTGACCCGTACGGGGAAGGCAGTACTCGCTGCTGACGTCAGCCGGATGGAATCCGTAGTGCGCTTGGCACGTGACAAGAAGCTACTGCCGAGGACATCGGAGTGATGTATGACTAGCGCTCTTCGAGCGAGCCGTGGTCTTTATAAAATGCTGTTGCTCACGTATCCGCAGGATTTCCGGTACCGCTTCGAAAGCGAGATGTTAACCACGTTTTCCGATCTGATCTGCGGTGAGTGGGAACAAAACGGTCTGCCAGGAGTAGCGCGAGTGTGGCGGTCCGCAGTAGGAGAACTCTTTTCTGTTGCCGCGCCGCTACACCTGCAAAGCCCAATCGTGGTTGCGATGGCGGTTTCGTTCCTGTGTTCGTCTGCGCTATTTATGACGATTTATTTCGCAATGACCCATGTGTGCAGCAAATAGTTAACTGGTTCAGCTGGTCAAGAGGCTGTCCGTTTTTGCTTCGAGTAGGACAGTGCTCGATTGAGAAATGAACATGAATCTTAGCTATTCCCTGCCCCAGCCAGAAAAAATGCAGGGAGCAATCTCGACCAGATCCGCTTTTTTCAGAGCGCCTGTATTTCTGCTCTGCCAGAGCGAATTTGGGGATCAACTACAGCTCGCGATCTCATTCTGAGGAGAACAGCCATGAAAAAGTCATACCTGTTTGCGGGCCTTCTGCTGGGCGCAATGCTTCCAACGGTGGCCCTCTGCACACCTAACGTCACTGGCAAGTGGTCGGGAACGTTGCAAATGGATGGGGAAAATGACGGCAAGCCTGCTTACTCCATCTTTAGTCAAGACGGAAACAAATTGTCAGGAAGCGTCGGACCCAGCGAGAGCGAGCAAGACTCGTTTGAAGGCGGGAAGGTGGATGGTGACAAACTAACGTTTGACGTTCCACAGGGCCCAAATGGTGAAGGCTCAATTCACGTTGAAATACAGGTGAAAGGAGATCAGATGACGGGGCGAGCCACATGGAGCGGACCGCCACCGCATAGCGGGTCGGGGAAAATCTCCCTGAAACGCGTGGTCGAAAGCGCCAAATGAGAGATTTTGCGACCATGTCGGACGCGGCTGTAAACCGCCGCCGATCGCGCTCATGGCGCGTCTTCAAATGGCTCATCATGTCAGTCGGTCTGATTGTCGCCGCCGGCGCAGTATTTCAGTTCTCGATGACGCAATGGGAAAGCCATCGCTACCCTCCTCCCGGCAAGCTCGTGGATATTGGTGGGCTGCGGCTTCACATCAACTGTACCGGCGCAGGCAGTCCCACGGTCATCATGGAGAGTGGTCCCAACGACTCTTCGGTTATTTGGCAGCTGGTTCAACCGCAGATCAGCAAATTTACCCGCGTATGTTCCTACGATCGCGCAGGTTTTGGTTGGAGTGACGCGCCCAATGAGCCGCGCAGTAGTTTGAATATTGCCAACGAATTGGCCCGGCTGCTCACCCGTGCTGCGGTTTCCGGCCCTTACGTTCTGGTTGGGCACGACTTCGGCACACTCGACCTTCGCGTGTTCACCGCTCAACACCGCCAGCAAGTCGCGGGCATGGTGTTCGTCGATTCGGTCCATCCGGACATCCACCATCGCCCGCCATTCAACGTTGCTGCTCAGTCCACTATCGCGAATTTTTACTACCGCGTTATACCTTGGACCGTGCCACTGGGACTGCCGCGAATTCTCAGCTGGTGTCGCAACAATTTCACGTTTCCCAATCAACCGAAGCAATGGGACCGGTTCGTGCCCGAGGCAACTGCTCAATATTGTCGCCTGCAATCCTGGCGCGCCGAGGAAGCACAAGTAACAGATGAGAAGGGGTCCTTTTACGCTAACACCGGCCCGCTCGGCGATATGCCGCTTATCGTGCTCTCTCACGATCCGCAGGTTAACGATTTCGGGGGGTTTTTTTCTCCGGCCGATTTAATCAAGGCAGAGCGCGCGTGGATGGAGATGCAGGGAGAATTACGAGCTCTCTCATCAAGAAGTAAATGGATTGTTGCAAAAGGAAGCGAGCACTGGGTGCAAATCCATCGCCCGGAGTTGGTAACGTCCGCAGTTCAAGAAATCGTCAACGATGCCCGTGGTTCCGAGCCATTTCAGGCTGACCCAAAGACAGAGTACAAGTAAGCTGACGCCATAAGGACTACGAGTGTCCTTCCGTCAGCTTCTCGGGGAAGACTGTTTTCACAGGAAAACCGAAAATAGGCGCCGCACGTCCGGAAGTTGCGTCCTTGTTGACCAATCGTCGGCAACCCTTTCTTTATCGATTAGGTAAGAGTTGCCCGTTATACGGACAAGTGGAACGGATACAGTTCACTTCTCGTCGCAGGTCTCTGACCTCTTCGCTAGTCAAAGGATTTGTCTCTCTCTTTGGCTCTGTGGAGGGTTTCACTTCTTCAGACTTTTTGCGACCCCGCCGGGAACCGTTCCTTCGAACTTCAGGATGAGCCCTTTCTTTCCAACGACCCAGCCACGGTGCGCGTCGGCGAAGCCGATAGTGTTGGTGTCCTCCTCGTTCATCTGCTCCCAGTCCTTTCCTCGATCAATCGAGTAGTCGGTTCCGGTTGGTCCAACCGCGAACACAGTGGGACCGGGCGTGTCCGGCACAACCGCGACACACCAGCGGTATCCCGCGGGACGGTGGCTGCTCTCTTTCCAAGTCTTGCCGCCGTCGTCACTGACGGCGGAATTTGGCTTCACCACCTGCGGATGATCATAGTCTCCGCCGACGATCACCAGCCGGTCGGCATCCATGACGGCGATCGAGAAGACGCCTTGGTTCAGGCCGGTGACGAGCGGCGTCTCGGAGGCGGTCCACGTCTTGCCGGAATCGGCGGTGTGGAAGACGCGTGATGCGTTTTCGGTCACGAACCACGCCCGCCAGTTTTCCTTTCTCCCTTTCTCCTCAGCATACGTTGCGATGCAGGTTCCAGAGGCCGGCGAGCCTTCACCGTTCTTTGCCGGAGGTATCGTGTTCGACTGAAGCGGCGTCCAGTGCGCGCCGCCATCGGAGGTTGTCAGCAGCTCGGGCTTACCGTCCAATGGGTCGCCGACCACGATGCCGTGCGTCGCGTCCCAGAAGGCCATGCAATCGAGGAACGCCTTCGGGTTCTGCTCGGTGTATTTCAGCAACCAGTTCTTGCCCGCATCCGTCGTCTTGTAGATGCGCGAGTCGTTGCCCTTCCCGATCGACATCAGGTAAGCGGTCTCGCCGTCGATGGCGTACACGTCGCGAAAGTCGAACTTCTCGGCCCCGGCGACCGTCCCGGCCTGCCACGTCTCGCCGCCGTCTGTGGTACGAACGAATGTCCCGCCCGTGCCGCTGACCCAAACGACGTTACCGTTGACAATGCTCAATCCGTGCAGGCTAGCGTCGGTGTTCGATTTCTGCGGGTGCCACTGGGCGAAGGCGAGCGAAACAAATAACGGGAGAACCAGGAACGCCTTTTTCAATTGCATCGGGAGTCACTCCTGGCTTGTTTCGACGTGCTTACCCTCATATTGTTAGTTGTCGAGCAGTAGATTCACAAGTGACAAAGCGTAAGGCCGACGTTGCTGTCCACTTGTCCGTATAGTCGGCTAACCGGACAAGTTAGAATTCATTTCAGCGGTGGGGACAGCCTGGCCAGCAACAAGGCCGACGCATTCCTTCCTTAAGTTCTGTGCGTACCCGCTCAATGTGCTGCCTTCTGGTTTCCGGCCTCTTGACGGAGATGACCCAGCAGATCCATTCATTGCGCGCGAGTGGCGTAATATCCTCCCATTTTGCTCGCGCCGCCGGGTCAGAAATGAGAACTTTTCGCAAATCCGCTGGTACAGCGTGTACCGCACCACGGGAGACCGCTCTCTTGGTCATGGATTTCAGTCTATATCCAACTGGCGTGGTACTTGTCCGTGTAGTCGGCTAACCGGAAGTTATCCCTAAACGGGCAGCGGGCGATCAGTGCCGGGAAGGCGGCATAGCGGACGCAATCCGCTCGGCTGTTCACATTTCAGTTTGATATGGCGAGATGACGGGCCCGCAGTAAGTTGACGAATCCGTTTTGGAGCCGCGACCATTTCCCTCAAATCAGATGTGGCTATTACAACGTAACCCATTCTCTCGGCGCCTTCGTAAATGGGCGCCGTCTCTATTTTGTTCTGCGTTCTGTCCAGAATTCCGACCGCCAAAAATAAATTTCACCAACTGTGAACGAAAATAGGTCACCATGGTGACCATCGTTTCCGCGAGAGAATGTTGTGGAGACCAGACGTCGAGTAGTTCGGAAAGCGATCGCGCAGCCAGCCAAAACGCGAAGGCCAAGCTCGCCATACGTCGGACGTTTCGCAAGTTGTCAGAACTGTGAGACTTCGTGCGCCGGCGGCGCGGATTTATACGTCGTTCATTCATTCAGATCAAACAAACTTCGGCAGACCGACGCGGAGTCGCAAGGCATCTCGTGGATCCATAGGGCTTTCTGCGACACTGGAAAATCTCTACACACAGTACTTCAACACGGCAACTTGTACGGTTTCCCGACCGCCGCGGGAGGCTCTTCCCAACGGATCTTCGTAATCGAACCGACCGGTGTCATGCTGGCAAGGTTTCGTATTTCATGGTCGCTCCCCTTGGCGCGGGAAGCGATTCCGTAGGAATCTGAATTCATCCTCTAAGTAAACAGCTCCGTCTGGCCCGGATGTAATCTTTAACCTTTTGTCGTGAGTCACGGTTTCGTCGTGAATCAATCAATGGTGCAGTGATGGCGTGCGCAGCGAGAATACTTCTTTGGTGGGACCGCGAGGTCGATCAGGCAGGAAGGCCTATAAGAGAGGATGTGCGACAAGCGGGCCATGAGATTTGGGCGCAGGCATGTCAACGGACGCGGTTTCTTCTCGGCGACGCTGGCCCTGCCGCCGAGCTTATGGAGAATTCGGTTGCGCAAGTCTCCCGGTATTTAGACCGCGTCGGCGCGACCGAATCCTCGGGAGCGAGGCACGGGCTGCTGATGGTTGCTTTCTGCCGGGGCCTGCGACGGTACGCGGCCAGATTGAATCGGCTTGAACTAGTTGGAGGATCAGGCGAACTCGCGATACGCGCGATAGATGATGGCTCAATGCGCCGGCTAAACGCCTGCCTGGACCTCGAGAGCGTTGTTCAACGACTCAGCCACACGAACAGCGCTGTCCTGATGCTGCGGGCGGCCGGCTTCGAGTGGAAGGAGATCGCAGAGATATTCGGGACTTCAGTCGCCACGGTTCGTAATCGTTTCTGGCGCGAGATAGACAAAGTCAGAAAGTAAAACTTCCAGTCCTGGAGGTCAGCTTTGTTTTTTCGGTGCGGCTCCAATTTACGTGAGCTGTTTGCACTGCTCGATGTTGGCGTCGCCACGTTCCAGCACATCTAGAGACACGCTGTACGGTTTCATCGTTCTCGTCCGAAAGTAAATCACTTCGGAACAACGGTGAGACGCAACTTACCCGGTATTCACCACGAGCTTGATCGTAACGAATACGGCTGGATTTCCCGGCAAAAGGGATGAAATGCACCGTTCTGCATCTCTCACACGCGATGCCCATGTACACAGGCATGGCTGATTATCGCATTCGGGATCGGCCTATCTGCGGGGGCGAGTTCCCAGCCAGTACAGGTTCAGAACCTCTTCGTGGGACTCACGCAACCAGGCCGCTATTTCCTTGGGCTGAAAAGGCAATTCACCCGCACCAAGATCGCGGTTGAGCAACTCCGCAATTTCTTCAGCCGTGCTCGGCTTTCGGATCTTATTCAGCGCCCGGCACACATGTTCTTCAAGGCGGCGGTTCGTCTTTGGTATCTGTCGAAAGTCCGACTCTGGGGTTTGAAGGTGAGTTTGATGGGTGCTGCTCATACGGTACGAAATGTAAAAGGAGCGCCAGAGCCTCAAGGCTCACAATGGCAATTTAACCGTGCCGACTATCCGCGGCACAAAATAGGAAAGGCTGCGACATTGGTTATGCTCTAGCCATCAGCTCCTGCGAGGAAGCTAACAGCGTGGAGGCATGCACCGTCGCAGCCCTTGATGTGATTACTGCTTTCGCAGTTCCAAACCCCAACTGCTCCTCGCAGAGTTAGTCGGTTTTTTCGGGTCTGGCTGCCCGTCAGGTTACCCTGCTGAGCTTATCACCCAGCTTACTTCGGACTGGCTAATTTTATTAAGCCAACCCTTTCAGCCGTCGACAGGTGTGAAGTTAAACAGTTGCGTGAAGGATGTCAATGCAGTTTTCGCTAGAATTACGAGATTTCTGTGAATGCTTTTGTGGAAAACGCGGAGCACCCTTCTGATTTCTTCGTTCGGCACGTCGCTCTGCAGTCACGTCTGGCAGCATAACGGCAAACGGACTCGCGCGATCGCAGACTATGCTGTAGCCTCCAGTCCCTCCTCCATCTCTGCACCTGCATCTTTCCTTATTTGTGCCTCATAGGCGGCCTGTTCCTTCTTGGCTTCTCTTACCGGCAGAAGTTCCATATGACTGGGAGGAAAGACGAACGTCTGCACAAAGTTGAGCCGGTCGGAATTTAATCTTTGCCCCACAACTTCCCTTCGGTGCTGCTTGCAAAACTGGCAAAAATCTTCCGCGTCGATAACCTCTCTCCTCAGCCCGTCGGTTCCCACGGTCCGGGCCTTCAGCCAACCTCGGTCAATCCACTTTTGTATCTCTTCCACACGAATGTGCAATGCTTTCGCCAGGGTGTGTTTCGTGAACCAATCTTCGCCCATGCGAGCGTTCGCACCCAGCCGGTGCAACATGGAGCGGACCGAAGTCGGCGAACGGCGCAGTAGGATACTGACTTCGTACAGGCAGTGGGAAGCGATCAGGTCTAGTAACTTCTGCTGCTCCGACTTCGTCCACTGCCGGTAGCTGCGCTTAGAACTTGGTCCCGACTGGCGTACAAATCTCCAGCAGGCGCTCCTTGGGTTTCCTGAGACCGCTGCCAGATTTGTGATAAGAGCTCTTAACGCTTCATAACCATCCTGCGTGCCCGCTTGGGCACCTGCGCCACTCAAATAAACTCGAACCATCTGTCGCGCGGAGCCGGGCCAACGAAAGGTTCGGCGACGTTGGTGAGTCTGCCCTTCGCTGACTTCAACTTTGGCGGCAACGCTCACTTCCGCTCCTACCTATATATGGCGACAGAAAAGGAATGTGTCTCAATCTTGCGCAGCGTTTTGTTTCGCGGGATTGTGGGCGAGCGTGATGCACATAAAGATTGGTCTCGACATCGATGATGGATCGTGGGATTCTGCTACCGGCCCGGTCAAGGATTGTGGTTCGTTTAGGGAACGAGGCGCGCAATGGATTGGGAAACAGAATTGATTAATTCCTTTGAGACCATCGTGCATCGGGACTTCCCCAATCCTCAGCGTATTGGTTGCCCAGGACGCGATTCACTCGTTGGTCTGGCCGCCTGCATCGGGGATGCTCAATCCGCCATGGTCCTCGCTCATATCCGGCAGTGCGCCCCTTGCTTCGATGAACTCAGGGAACTCCGGAGAAAAACGAAGCCATGAACGCGTCGCCCAGCGATAGCACAGGTGCTGGCACTTGACGCGAGACTTAGAATACCGAGAGAATCATTCGATAAATTCTTTCTATGTAAATCCAGCCAACGCTACAGGGCTGAATGTAAATGATCCGCAAACGAGGAAATCCCGGTTGGGGTAGCGGAAACTCGTCAAAGGATCGAGACTCTGCGCCGACTGAATTTGAGATGCAAGCGCAACGCTTGGGTCTAACTGAGGAGAGCTACGAGTTCTCGGATCAGCTGCGACGTTGGTGCGAGGACAATCGGCATCGATGCTACGTGCCGGAGTGGCTGCTGAAGAGATGGCGCATGTCCGTCGATCCAAATGCGGCGTGAGCGTCTGGCACTCACAACACATTGACCGAGCCCTGCCGTCACTCAGCAGTTGTCAACGTAAAACACCAGTTCCCCGTGTCCTCCCACGGACTCCCTCCACTGCTCAGATAAGCTCTGCATGTTGGCAAGCAGTGGAAAAAGTGCGTCTTCATCCACGATCATTCCCTGCTCTTCCAGACTATCTTTGAAACTCAAGGCGCTGAAGCGTCGGTCGGATTGGATATAATCCAGGATTTTCTTTCCGTCCTCGAACCATACCGCGGTGTTCTCGCCATAACTATGTTCGTCGCTTGTGGTGCCCACTCTCGCGGCAAGGTCGTGGAGAAGCGTGATCAGCGCCTTGGGTTCGACGAAACAGGACGAATGCGTATTCCAGATTTCCTTCACTGGGCGGAAACACAGACTCATGGATTGGTACCTCTTCATTTTCGTAAAATTGGGTGAAGCAGTCAGTCTGGAACGGTCGGCGACGATGATTCGGGGCGTTTGATGTTTGCTGCTTCGCCATGTTCAAGGAACGGGAACACGCGAAACGCCTGTACAGACAGGCTTGACCGACGGAAATGGCGTCGCGGGACCGCGGCGCTGGACAGTCCCCAAAAGATACTTGTCCATTAGTAATGGACATGCAATAATAGTGGACACTGTGCGGATCAAGCCCAACATTCAGCCGTTTCTCGAGCAGCTCAAGGCATTACCTTTCGTCACCGATCTCGACTTTTCTCCCGAGGTCCGTCGCAATGAGGGGGAGATCGACGGTATCCTCAAGGTCCGCGCACCCAAAGGAACATACCGTTTCCTTGTCGAACAGAAGCGGTCTTATCTCGATCGGGGAGTGCTCAATGCATTGATAGCCCAGGCCAAGTTCTACGCGGCCGAACATCGTGAGCCTCTTCTTTTATTGGCGCGTTACATCCCTAGCCCTTCCGCCGAACGGTTAATCCAATCGGGGGTCAATTTTGTTGACCAGGCGGGCAACATGCACCTGGTCCTCGGCCCCAATTATGAACGCACGGTCGTTGGGGCAAAACAAAACACATCAGGGACGAAAGAACCGCGCATCAGCCCCGCTATTTCGCAAGTGCTGTTCGCTTTCGGCGCTGCGAAAGATGCCGGAAGCTGGTCGGTACGCAAGCTGGCCGATTTTGCCGGACTCAGCAAGAGCAATGTGGCGAAAGTAGAGCAACAACTGGTTGCCCAAAGCGTCCTCATAGAGTCAGAGAAGGGCTTTCGCCTGCGAGACCGATCGAAACTGCCGGAACAGCTGTTGCAGGGATACGAACTCGCGCTTCGCCCGAAGCTGTTCCTTGGCCGTTTTCGCTCGCCTGCCCCCGAAATAGATGAAATGCTTGCCGGCATCCGAAAGGCGCTCGCCAAAGAGTCAGTCCGATGGTCGGTAACCGGCGGTCCCGCCGCATACCTGCTGCAGAAGTTCTATCGTGGACTGGAGTTGCCAATCTTCATAGAGTCGCTCAGCGACCAACTCCGCCGGCAATTGCGAATCATCCCTGACAAATCCGGGCCGCTGATTTTTCTGCGTTCTTTCGGCAGCGTTCCCTTTTGGCGGGACTCTGGATCATTTCCCATTGCGCATCCCTGGCTCATCTATTCCGAGTTGATGTATTCCTCCGATCCCCGGGCTCATGAAGCAGCGGAAGAATTCAAACGTGAGTACCTGTCTGAGTGATGCTCGATCTGACTGAGGACCAAATCGCTGATCTGCGCACGCTCCGCGACCATTGCGTTGTGCTTGGAGCAGACCTTGTTGTCATCGGGGCCATCGCTTACCAAGTGCATTTCCCCGCTGAAGCCAGGCATACCGGGGACATTGACTTTGCAGTGGCATTGGATCTCAATGAGTTTGCGGAACTGGAGCGAAGACTTCAAGTGGACAGATGGATCCGATTCGTCAACCGCGAGCACCGCTGGCGCAGCGCGCAGGGAACGATGATGGATTTACTGCCCGCCGGACCGAAGCTTCGCGAAGCCAAGCAAGTGACTTGGCCTGCCAGTCAGTTCACCATGAGTCTGGTGGGATTCGAACATGTTTTCACCAGTGCCCAGCCGGTTAAATTCTCGCCCGATCTCACGCTGAAAGTGATCTCGCCAACCGCGTTGATGCTTCTGAAGATTGTCGCCTTCATGGATGATCCACAGAGGCGAGTGAAGGATCTCGACGATATCCGCGGCCTGCTCACGGAATATGAAGCGGACAGTGAACGACTCTTTTCGGATGCCGTGATAGACGCCGGGCTGGCAGACTTCGGGTTGGCGCCTGCCTTTCTGTTGGGAGTCGAATTGAGGGCGCTCTGCACTCCGGAAGAATTGGCAATCGTAAACGCATTTCTCGCGGCCATGAACGAAAATCATCCCGCGTGGATGTCCTTCGTTCGGGCCAGGGGCGTGGGCGACGATGTCGAAGAGGACGCTCGCGCACAGCTTGACGCCTTGCGAGGAGGTTTTGAACAGCCTCCTCGGTAGCAAGCTCGTCTTCTTGTAGCAAGGGTCAGGTCGTACGCGCTTGATTTCGCTTTGCATTGGAGCCATGCCAGGTGGTGTCATGGATCATCCGTTGCTAAACAAACCCTCACGAGGTCAAATGGCGGCCCGACTACGAGTCGGAACGACTCAGTCAATTGTACGCACTTAAGGGTTTGATAGTTCTCAAATCATCCCGTGCCTCTTCGATTGAAATAACCTTTCGCAAAATATTTCCTGAAAAATGTGCGATATTGACCATTTTTCTTTTGCGGGCTGCAGCATTAATTTCGATATGCAAGAGGATCTCACACTCGAACAGCTCCAGGCTGTCCCTTGCCCGACCTCTCCCGAGCCAATCCACAGCGAATTAATCGACGAACTGGATCGGATTCGGGAATTAAGGAAAGCGCGTGACTCCCGAGCTGCCACGCGGCTTTAATCTCCTGTGCGGTATTGAACACTTTTCTTGTCGGGCTCTGGCATCATCCCTACATATGAGCACTCATTTGGCGGTAGCGAGCATTACATTGGTTATCTTCTTGTCCTGCTGAATTTCTGCGAAGATCAGGTCAAACGCGAGCCCTCGCCCCCAAGTATGTCGAGGGAATAGGCCAGGACTCTTTCCACGGTTCTGGCCGCTTTTCTCACGTGCTACACTGAACGCAGAAACCCAAACGCGCATTTTTCGAGGGGAAGGCCGGGACAACAATGTTCTGGCCTTTTCCATTTGGGATAGGCAGTTCGGTGCGATTTATGACTGAGAGGCAGCTAGTCGTTGTCGTCCTGCGAGTGTTTCTGCCAGCATTGCCACGAGCACATCCGCGCTGGCGGGTTTGGCGATGTAATCATCTATCCCTAACTGAATGCCTTCCTCTGCGCTGTCCTCGTCGGGGTACCCGGTAAGAACAATATTGAGGCAATCGGGATTGACATCTCGCATAGCGCGAATGACCGTGTACCCGTCGCGTTCCCGCTCGATATTCAAGTCGCAAAGCAGCAGGTCAAATTGTTGAGCTTGTATTTGCTCAAGGGCTTCCTTGACGGTCGCGGCAAGAGTCACCGTGAAACCGTACCGCAGAAGGATGATGGCCAGCGTTTCACGGATACCGCGCTCGTCATCGACGAACAGAAGGCGTTTCCCTGTTAGCTTCCCTTGCGGCATATGCGCGGTGTTTTAGGAACAGAACCGCCGTATGACTTCTCGAACAATATTGAGAAACGTGGATGTCGGTTCGCCTTTATTGACGTAAACGTCGACACTAGCAAGGCGTTCTGGCATTGAACCCGAAAACAGAATGATCGGAACGTCGGGCTTAATTTTCTTCATTTCCTTGGCGAGTTCTGTGCCTGTGGTGCCCTGGAGCATGTGGTCTGCGATTATGGCGCACACTGGGGCTTCGCGAAGAGTTGTCAGAGCGTCAGCCGCCGCTGTTACTCCGATGACACTGTAGCCGTCTTGCTCCAGCACTTTTTTGCGGATTAGCAACTGGATAGATTCGTCTTCAATGCAAAGAATCAGGGGCTTTGCAAGGATCACCCGCACTGCGTTGGACGCTTTCGACAAAGTGGACGGACTCCCCCGGCCAGAGGAATAAGACAGACGAAAAGGGCGCACGTTTCCGCTCCCAAGTTTTTTGATCTTCGCCGCAAGTAGCTGGAAGTGTAAATACAGGAAAAACTGTATGGAATCGAACAAAAGTGCAATGGCTGTGTGGGAATCACGACGACTGAGAGGCCTTGGCCGAAAGCTTGGGCAACCAATCATCCGGCGGCTTGTCGATTCCCCAGACATTGGCTGACTCGTGTAGGGCTAGTCCGACGAGCCATAGTCTTCCGTCCTCGGAGAGGGCAGTGCAGTTCGCTACTTTCGCGGCGGCCACCTTGTTGTGAGGCAGACCCTCTAGCAAAACGGCGGTTCCCACGTCCAATGAACGGGCAATCTGCACCCCGCAGCCGTTCGGATTGACGAGTACCGCTAAGCCCGATTCAGAAAACCACCGGGTCGCATCAACACTTGTGACCACCACCGGGATGCGAACCGTTATTCGAGTGCCGCGTCGTAGATGAGCCATCGGCCGTTTCCGAACAACATCCTTTTATGTTTCTAGGGAAGAGGGTGGAGGGCTAACCCAATATTCGCAGGTAACCGCAGCGCCAGGGCATACAGTAAAGCATGTAGGCGCGGATAACCTCGATAACACGTTTCATGCTTACGCACGTAAGAAGAAGGCTACCCGCGCTGTACCTCAAATCCCTGGAACTCGGCGTAGGAGATCGCGCCTTCCACGGTCTGGAACTTCAGCGGTTTCAGATCACCCGGCGCGAGCCCGTCCGCACCCAGCGGAATCCATCGCGAGGCACTCCCGCAGGCGAGATTCTCGTTCTGCACCTGAACGATGATCCATTGATGAAGAACATTTTCCCTGAGCTTGACTCTGCTGGTTTTCATAGCCAGAGGGAAGCCTAAACGCGAGAGCGGGGACGTGCAATTGCCCGAAGTTACTGGGGCAAGGTGACCGCTGGGAGATCTATTCCGGATCGTCGTTCCGCGTCATGCGTGTCGATTCCAAATCTTCCCGGGCTATCGCGAGGGCTTCTTGAGCAATCCTGGCAGGACAGGTCGGCGTGGCCGGACATTTCAAAATTGGGGACGACCGCTCCGGGAGCACATATGGCGCCATCGCGACTGCGCAAAAGCGGCATTCCGAACGATCCGGCGATGGACAACAAATTGTGGCTTCGATGTGTTGCCGTTTTCAATGCGCCTCTTCGCTTCACACAATAAAGAGCGAGAATTAGTGGGTATGAGAGTAAAACTTCGTGAGAATGGCTTCCACCTGTGGATCATTGTCCGCAGCGAGAATGAACATCTCGCGTGGAGCGGATCGCGCTGGGTCCCGATAAATCGCGACGGTCTCTCGGCCCCTGATTTACAAGTATTGAGCTTCGCGACCGTCAAAGAGGCCGTGTCTTACGCACAGAGCGTTTGGATTTGAAGTGGAACATGGCTAAATTCCTGAAGGCACCTGCTCAGTCGCACAATGGGCACCTGGTGCTGGTAACCTCGGCGAATTGCGGTTTCCATTGCTCTCATCTAACGTTTACAAAGGACCAATTTGGTCGATTCTCCAGGAGCGGATGCAGTCATGGACAGCAGACTATGAATGCCGACCCAGAGAACATTAACCGCGCTCGGGTATCGTCAAGACGCCGGACCAGGCGCATTGCACTGACGGTTCCTTTGGAGGTGTCCGGGAAGGACGCGCAGAGGTGTTCTTTCACGCTCACCACCATCGCTACCAGCCTGAACCGACACGGAGCGATGCTGCATTTGAATCGTGACCTGTCGGTCGATTCCGTAGTGGTGATGCAAAACAGACACGGCGCTCGAATCTCCGCCCGTGTTGTCGCACAGACGAATATCGTAGGGGATCTCTACGGGTATGGCGTGGAGTTCCTGGAGGGTGACAATACTAAGGACTTCTGGGGCATCATCTTTCCCTCGTCGCAAGCTCGCCGCTAGTCCTGCCGTGTTCTTTCCGGTCGTGACATTTGTTTTCTTTCAAACACGGGTTCGTTGTATTTCGATGATCTACAGGATTTCCTGTATTCCTCAGCGCGCGAGTCTCTGTTAGATATCGCACATTCGGCTTCGCCAGAAAATCTACCGAAAAGGTATGGCTGTAGTCATGAAATCAGGCACGACCCCTTCGCCTAAGAAGAGCTACGATCCCCCGAAACTGAACAAAGTGACTCTCGAAATGGCCCAATTGTTAGTGCAAGGTGAAGCCGCTCAACAGGATGAAGTAACGGACAGTTTCTTGGAGTTGCTGTTCTTGGCTTCCGAGGTGACCTGAGACAACGTCGGAATTGTCTCGCAGCTTATTTTCTGATTTGATCCGGCGAAGTCCGCAAGCTGTGGCTAGCTCGAACTATTGTTCGGAGAAAGCGAGTTTGCGTGTTCAATGACAGGCGTGGCACCAGAGTTAGTTGTGAGATTCCAATCACGCTGACGAGGCTGGATGCAGTTCACTCGTTTTCCGAACCGTGTGTGCTAATCCTTGTAAACCCACAGGGCTGCGCTGCACGGTTTGCTCTTCCACTGACTGTCGGGGCCGCAGTCCAGTTGGAAGGTCTACCTGTGAAACGCAAGGTCACGGCGCGGGTCGTGAACTGCTTCTGGCCCGGAGAATTTGCGAAGTTCTGGATTCTCGGATTGGCTCTCGATGAGCCCGGCAATGTATGGGGAATTGAAACGCCGCCCGAAGACTGGCACACGCGCCCGGCGCTCCCTTCTGGAGCGGCAAAAGACTTGGCTTCCAGAAAACCCACTCCCGCTCATTCTCTGTCTTGAGGATAATGAATCCTATTTGCGCTTGCGGAAAGCTGTGCTTGAGAAGAATGGGTACAACGTCATCGGCGTGAGTACCGTAAAAGACGCTTTGGGCACTCTGCGCGACGCCCCTGTCTGCTTGGTGATATCCGACCACATGTTGCACGGCACAACCGGAACTGCACTAGCGGGCGAATTGAAGAAAATCAAGCCCGAGGTTCCCGTCATTCTGTACTCTGGTCAGCAGCCGGACACGCTTGAAAACGTTGATGTGTTCATCAACAAGAATGTCTCAACCCAAGATTTCTTGGGTTTAGTGCGTGACGTTGTAAAACGGTACTCCGCATGATGCGTACCTCGTCGGTTTTGGCACGCATTCCGCAACCCGAAACTGACCGACTGCACTATCAAGAGGGGCGCAGGATTTGAGCACGCTGAAATTCTGCTGAAACGTGTGGGGTATGTCATGCGCAGAAAAACGCCCGACCTTCTCGGATCAGGACGGCGAATTTATAACCGCGCCGCTCAATCGTGTATAAAATATTGCTTCCGTCGGTCTTCCGACCAGCGAACATTAGCCCGCTCAATTGTGTAAGGAGGTGCTAGGTTCTATTTGGAGTAACGCAAAATTGGGGCTGCTGTTGATATTCAAGGACCCTTGGCCCGAACCGGGTCTACAGAGTTGTGGGTGGAAATTCATCGGCACGAACCGGAATAAGGCTATCAAGAGATTGACCGACATTACTTTTAAGCCAGAGGAATCGAATGGTTCTCTCAGTGATTGGAGCCAGGAATGCTATCGCTTTGTACGATTAACTCCTTAGGAGTTCTCAATGGGCCGCCGTTCTGCCTCGGCTGGGATGTTTAACGCAAGTTTAGCTGATTTTTTCAGCAGCTCCAATGTGGGACTTGCTGTCTTTGACGAAAAGCTACGTTATCGGGCGCTCAATCCCTGGCTCGCAAATGTGCATGGTTATTCCATCGAATTCCACTTGGGAAAGACGGTGCGCACAATTATTGGCGAGGTCGCTGCCCAAGCCGAGTCAGGGATCAGACGCGTGCTCGCGACGGGACTACCCGTTTCAAATCTTGAGGTCACCGGGAAAATGCCGACCAAGGCGGAACCCGAACGTTTCGTAGACAATTTCTTTCCCATAAAGAATCAAACGGGCGAAGTTCGACACGTGGGTGCCGTTATTGTTGGTGTCCCCTTAGCGTCACTTCCGCAAGAGAGAGGAGTTCATCAAGAGGCAATAGCGTCGCTTAACGTATTACGCTCATGGAAGGAAATTGCCGGCTATGTGGGAACCTGCGCCAAAACCGTTCAGCGGTGGGAGCAGGCATACAAGTTCCCGATTCGGAGAGTCAAAGCGAGCAAAGGAGCGGTGGTATTTGCAATCCGAGATGAGGTGGACCATTGGCTATCGTCCGAGACGCAAGGCGCGAGAACGGCCCTGGGAGATAAGCGGTCGTGGGCCACATTCCTCAATTCTCCCCTGCCTACTCTCATTGTCGATGACGACCGCATCGTTCTCGACGCCAATGTCACCATAGCAAACTTGATCGGCACGCCAGCAGATAAGCTCGTCGGCAAAAGACTTGACGATTTTACGGGCGCCAGTCCTGCCCATACTGAGCAAGAGTGGTTATTGTTCCGTCAGGCTGGCGCGTCGGTGGGTTTGCGAAACTTTTGTCGGGTTGACGGCGCGGTCTTTGCCGCAGAGTATACGCTGAGGACCATGCAACCAGGTGTCCGCAGCCTAACGTTCACGTCCCTTCGCCACGAGCCGGTCTCTGAGAAGCAGATGTTCTACCGAGCTGGTCCAAGCCTGCTTCAACTGTGAAGCGTGAATTCCGCCCGCGCAGATTTTTCTCCTCGACGAGGCTGTTGACCTTCAGAGTCCCGCGTCCTTTCTTTACGCTACTTCTCCGTCGTTGAACTCGGCTACCTTCCTAACAGCGGAGTCGAACGAAAAATGAACATGAATGAACAAATTCGCGCCTACGAAAGGCCAATACTGCGGCAGGTAGAACCGGACGAAGCAATGCAATTTCTTATCGATCACGCCAGAACAGGCGATCGCGGTGCGCAAGAGATTTTAGCGCTCGACCTCCCGATTCTTGCCGGGTCGGAAATAGATTCTGCACCGGACGTGGGCTGTCATCTGAACGGAGAAGAACCCGGAGCGTAGTTGCAAGCGCTGAGTCATCACTCTATTGTGGCCGCTATCTGCTGGGTATTTACTCCTCCTTGTTCGTCCTGAGAAGTTACGGTGATGATCGAGGTCCCGGAGGGCAGAGGCCCAAGGAAGTGCCGGAATGAGTTTCCTTCGATCGGGGATGCCGTTACTCCATTAATCATGACCACCGCTCCGGGGTCCGTTAATCCCTGAATTTCAACAATATGTCCATGTTGAGTTACCGAATTGATCTGAAGAGTGGGTGCGCGGGGGCTGGAGACTTGGACTGATCCCAGCTGAGTTTGTGCCTTGGATGTACTTCGTTGCGAAGGGTGCGCGCGGCTTGCCGAGAAGCAGTTAAAAAGATATAGCGCCACGGAGACGAACAGAACGCAAACCGCTACCCTTGGCAGCCAGCGTCCTGCGACTGTTTCGGCGCTGAAAATCATTCAAATGATCAAATATCACGTAGTCGCCTTTTGTTAAGAGTGAGCGCGATCCAATACCAGCTCACTCTGGGACGAGTTTCGCTCAATCATACTATGTGGTAAGTTACAGATCCTCTGAACTGTAGAACGGCGCGAAGTGACGCCAAAAGTTCCACCAGCGACGCGATGGACAGAGTCGGCAACTTAGCATTTCATTCACCATCGTCCATAACATGGTAGTCCCACATTTGCATTTCGGCTCCGCCGACGATGTGTTTTCTTGCCGCATCGAATTTTCTGAAACAGAAGAGAATACGCTCGGCAAAGTCATCTCCCAGAATTACCCTTCAAGTACCACAGGATTTTCAGGCGCTTTCAGCCGGCATATACCGGTTTGCCATGAACCTCTGTCCTTAGGCTTTGACCACCAAGTCGCATGCAGTAGTGATCGTGCAGCCACTCGATCAAACGCGTTTGCGCAGACGCGCTTGAACATTCGAACCGAATCCCCGCTTTGCCTTGACCGTTGTCCCAGATAACGGTGCCCTCAGCGCTCACAACCGCATCCGTATGCGGGATGGCAAACACAAGGTGCAGCAGTTCTCCACTATCAAGAGATACCGGAGTTAGGACCGCCATACCGTTTTGGCTGACATTGACCGTGGTGCACTGCAGGACAGGCCCGGATGCCCTACCTAGGGAGACCGGAATTTCGACATTCATTCGAAAATACGCCTGCGAACTGCGAACCATGCGACCATACAAGGTGCGCAGTAGGCTCCTAATCTCCGACAGCACCAATGGCCGCTCGATCACAAATGTGTTGCTCAAGGTCGATGCTGCGGCTTTCGTTTGGCTTTCCGAAGCTATTGCGAATAGAGCTATATCTTGATTAGGGCGTACGGCCCGCACGCTCTTGATTACGTCGGGGCACCCGCTCAGGCCGTCAAAGTCCATCATCACGGCCTCAAACTTGCTCGAAGTCAGGCGGGCGAGCACATGTGATTCCGACTCGCACGTTTGTGTTTGAACGCCAACCTCGCGAAACAGATGAGAAAAGATGCCAATAGTTTCAGGATCCCGGCAGACAATCAAAGCCTTCATCTCGTGCTCGGCGTTGGTAGGTCCGCTCCGTTTAAATTCCGCGAAGGCACCTTCAATACTCTTGCGGTATTCGCCAACGGCACGCCGGCAGTACAGGTAGCTAACGAGCGATCCTGCGGAAGCGCCCAGCATAAAGACTCCCGTGATCGCGAGCGAATCGGTCAAAAGCCTCCCGGGGGAAACTTATTATCGCGCAGAGTTCGAACGTAGTGAACATGCTCAATTTAGCTGACGTTCACCTAGAAACGGCAACGTAAAGAAATGACATGGAAGCATAAAAAAGAGACATGAGCCAGTGAAGGAACCGGTAAAGAGGCGGTGTCACTCACAGGCGCCAGCACATGGATCCGCCGTCGAGAGGTTATCCGTGCTCACCCGGAGCTCCTACCGCGCAATTCCTCGCAACGAAATCGCTGTGAATAAGTCACTCGACACGAGAAGTGACAGCAGCATCGCCCAACGCCAGCCGGGGTATCTCGGCGTAATCAAATGTCTGATGAGTATCCCACCCGCCAGAAAGCCCATCATGCTGCGCGTTTGAGACTCCGAGGAGATCGAGCGGTTGGTATGGTCAGGGGCGCCATTCTTCCATTCGCAAGGCTCACAAATCCACCGTGATGCGTGAGTTCGCCATACCGAAAGAGTCGCCCCAGCATCGCCAGAGCCTGATATGCGAGCGTTTGATTGATGAACGGTTCCTGCCGCTCAAGCGCCTCTACGGCACTGCAGGCGGGAAGGTCATCTGCGCTGTCAAGAAGTGGTGTGACAATCTCGGGAAACAATTCCGCAACGGTAGGAAGCCTGCCAGGCGTTTTGCGATTGCGGTCGTTTTTAGGCTGTCCGAGCACAAATTGCCCGCCATCCGCGGTATTGCCGAGATCCAGCCAATAGACGCACTCTTTGAACAGCGGCGACTTCGTAATGTCGAGCCGCGCCGCACGCGTGTCCACGCACGAAATAATGATGTCCGCTTTACCTAGAGTTTTCGCGGTCACATACTCTGTCGAGGCGTGCCAGTTCAATCCCCAAAACAAGTTCAGCCGATTGACAAGCACGACCGACTTGTACAGCCCTATCTCAGATTCAGAGAAGGGTTGCCGCACGCAGTTCGTCGCAGTCACCTTATCGCCGTCGGCGACGATGACGTGAAGCCCTGGGTACCCAGCGGCTAAGAGGGCCTGGTGCAGAAACGGCAGCCCACCAATTACGGCCGATCCCGTCCCGCCGCAGCCAACCACGACGACACGATGGACTGCGCGCGAGCGGTTAAGCTTGTGAACAGTTCGCGGCATATACTTCACCGTTCTTCGATAAATTGCAGCAATGTTTGCCTGCATTCGACCAGATATCGAGTGGGAAACTGAGCCGTGACCGCTAACTCGGCCCAGAGACCGATGAAGCCTCCGGAGTGCGCGGTTAGCTTTCCGATACCGCTAGGATGAGTGAACCGACTGTTGAAGAATGCTTCTTCCCACTCAAGCATGTTAGTGACGTCGGTCTCTTGGGGTCGCGGCATATCGCCCTCACATACATCGCCGCGACTGGCTTCGGTATTCCAGTAGGGCGCGACCATTAACCTGGTTTCAGCTTTTGGCCGAGCCGGATCAGAAATCGCTCGCAGGAAGAGACATCCACGCCGTACCTTCCAAACCAGGGCAGGATGCGGGCAAATCGCGCCGTTGATCGCTTGCCGGTCTTCGGCGCCACCTGAAAAGAACATGCGGTGCTGGCGAGGCGGCGTCCACCAGACCAGAAGATCCGACGTATAGGCGAGCACATTTTCCGGCAACAGCACCGCACGTGGCGCCCGTTGCAGGCCGTGATTGAGCCGTTCGAGAAAGCTGGTTGTAAGCAGGGTTCCGGGTCCCAGCGACGCTTGCTGGTCTGGTCCTTGCGAGGTCACCTGGTGAACAGTTGCGAACTTATCGCGCTGCGAAACCTGTTCCTCATAAATCAGGATCGCCTGCTTCAGTTGAAAATCCCGGCTCGTCCCGATCTGTGTAACGACTCGCATTTTCCAACTCCTCGGCGAAACGTACCCATTCACTCAGAGCGGCGACTGTGCGTGCCATCCGCGGAATGGCTCTCATAATCTTCGTGAAGAACTCAGTGTCGCTTGGTCGGAAGCACAGGATGATCGGCGCTCGGGTACTCGTACCGGACTCGAATTGATCGCGGCAGAACTCGTCAAACCAGGCCACGATGGGGTCATCACGCCAATGACTGATCCCTAAACCAGGTAGAGGAGAACCATCCATGTAATAAGCCGCATCATCAATCAGCTGATGGCACGCCTTTGACATCACCGGTAATCGAATGTTTCGTGAGCCCAAATACATGGTGTGGGCCTTTTGAAACGCGGCCCGCAATTTAATGTCAGTAATCGACGCGATCGCCGCACTAACATCGGCGGCTCTCAGCCTCAATTTCTCAGACTCGCGGATGTAGGTGGCAACTTTCGCTGGATCCGCGAATTCCACCTCGCCCTCCAGGTCAACATCTTCGCCCGCCTCGCGATCCGAAATATAGGCATCGCGCCGCCATTGATAAATATGCTCCGCCTCAGAGAATCCAAACGCCTCAAACACTCGCGATGCCGTTCGGTAAAGCCACTGATAGAGACTGGCCATGAGGTGTTCTCTACGTGGGTTTCCATCCAGACGCTCATAAATCGCGCGGAGAGGAATGTACTGTGGATCGGACGTGTTGTTCCAGACGAAGAAGATCACTTCCTTCTCTGGCTTTCGATACTCATCCAGTCCATCGGCGATCCCGAGTTCAATCGAAAACTGGTCGAGGCCGTCTCCGAATGCGCGGTAGACAACTTCGGCGAGCGCCGCCTGTATAGCCCCCGCCGGAGAGGTGGCTTTCTCGAGGTGTTTCTCCACGAGCAAGCCCTGGTTGATGAGTAAGCGTGCCAGCGGCAGTACGGCCTCAGTTCCGGTGGAGAACTGAACCCGAGTACGAACGCCCGCAAGGGATGGCAGTCGAAGCGAGTGCGGTGGGCCGATCAAACGAGCGGATGAACCCAGCTTGCATCGGGGCACAGGTACCCTCCGCTGGCGGCCACGTGATTGGCATGAGCGAGCGCATCGGCCAGGATCGCTGCGGCTTTCGACGAGTCTGGGCATTTTTGTAGCTCCCTTAGCATCTTGCGGTCGCACGTCTCCTCTGACTTCGCTAGGGCTCGGAGCATTCGTGTGAGCCGCTCCTTGGGACCGTGTCTCGGGCTGCGCATGTTACCCCTTTGCGCCGATCGCGCGGCTGAAGGTGTATCGCATCTTGCCATCGACCGGCTCCGGTCCAGTCACGGTTGCGGTCGTGATCTCTGGATGCGCGGGAATATACATCTCGCGCACTTGCTCAACCGCCATGTCAGGATTTGGATCGGGCAGTGTCTTTCCGTCAAAGACGAATTCACGCTCGAGTTTTTCCACTTTGATCGTCATTGTTGGGTCACCTCGGCACTTTGGGTTAGAAGCGTCTGTGGCGTTGGAGTCGCGGCATCCACTATGGCCGTTAGCGCGGGTTGCGGCTGCGTACCGGGGGCCGCGGCGGACTTGTCAGTCCACCATAGAGGCAGGGTCTCGTCCGCTTTCGGCTTCGGTTCTTCTTTCTGTGACTTGTCGTCCTTCTTAGCGGCTTTTTCCTTGGCTTTGGTTTTATTGCGTTCGTCAATTGCTTTCACCGCCTCGGCGATCTCGTTGCTGGCTCGGTCGAAGCTGCTTTGGACCTGCACATGAGAGTCCACGTACTGCAACAAAATGCCCGGAAGCTTTTCGTCGACCTCCTCGGCGGTTCCTGTGATTGAGATGGGCGTGGTAAGTGCCTTGATGGCTTCGTCCGGAACAGATGCAACTTCATTCTTGTGGGAATAGCTGATCTGCTCGTTCACTTTCTTATCTTCCGTCCGGGCATAAGGCACCACATTGACTCGGACCTGGTCAATATCGAGCACCGCAACGGTGATCGTCAGTGAGCGCTTGGCAATTAATTTCTTGAGTTCTGTGAACACTTTGTCTCCTCGGCCGAAGGCTTCGGCCATTATGGTCAAATTTGTTAGCTGGAATGGAAAACTTGTAACCTACGGATTGCCCGTCATCCGTCCGCAAGAGATGAAGAAACGCTAGCCAATTGCTGGCTGCTATGGTTGTTCGCAGGCTGAAACTGCACTATACTGTCGGCTTCGCGCCGCTGCTTCCAACCCACGTTTTACCATCCCATCGCATTTTTCTAAGGAGAGTCCCATGGCTGCTGCCCCCGCCCTACTTGCCATCTCGCAACTGAACATCAGCCCCTCCACGCCCATGGGCGCCAGTCTCTGCCATGGAGGTGCGACGTTTCGCGTATGGGCGCCACGCGCGAATGCTGTTTATCTCAATGGAACGTTCGGTAGCGCAGTGCGCAACGGCCCCGATCCCGACCTTCTGCTGCAGAACACCAACGGATACTGGGCCGGTTTCCTGCCGGGTGTCACCGATGGTGACACCTACATTTTCCTCGTCGTCGGTAGCGCCAACACCGGCACTAAGCGCGATCCCTATGCTCGTGAGATGGCAATCCATAAGCCATTCCCCGATTGCAGTTGTGTTGTCCGTTCCGCCACCGCGTATCCCTGGCACGACGCCGCCTTTGTTACACCTGACTACTCCAACATGATCGTGTACCAACTCCACGTTGGAGCCTACGATCCCACTTCCAACAACACCAAGTCCTCCACGTTCCTCGACGTGATCGAAAAGATCGAGTACCTTGCCGCACTCGGCATCAACGTGCTGCAGCCGCTGCCAATCCATGAGATGGAAAGCGGCATCTCCATGGGCTACAACGGCGGAGACTTCTTCTCGCCCGACCTGCCCTACGTCGAACGCGACGCAGCAGCTCTCAACGCGCATCTGACCACCATCAATCGGCTGCTCGGCGCGAAAAACTTTCCACCATTGGCGTCCGCGGACGTCGCCAGCGCGCCCGCGCAGCTCAAGGTTCTTGTCGATCTCTGCCACCTCTATGGGATCGCCGTTGTTTTCGATGTCGTGTTCAACCACGCCGGCGGGTTTTTCGGCGACGACCATTCCATCTATTTCTGGGACCGCGCTAGCAACGGTGACAACAACCAGAGCCTTTACTGCACCGATAAAGGCTGGGCCGGCGGCCTTGCCTTCGCGCTCTGGAATCAGGACGTGCGCCAGTTTCTCATCAATAACGCCAGTTTCTTTCTGAACGAATTTCACGCCGACGGCTTCCGCTACGACGAGATCAGTGTGCTCCTCAGCCTCGGCGGCGATTCGGGCGCCAGCTTCTGCCGCGACTTGACCGGTACTCTCCGCTTCGTGCGCCCGCGCGGCCTGCAGAACGCCGAGCATTGGCCACCGACAGCGGACATCGTAAGCTCAAACAGCCAGGAGGGCTTTGGCTTCGACGTGGTCCAGCACGATGCGCTGCGGATCGCCATCCGCTCGGCGATCGACCAATGCTCGCATAGTGCAACTGTGCGCGTTAACCTCGACACCATCGCTGCCGCGCTCTACCCTTCCGGCATGGATCACGCCTGGCGGGCCGTTACGTGCATCGAGAACCACGACATCGTCAAGCAGGGAAACGAGCAGCGTATCCCCAGCATTGCCGACGGAAACAACCAGCGCACGTGGCTCGCGCGCAGCTGTACCCGCGTGGCCAATTCGCTGTTGCTCACGGCGCCAGGGATTCCGCAGCTCTTCATGGGCCAGGAGTTCCTCGAAGACAAGCAGTGGAGCTGGGACCTCTCGCAGCATCTGCTGATCTGGTGGGAAGGCGTCAACGGCGCCGACCAGGCGATGGTTAACCACCTGCGCTTCACCCAGGACCTCATCCGCTTGCGTTGGCGTCAGCCCGCGCTGCGCAGCGATTCGGTGCGTGCCTTCCACGTCCACGACGCCAACCGTGTCATCGGCTATCACCGCTGGATCGAAGGTCAGGGCCGGGACGTCATTGTCGTCGCCAGTCTCAACGACAACACCTGGTGGAACTACAACATCGGCTTCCCCAGTCGCGGCCGATGGCTCGAGGTCTTTAACAGCGATGTCTATGACAACTGGGTGAACCCGATCGTCGCCGGGAATGGAGGAGCAATTGATGCCAACGGTAGCCCGGCACACGGCTTTCCCGCGTCGGCGAATATCGTGATCCCAGCGAATGGCGTGGTGGTATTTGCCCGCGATCAGGGCGATTGAACATTCTGTCCGGATCGTCGGCAATCCTTACCTTGGGATTATGTCAGGGTTGCCCGTCGTTCTCGAGGAATCTCAGCGATTGTCAGCGTCAGACTTCCCATAAGCCGACTTCTGGACCGGAATAGTTTCAAGAGCGTCCAGACCAAATCGTGTCCGCTGCAGAAGCCATGCCTGCTACAAAGTAAGTACACGTGCGCACCGCATCCTGCAGAAAATCCTGCCGGAAGTAAGCCCTCCAGAGAAGCGATGAGCAGTGTCAATTGCAAGAACTCTAATCTGTACCTTGGTATGCTCTGGTGATGGAGACGGTGGTAGATCGCCAAGTTGTGGCTCGACGTGGAAAACGCTTGGAGTATTTCACGATCGTTTGGAACAGCCTGGAGGGACTGGTCGCGGTCCTTGCGGGAGCATTTGCGGGGAGCATCTCTCTGGTGGGTTTCGGGATTGATAGTTTTATCGAGGTTACGTCGGGTACAGTGCTGCTTTGGAGGATGGCAGTTGATGCGGATCTGCGCAAGCGGGAACGAAATGAGAAGCTCAGTTTGCGGATCGTTGGAGTCTCCTTCTTGGCACTCGCCGTTTACGTCGGCTATGAGGCTGTCTCCGATCTCGTGAGCAGAAAAGCTCCCGAGCAGAGCATTCCGGGAATCGTCTTGGCTTGTGTTTCGCTGGTCGTGATGCCAGTTCTCTCTCGTGCAAAGAAGAAGGTGGCCAACGAACTGGGAAGCTCAGCTATGCACGCCGATGCCAAGCAGACTGATTTTTGTATCTACCTGTCGGCAATTCCCTTGTTCGGGCTACTTCTCAACACGGCTCTGGGCTGGTGGTGGGCTGACCCGGCTGCTGCTCTTATCATGGTTCCCCTCATTGCGGGGGAAGGAGTGGAGGCCGTGAAAGAGGAGACGTGCTGCGATTAATATAATTCCGCTGACGGTTTTGGTCTTCATCGCAGTGGCCGCCGACCGCGCGCGCCGCCGGAGCGTCATTCTACCCGTCTCACGCTCCAATCCACCATCGCCACTTTCCAGCCTGTCCTGTTTCTGTGGAGAACGTATATTGTTAATCCGACAGACGACCCGCGACAGGGTGCTAAATCGAGCGCAGCCAAGAAGCAGTAGGATATTCGTGTAGCTGGATCACGGTTTCACCGTTGGCCATCGCATAATGCGTTTTCGATGTCTGGTTTCGTCTGAAAGACTTCGAGTCCGAACGCTGCTACGAACGATTGGGTGCTCGGGTGATCAAGCGCTACGTGCCGACCGGCGGTGACCTGGTCATGAGGCGCGCCGCCATCACCCCGAGCGCCGATGGGTGACCTCAAACCTCCAGTCACTTCGCGTACAGCCGGGCGCAACCTCTTGACGCACGCGGGCAGCAGCTCCAGCACGTACCGGGTTCTGAATGTAATCGCCTGCTTCCGACGACAATTAAATCCTCTATTCTGGTAATCGTCGCTCCAAATAAAATCCCGCCCAGCGTGGACGGGAGTTTTTCGTGCCCGAGTCCGCTAAATCGAGGCACGTGTAGGCCACCTTGCAAAGGTACTCCCAGAAAGCGCACTTGGCTTCCCTTGGATCATCTCGCAGGGACGTCGCTTTGAAAGTAGTGTTCCATCATTTCGTGGGACCATTCCGGCTGCTTGATTTGCGATTTGTCAGGAAGAAATTCAGAAAAGACTGGCTTGATGTCAAGAACAGGCGAGCCATCGAACGCATCTAGCCCACGGATGGTTAAACTCGTCTGATTTACTTCGATCACTTGGCATATTGTTGCCGCGATGCGATTTGGTCGAGATTTGGCGCGCTGTGCCAATATCCCCACTTCGGGCCAATTCGGATTATTTCGAGGGTGCCTGCCGCCTCTTTCAATGGCGGACTCAGGCACATAGCTCAAATGAAATAGCACTTCAACGTGCGAAAATTCCTCTAGCCCTTTGAGCGCTCCGGATTCAAGTTGTCCCTTCTCAAATTCGATCACAGACACAATATTGCCCCAGTAGTCTTCCTTCGAGGCAGTTACACTTGAGCGAACCCGTCCTATAGGCGTGAGCACGATCTGAGTCATAGCGAAATCATAAAGGCAATTCCGGATTGCGCTCCAAATTCTTGCTTCTTTGCGGGCGTTCGCAATGAGGGCTGGGGAGCATGAGAGGCGGCGTAAGCAACATCGACTGTTTTATTCAATGCGCTGCGAATTCTTCTTGACTCTGGACATAACTCCAGGGTTTATCCTTCATTCATTAGATTATGGAGGATGCCGTTCTAATCGGTAGAGCCGCGAAGCTGGCCAGCGTCAGCGTGGACACGATCCGTTTCTATCAGAAAATCGGACTCATCAAGAGTGTGGGTCGCAGCGCGGGCGGATATCGCCTGTTCGAGGGAGATCAGATTCGCGATCTCACATTTGTGCGGCATGCCCAGGAACTAGGGTTCTCTCTGACCGAAGTCAAAGAACTATTGGCGTTACGACAAAAGCACCATGCTTGTTCCGAAGTGCAAGCGGTGCTCAAGCGCAAGGTCGAGGATGTTCAGCAGAAGATCAACAGCCTCTCCCGCCTGGAAGCCGAACTCGCCGACGCGCTACGCAAGTGCAATCGCGAGTTGCGCGTCAAACCGGAAATCAAGCATGAGGACTGTTGTCCGCTGCTCAAGAGGCTTGACCGAATAAACGGCTCGAACGGCAACAAGCATGTCTCAAATAGAAGAAACACAGGCCACAAGTAAACCCGGGTCGAGGAGCACGGCGGTCGCGAGTCTTGCTGCACTGGGCAGCGTGATTGCGGCGTCAAGCTGCTGCCTGCCACTGCTGCCTTTTGTCTTCGCTGCCGGAGCAGCGGGCACCTCGGCCTTTGTCGCGCAGTTGCGACCGTACCTGCTTGTTCTGTCGGTGCTACTGATTGCCTTTGGCTTTTATAAGTCCTGGCGAGCCAAGCAATGCAATTGCAAGCCTGGCCGGATGACCACTTTTCTTTTGTGGTTCTCGGCGATTGTGGTGTTTGTGTTCATCTTCTTCCCGCAGGTGATCGCCAATCTCCTGGCGGATCTTTTGGCAGGTGAATCATGAACAGAAAGCGACTCTTTCTTGTTATGGTCCTTCTGCTGGTGTTTGGGGCCGTGTATTACCTCTACGGTGGACACTCGGTCCCAAAGGGACAGCGGCCTCTCGTCAGTTTTTCTTCCGGCGATCTTACGCCTTTGAAGACTGCATTCAACGGTTCAACATCCTCTATCCGCGTTGTTCTGATGCTCTCGCCCACTTGAGCTTATTGCTTGCAGGGGGCCTCTGCATTCGGACAATTGCTGCGAGAGATCAATAGCCAAGACGCGCGGGTTTTCGTGATCTGGGAGCCCGTATTGCCGACCGATTTCGTCGCCCCTTCGACCGCTGCACTGGCACGCATTTCTGATGCGCGAGTGGCACAGTATTGGGACAGAAAACGGGCGCTCTCTCACTTGCTTGGAGAACACAATCGCTCAACCGTGGTGTGGGACTACATCGCGGTATATGCGCCGGGTACGCTATGGCAAGACGCGCCGCCGAGGCCCATTTTTTTGGGCAATCCGGTCCGCGGTGTGATTGACGGAGCGAAGGAGTCTATCCAGCGCTTACTGGTAAGCGGCACAACCCGAGCAGGAGGTGAAGAGTGATGAAGAATGTCGTGGTTTATTCCCAGCATGGGTGAATGTTCTGCGACCAAGCGAAGGAGTATCTTTCGCACAAGGGCGTTGAGTTTCAAGAGCGAGATATAGCCCAAGATCCAAGCGCCCTGGCCGATCTCAAAAAACTCGGTTACTTGACCACTCCGGTGATTGTCATTGATGGTTCGGTCATCGTGGGATTCGACGCTGAGAAGATAGCTCAGAAGGTTGAGGGTCAGCAAAAAGGACCGATATGAATGTCACAGTCCTTAAAGGGCTGATCGGGTTTTTGCAGATTTGAATCGTGTTCAGTCAAGTCTAGTTTCGAGAATCCTCATTTCCATAGCAGCAATTCGGAAAATTGGAAAATCCGGTCGACTATGACGGCCACGATACCCATCGAGACGACTGGCCATCTCTAGGGTCAATCTCTTGATAACAGCGCTGTTCTTGGTCGTCCGCCAGACAATTGGGAGGTTGTCCCGCTATCATCAGAGCGCGAAGCTCGGGTCACTGGACCGTACGTCCATTAGTTCGTCACAACGGCGCGATTGGTTACAGTTGCACGCATCATTTCTACTCTCAATTCAAGCTCTTGCCTCAGCTGGACCATTGTTCATGCGGCCTGCAGTTTCAGCCGGCGAAGCAACTGTGCATTCGCAGCCACGATGATGGTGGAGAGGCTCATTGCGACTGCACCAACGCTCATAGGCAGATCGAGTCCCCACCGGACGAGAAGGCCTCCCGCGACAGGGATGGCGACAAGGTTATAGGCGGTCGCCCAAACGAGATTTTGAATCATCTTTCGATAGGTAGCCCGAGATAGTTTGATCGCTCCCACAACATCGCGCGGATCGCTACGAACAAGTACGATTCCAGCTGACTCAATTGCCACATCGGTTCCAGCGCCAATTGCGATTCCGACATCTGCGGTTGCTAGAGCCGGCGCGTCGTTCACGCCGTCACCAACCATTGCGATTCTCTTGCCGCCCGTCTGAAAGCGCTTCACTGCCGAAGCCTTGTCGGCAGGAAGAACTTCGGCAGCGACCTCATCAATGCCGATGCGTCGGGCGACCGAGTTGGCAACCGTCTTCGAGTCTCCGGTGATCATCGCAACCCGGATACCAAGGCCGTGCAGCTCCGTGACCGCCTCCTTGGATTCGGGCCTAATCTCATCCTCGACGGCGAAAGCTCCGAGCAATCGTTCGTCAGCGACGAGATAGAGAACCGTCTTCCCATCGGTCGCCCACGCGGTCGTCAACTCTTCGACTTCTGGCGGTATTGCTACCTTGCTCTCGGTCAACAGACGGGGTCCGCCGATTGCGATGCTCTTGCCGTTCACTCGTGCCTGTGCGCCTCGACCGGGTAACGCTTCGAAATCGGCAGCTTGCAACGCGGGCAGATTTCGGCGCTTGGCTTCCGCTACGACCGCCTTTGCCAACGGATGTTCGGAGTTGGCTTCGACGGCAGCAGCATGGGCAAGCAAATCACTCTCGCTGCCGCCAGGCGCAGCCGCGACTCCGGACAAGGCAGGAGATCCGCGTGTGAGCGTTCCCGTCTTATCGAAAATTACCATGTCCAAATTGCGGGCGCGTTCCAGTGCGAGTCTGTCTTTAACGAGCAGACCATTCTGGGCCCCGAGCGAGGTCGAGATTGCAATCACGAGCGGAATCGCAAGTCCCAGCGCGTGCGGGCAAGCAATGATAAGGACGGTTGCCGTCCTGATTAAAGCGTGCTCCTTATCTCCCGAAAACCACCAGTAGGCGAGCGTGATCGCACCAGACGCCACTGCCACGTAGAAAAGGACTGCGGCAGCACGATCGGCGAGGGCTTGGGTGCGAGACCCAGAAGCCTGCGCAGCGGCAACGAGCCGCATGATGCCCGACAGAGCGGTCTGTTCCCCGACTGCCGTGACGCGGACTCGAAGGCTTCCGCTTCCGGCGACCGTCCCCGCAATGACGGTGCTGCCTGATCCCTTCGGAACGGTCCGGGACTCTCCGGTAATCATCGACTCGTCAACATCGGCCGCGCCCTCAACGACCGTGCCATCCGCCGGGACGCGAGTTCCGGGCCGGACCAGGACAACGTCGCCCACCAGTAACTGAGAAAGCGGAATGGTTTGAGTCTCCGCACCACCGACACGTTCGGCGGTGTCCGGGAGTAGCGCGGCGAGTGCGTTGAGCGCGCCATGAGCCTGAGAAATAGCCCGCATTTCTAACCAGTGGCCGAGGACCATGATCGTGATCAGAGATGCGACTTCCCACCAGACTTCGATCTCGAAAAAGCCGAATGTTGCGGCGAGCGACGTTCCGAAGGCAACTATGATTGCCAGGCTGATGAGAGTCATCATGCCGGGCTTGCGGTCGGCAAGTTCGTCCCACGCCCCGCGGACGAAGACTAGCCCGCCATAAACAACGACGACGGTTCCAAGCATGGCAGGAATAAATTTCGAGCCCGGGAAAGAAGGCGCTGTGTATCCAAGCCAGTGTTGGACATCCGTCGACCAGACGACCACTGGAATAGTAAGAGCGAAGCTAAGCCAAAACTTGTCGCGAAACATAGCGACGGAATGTCCGGCGTGACGGTCGTGGTTTCCGTGGGCCTCTGACATTTTGTGACTGGCACGTGGGTCCCCGGCTTGTCCGTAGGCTTCATGTGTCATTTGGTCCATTTGAACTCGCAACAGAAAGCGAACGCTGCCGGATTGCACTCAAGTATTCGTACTAAACGATGAGGATACAACCAATTGGCCCGGTTACAGGAGGTATCCGCTTGTTCAGTTGCCAAGAAAAAAGCCCGCCTTCGTCGAAGAGGGGCAGCCTCACACGCAGGATCTCGATCCTGCGCAAGTCTCTAGAAGGTGGCGGTCACAGGAACGAGTTCATCAGCACCATTCCTAAACGGGGCTATCGTTCGCCGCGCGGGTGGAAGATTACACAGTACCGATCCGACTTCGCTATCGCACTCGGGACTCTCAAAATATCCTATGAAACTGAGGTAATCGGAAACTTTTTTCGAGCTGTTGCGTCTAACCATTGTCGGAGCTAGACTTGTGAGCGTGAGACTTGCGACTAAAATCGGCGTTTCAACCTTGGCGCTGCTACTGGCTGCGCTGCCGGTTATGGCCTGCACGGTACCGGGCACCGTAATGACGGCAGCAGAGCGCGATTGCTGCAAGCGCATGGCGGACCAGTGTGGCCATTCCGGCATGGCCAAGCCGCACGGATGCTGCGAGATTCAGACTGCTCCGAACGACTTTCACGCTCTGAAAGCATCGTTTTCTCAGCTCGATCATTCCTTGATTAACCTCCACGCGCAGCCGGTTGCGTTGCAGACGATTGCTGTTTCGCAGTTGATGTTCACCCCGAACACAACTTTTCCCACACATGGCCCCCCTGGGCTGGTTTATTCAGCTACAACCGTCCTAAGGATCTGATCTCTTTTCCTCTGAACTGCTAACGCACTCGTGCGTCTGCACGTTCGTGCGCTTCCAAACTCGTGTTTCTGTTGCGGAGGAAAGATGCAATCCATTAATTTGTCCCGGAGTTTCATCCGGTGCACTCGTATTTCGTTCTTTGCTGCGGCTTGGTTGGTTGGAACGACCGCGCTCCTCGGGGATGCTGGCGCTCAGGAATTACCGACCCCTGCGAAGCCGGCCCCTACGGCTGAGTCTCCCCCTATGCCGCAGCATGCGGGACCACCAACTTCTTTGCGTGAGCTAGTGCTGGAGGCAGAGCAGAAGAACCCACAGATTGCGGCCTCGTTTCACGCCTGGCAGGCATCACGAAACGTTCCCAAAGAGGTTTCAGCCCTTCCCGAGACCCAACTCTCGGTACAGCAGTTCAGCGTGGGCAGCCCGCGTCCTTTCGCGGGCTACAGCAATAGCAACTTCGCATACATCGGGTTTGGTGTTTCGCAGGATGTGCCCTATCCGGGCAAACGGCAACTGCGTGCCAGGGTCGCCGAACATGAAGCGGACTCGATCGAAGCGCAGACGGATTCAGTGCGCAGAATGGTGATTGGAAATCTCAAGACGGTCTACTTCCAACTGGCTTACATTCAGCAAACCCTCGGTGTTCTATTGAAAAGTGATGAGCTCTTGAATCAGGTAGAGCAGGCGTCTGAGGCCCGCTACCGCGTGGGTCAGGGCAATCAGCAGGATGTGCTAAAGGCCCAGCTACAACACACGAAGATCCTGCAAGAGATCGCACACCACCATCAGGAAGAAGGACTGTTGGAAGCTCAGATCAAGCAGCTCCTGGGGCGACCTCAGGAGTCCTTGGACGTCATTGCACAGGCGATTACCGTGCGAGCTCTTCCGTACACAGGAGCCGAACTTCTGCAGCGAGCTCGTGAACAGAACCCTGACGTGCGTTCAAAACAGGCCTCCACCCGGCAGCAGGAAGCCCAGGTCGAGTTGGCACACAAGAACCTTCGTCCTGATTTCAATGTCAGTTATACGTACGAGCACAACGCGAGCCAGTTCCCCGATTACTATATGGCGACGTTTGGAATTCGGCTGCCCAATCGCGGACGCCAGAAGGCCGAATTAGCGGAAGCAGAGGAAAACCAGGAGCGTGCTGGAAAAGAGCTGGACGCGGAGTCGCAGCGCGTGCTCTCGGAAGTTCAGCAGCAGTACGTGCGTGCAAAAACTTCGGAAGAGCGGTTGAAAATCTACAGCGACGGGCTCGTGCCCCAAGCGGAAGCTACTTTCCGCTCCGCCTTGTCCGCATATCAATCAAACAAAGAAGACTTTGAGAGTCTGCTTTCCGGGTTTCTCGATGTTTTGAACCTTGATCTGGAATATCGCAGTGAGCTGGTGGAGCACGAATCGGCGCTGGCTGAACTAGAGCGCCTTACGGGGGTGGACATTCAATGAGCGCGCGCGACTCGATAACGAATGCAGACGAGCAATCACACATGACCCGCACAGAACATAACGGCTATCGCAGGGCGTTTTGGATTGCCCTGACCGCAACCATCGTGCTCGCAATTGCGGCGTCCATGTTGTGGTGGCGTTTGAGCCATACCGGGACCAGGTCTGAATCTCGCGCCACTTCCGCGCCAATACAAGGCATGGGAGAAACCCCATCGGCAAGTGCCCCGAATTCGGACGCAGGAGCGGCAGGCGAGATGCAAAACGGCACCATGCAGGAGAGTCCGCTCGCGCCCATCCAGCTCACGCCTCAGCGGATGCAGAACATCGGCATTGTGCTCGGAAAGGTGGAATCCGAGCCCGTCAGCTCGGAGCTGCGTTTCTACGGCAATGTACAAGTCGATGAGCGGCAGCAGGCGTATGTGCAAACGCGCTTCGCGGGATGGATTCGCAAAGTTTATGCAGATGCGACTGGGAATTTCGTCAACAAGGGTCAGCCATTGTTCACGATCTATAGTCCTGATCTGGTGGCAACAGAGCAGGAATACTTGCTGGCAAAGAAAAACTCCGAGTCCTTGGAGCAAAGCAAAGTCAGCGGAGTCGCTTCGGGTGCCTCTTCGCTCTTCAGCGCCGCCAAAGAGAGGCTGCTGCAATGGGAAGTTTCTCCCGCTGAAATCGAGAAGCTCGATCAGACAGGCAAGGCGATCACGGATCTCACTACCTATTCTCCGGTCTCGGGCTACATCACTCAGAAAAATGCGTTGCCCAATATGTACGTCCAGCCTGACACCATGTTGTACACCGTAGCTGACCTTTCCGACATTTGGGTGCTTGCCCAAGTTTTTCAAAACGATGCCGGCAAGATTAAGCCAGGGGATCCGGCGGAGGTCACAGTGGACGCGTATCCGGGGAGAACCTTTCACGGGCGCGTGGATTACATCCTCCCCCAGCTGGACGTGAACACGCGCACGTTGCCGGTACGGTTAGTCTTCGCGAACCCCGGTCTGAAGTTGCGGCTGGGAATGTATGTGAACGTCCATTTGAAGCTGCCGCTGGGGCGACAATTAGCGATCCCTGCCAGCGCAGCCTTTCATAGCGGAAACAAGAACTTGGTGTTCGTCTATCGCGGCGAAGGCAACATTGAGCCGCGTGAAGTCGAGCTCGGGCCGCAAGTCGGCGATCAGATCGTCGTTGCGAAGGGCCTCAAGCAAGGAGAGGAGATTGTCACGTCGGCGAACTTCCTGATTGATTCCGAGGCGCAATTGCAGGCGGCTGCCGGGGCGTTTGTTCCTCCGCCACCCGGCGCTGGTCAGGCAGCGTCCATGAACTCCCCCGCACAACAGCAAGCCCATGTGGAACTGACGACTGATCCAACTCCGCCGCACAAGGGCAACAACATTGTGCGCATGAAGCTGACTGGACAAGATGGGAAGCCAATCACTGGAGCCAACGTGACCGTGACGTTCTTTATGGCAGCGATGCCCGCCATGGGAATGGCGGCGATGAAGACCGCCGTGGATCTCTCCGACAAAGGCAACGGTATTTATGAAGGCAAAAGCGAGCTGGGCTCCGGTGGAACCTGGCAGGTCTCGATTGTTGCCCGTCAGAACGGCGCTGTGATCGCCAGCAAGCAGCTCTCGGTGAACGCCACAGGAGGAATGTAACGTGATCAGCTGGATCATAGAATGGTGTGCCCACAATCGTTTCCTGGTGTTCACAGGAACATTTCTCCTGGTTATGACGGGAATTTGGTCCATGGGGCATATCCCGCTGGATGCTCTCCCTGATATCTCTGACGTTCAGGTCATCATTCACACGAATTGGGAGGGTGAACCTCCGGACATCATTGAAGATCAGGTCACGTATCCGATCGTCACGGCGCTCCTGGCGGCTCCTCAGGTCAAGGCTGTGCGCGCCCAAACCATGTTCAACGACTCTTATGTCTTTGTCGTCTTCGAAGACGGCACAGATATCTACTGGGCACGTTCCCGAGTGCTCGAATATTTGCAACAGATTCAGGGTCGCTTGCCGGCAGACGTTCATCCGGCGATTGGACCGGACGCAACTGGGGCAGGCTGGGTTTACGAATACGCGCTCGTCGATCACACGCACAAGTACAGCTTGGCAGACCTTCGCAGCGTGCAAGATTGGCACTTGCGCTACCAGCTCGAAACTGTTCCTGGCGTAGCCGAGGTCGCGACTATTGGCGGCTTTGTGCGCCAGTACCAAGTCCAACTGGATCCCAACAAGCTGCTCGCTTATGGCATTTCGCTCTCAACTGTAATTGACCGCGTGAAGTCGAGCACGAACGAGGTCGGCGGTCGCGTACTGGAGTTGAGCGGGACGCGTTATTACATCCGGGGCCTCGGCTACATAAAATCCCTCGCCGATCTTGAGAATGTCCCGGTCAATGCCAAGAATGGAACGCCCGTATTGATCAAAGACCTCGGAACAGTTTCATTCGGCCCGGACATTCGAGAAGGTGTAGCGGAGTGGCAAGGGCAAGGCGAAACCGTGGGTGGCATTGTCGTGATGCGTTACGGCCTTAACGCGCTCAACGTTATCAATGGGGTCAAGAAGAAGCTTGCGGAGATCAAAGGCTCTCTCCCGCCAGGAGTAGAAGTGGTCGCGGGCTATGACCGCGCTCCCTTGATTCAAGAATCGATTAAGACTCTGCAACGCGACCTGATCGAAGAGGCGATCATCGTCAGCCTGGTAATTATTGTGTTCCTCTTCCATTTCCGTTCGGCGCTGATCCCCATCATCACGCTGCCCATTGCGGTCGTCGCCTCTTTCATTCCGATGTATTACCTGCACGTCAGTTCGAACATCATGTCGCTGGGAGGCTTGGCGCTGGCCATCGGTGTACTTGTGGACGCCGCCATTGTCATGGTCGAGAACGGCTACCGTCATTTATCTGAACCGGTGAGCCACCCAGCGCCAACCAGCACAGTGGGCGCGGAACACCTCACTTACGAACAGCCGGTTCAAACGAACGAAAGGGGTGAAATCACCGAGAAACAGCGCCGTCGCATTTTGATCGATGCAGCCAAACAGGTGGGACCAGCCCTTTTCTTTTCGCTACTCATCATCGTGGTCTCGTTCGTTCCCGTCTTCCTCCTCGAAGCTCAGGAAGGGCGAATGTTCAAGCCATTGGCATGGACCAAGACCATGGCGGTTGGCTTCTCTTCAGTGCTGGCGATAACGCTTGTGCCAGTACTGATGGTCGTCTTTATCAAAGGCAAACTAAGGCCTGAATCGGACAATCCGATTTCTCGAATTACTCAAGCTCTGTATCTGCCGGTGCTGAAGCTCTGCCTCAAGTACCGGAAAACAACCCTTCTGCTCAATCTATTGTTTCTCATTGTCACATTCCCGCTGATGTTCAGGATGGGCAGCCAGTTCATGCCGCCCTTGTATGAAGGCTCATCTTTGTACATGCCAACTTCGTTACCGGGGATTGGTATCGCCCAGGCGTCGCAGCTCCTGCAAGAGCAAGATCGTGTTCTACGATCCTTCCCCGAAGTGGAAAGTGTATTTGGAGTGGTAGGCCGTTCCGACAGTGCAACCGATAACGCGCCGCTCGATATGTATGACACCACGCTTATGCTGAAGCCCCGCGACCAATGGCCGTCGGGGATGACGTACGAGAAACTCATCCGCGAAATGGACGAGAAGCTTCAGTTTCCTGGTCTGACAAATACCTGGACGATGCCAGTTGAGAACCGTTTGGACATGGCCCTGACGGGCATCAAGACGCCCCTCGGCATGAAAATTCAAGGCGTGTCTCTCGACGCAATTCAGCAACTGGGATCGCAAATACAGCAGGTGCTCTCTGGTCTTCCTCAGGTGCGCTCTGTCTTCGCGGAGCGTGTAGCCCAGGGCTTCTACGTAAACGTCGATGTGAACAGGCCTGAAGCGGCGAAGTACGGGTTGACCATTGCCGATGTCCAGCAGGCCGTCTCCTCCGGGATGGGAGGCATGAATGTGGCCGAGAACATCGAAGGCCGGGAACGTTATCCCATGAACGTCCGCTATCAGCGCGATTTTCGCGACAACGTCGAAGAGTTGCGCCGGGTACTAATCGCTACTCCCTCAGGCGCTCAGATCCCTATCGAGCAGGTTGCCAAAATCTCGTTCTCTCATGGACCAGCCATGATTCGCGACGAAGACGGACAGTTGACGGGCTACGTCTATATCGACCTGAACACAAAAGACTATGGCGGGTTTGTGCAGCAGGCGTCGAACATGTTGGCCCAGAAGCTCAAACTGCCCGCTGGTTACATCTACCAGTGGTCGGGCGAGTACGAGTTCGAGCTGCGCGCGAAAGATCGGCTGAAGATCATCATGCCAGTGGTTTTCTTCATCATTTTTCTGCTGCTTTACATGGTTTTCCATTCGGTGGTTGAGGCTTTTGTGCTCATTCTCCCCACGTTTTATGCCATGACCGGCGGCCTGATTCTGCAGTGGCTGCTTGGCTACAACTTCAGTGTAGCCGTGTGGGTCGGGTACATCGCGCTCTTTGGCATCGCAGTCGAAACTGGCGTGGTGATGGTGGTGTATCTGCACGCCGCACTTGATCATCGCCTTGCCTCCGGTCGGCAGATCACGAACAAGGAGGTCGAAGAGGCGGCCATTGAAGGAGCAGTGCAACGGCTTCGTCCGAAGCTAATGACAGTCTTTGCCGTGCTGGCCAGTCTGGTTCCTATTCTTTGGGAAAGCGGCATCGGCTCAGACGTGATGAAGCCGATCGCGGCTCCAATCGTTGGGGGAATGATTACCTCCACTATCCATGTGCTCATTCTGGTGCCGGTCTTCTTCGTGCTCATGAAAGAACGAGCACTGCGGCGCGGCACTCTTAACAAGCAGCAACCGACGAACGAGGTGTAAGCGAAAGAAAGAAAGTGTCAGGAAGGAGGACTCCAATGAAAGTGCCAAGAATCGTCGGAAGTATTTCGGAAGTTCGAAGATGTGTGATTACCTGCGGGGGCATTGACCGCCTCGCAGAATCAGCGCGCTAGCACAGGAGTGCGATGCGTGGCTTGGAGGCGGATATGAGAAGCAAGCGCAAACCCAAAACGTCTGATCTGTGGGGGCGCAACCTGCTTATCGGCGTGGTAGTCGTAGTGGTCCTGATGTGGGTGAGCATTTTCTACGTGGCATTCCGCACTACACCGGCGAAACGGGTGGATGTGACGGCAGGTCCGGTCCCGATTTATTTTCGGAGTGCCGAGGAGGCACGGCCGCTGCCACAAACGCTAGAGCCAGAAACGTTTCGGCCTGGCGATATACGTGATGCGTACCGCGTTGCGAAGGAGATCCCAGAGGTCCTCTCCCAGCAACCTTGCTATTGCCACTGCGAGAGGAAGGGGCATCGCGGCCTTCTGGATTGTTTCAGGACAGAACATGCGGCAAGCTGCGAGATCTGCATTAAGGAGGCATTGCTCGCTGGCCAAATGAGTCGCCAAGGAAAGTCTGCCCAGGAGATCCGGACCGCCATCATTCAAGGGCGGTGGGCCAATCCGGGGAGTTCAAACCAATGATTGTGATGCGCAGTACAACTTCAACCAACTAAGAGAGGAAATAATGATGAATAAGAAACGGACCATTGTATCTACCATTGCTATTCTCACATTTTCTACGATGCTTTTGGCGGCGCAGATGCAAATGCCGGACAGTTCTGCAAGCAAGCCGAACAAATCTTCCGCAGCGCCACGGACACTAACGGGAATCGTGAGCGATTCCATGTGCGGCGCTCACCATATGGCGAAGGACAAGAGTCCTGCTGAGTGCACCCGAATGTGCGTGAAGCAGGGCATGAAATACGCCTTGATCGTTGGGAACAAGGTTTACACGCTGGAAGGGCACGAGGCTGAACTGGACAAACTCGCTGGTCAGAAGGTGACTGTCAAGGGCAATGTCGCCGGTGAAAATGTCACGGTTCAGTCTGTGTCTGTTGCCAAGAAGGGCTAAGTAACCGATGCGACAGGGAACAAAGGCGCCTGGGTTTTTCGTTTCGCAAGGCCCATCTCTGGAACCACGGCTTACTGCGAGCGTTTGTCGATTAGGCGGATGCTATCCAGGCGGCAAGCCTATTTGCTTGAGAACTTGCATGAATCGCGGGTCGGAGCGCAGCGGGTCCAGTCGCGGCTCCCACTTGCTGTAAACAAGGAAAGTGGAACGCTCGGCGACTGCTTTGTCCAGTAAGGCAAATGCTTCGTCCGTTTCGCCTAGCGCCGCGTGAACCAGGGCCAGGTCAAAAGGCGAGACATACGATTTCTTCCCGCGATCCGACAGCGTCTGCAGGATGTTTTCCGCTTCCCGCCGATTGCCAGCCATAGCGTACGCGTGTCCAAGAGCAGCCAGATAGAAAGAATTGAAAGGGGTGTCCTTTGTTACCTCGACTGCTCTGCTGAATCTCTGGACCGCCTGTTCCGGCATTCGTTTTTGCTCGTAGTCCCATCCGAGAATTGAGAGCTCCCATGAATCATCCGGTTGCGACTTGAGGAACTTCTCCGCCAGCCGGACTGACTGGTCGTAGTCATGCGCGGCGAAACTGTGCCAGCAGAGGCACGAGTTTAGAGCGTCTCCCACAGGATCCAGCTGCACCGCGCGTTTGCTCTCGGCCTCTGATTCCACCACGCGGCCCATCGCCATCAGGTAATGGGCGTAGTCGTGCCGGATGTCGGCGTCGTTGGCATTTAGCTCCAGAGCGCGCTTGAACTCCCGGTCTGCTCCGGCAAAATCCCAATCGTAGTGCAACTTCGCTAATCCCAAAGCTCCATGCCCTTCGGGCAGTCGGTCATCTTTCTCGACGGCTAGGGTCGCCGCCTCATTGACCTTGCCCCAGCCTTCCTTAGGCGGCACCGCGCCGAAGAATGCCATGAAAAAGTAGGCACGAGCCATGTGAGCATAAGCAGGTGCGTAGTCGGGATCAAGTTTGATGGCCTGGTTGAAGTACTCAATGCTTTTCTGCAGGTCGAACTGATCTAGGTAGTAATTTGCCTTCAAATAAGTTTCATATCCTTCTGGGCTTATCGTCTGCGCCTTGGCAAGCGGCTGCGGTTGCGGACCACCCAGCCTGCTCTCAACCTGTTTGGCGATTGCGGAAGCGACATCATCCTGCAGAGCGAGAATGTCACGAAAATCTCTTTCATACGTTTCAGCCCACAGGTGCCTGTCGTCGGCGGCGCGGACCAGCTGCGCGGTTACACGTACACGATTGCCGGAGCGTTGCACTGATCCTTCGACAATCGCGTCCGCATTGAGTTCGCGGGCGATGACAGGCAGAGATTTCTTGCCAGTTTTGTACTGCATTGTCGAGGTACGCGAGATTACCTGGAGGCTTTCCATTCTCGCCAAATCGGTTGTGAGCGCCTCGGTCATTCCGTCTGCGAAGTAGTCCTGCGCCGAGTCACCGGTGAGGTTTTGGAGTGGCAGCACCGCGATCGCGCGCACCGGTCCGGCTGCTCCGCCAAACAAGCGCGATCGCCACTCACCTGGATTCGCAACCGCGGCAGCGATCAGAACTGCCGCAGCAATGGCACCCAACACTGCTACCGGCCGATGAGACCGCGGCGGTGCTGGGATGATGGTGCTTGTGGTCGGCGCAGCGTGTTGGAAATGGACCGCAGGATCTATCGCTGACTGGGTGTCACGGACCGGCGCGATGAAGCGATAGCCATGTCTGGGCAGTGTCTCTACATAACGCGGGGTAGCGGCATCGTCGCCAAGGGCTGCCCTGATCTCCCGGATGCACAGGTTTATGCTGTGTTCAAAGTCAACAAAAGTTTCTTGTCCCCAAAGCTGCTCTTGTAAGTATTCGCGCGTGACCAATTGTCCCGGACGGGACGCAAGCACCCCCAACACTTTGGCCGCCTGTGGGCGCAGTCTAACTGCTCGTCCGGACTTCCGCAGCTCACTCGTGTCGAGATCTAGTTCGAAGACGCCAAAGCGAAGCGGAAGGTTCTTGGAAGAGGCAGTCACCACGACATTACTCTGGAGGTGGGATTATACCCCCAATCCGAATCATAGATTCGTGAGAACAAACTCCATTAAATCAGTGAAATACGCGCTCACCAGAAACTAACCTGCCACGCCTTGATCGGTTTTCGTTAACGGCGCACAGTCGCATAAATCGCTTGATCAACATGTCGGCGAGATTCCCTCTTCAGGAGATGCTATGAAAAAGATCACAGTGCGCATCGCGGGCCTTGGGGCTCTTTTGGTACTCACTATTGGGACTTCGTTTGCGGTTCCTTCGATGTCATGTTGCGACCATGGCCAACAAATGGCGTGTTGCAATCATGGCCAGCACATGGCGTGTTGCAGTCACTTGAGGCGCAAATAACTCGGGCAAATAAGGCCGGGGTTTCAGGACCTCGGCCCGTCCGTGGGCCGAGCTCTTACCTAAGAGCATGCAATACGCGCTCACTAGAAATTAACCTGCTACGCCTTAATCGATTTTCGTTACGGCGCACAGTCCCAGCATGCCGGGCTTTGCCCCGGAAGAAAAGTGAAGGAGGTCACATGAGTCGCTTGATCAACATGACACGAAACATCGTTTTTGCGGTGCTCATCTGTGGATTTCCCTGTCTAGCAAAAACACCGTCGACATTACAGATCGATGTCAACAACTACGTTCTCTATAACTACGACACATTTGACACTTCGCAATTCGGCACGAATCCGACCGCTACTAGCGTGCCGATGAAGACTTACAACTACCACATCAGCGTTGGCGACATTGTTGCAGTGGGCGGAAAACCGGCTAAGGGCACGCTGTTGTGCACTCACACAATGTTCGTCTTGAGCCCCACCGCCGCAGTGGGCAGCATGAAGGCCATTGCCGATACATCTCGCGCCATGGTGGACGATTGTTCGTTGGAGATCTTGAGCGACGGCGGAGTGGCGATTGGAACCATTTTCATCCACGGACTCTTCGGCGGTGCGCCGCCTCCCGGCGCGCCCACGTCTTTCGCCCGTTCCAATCTGATCGTCACCGGTGGGACCGGTGCGTTCCTCGGCGTACGCGGACAGGCGGGTCAAACGGGTCCGTGGACACCGCGGGTCGCCTCGGTTACCGAAGATCCTGCAAATCGGCGTGTGAACGGGGGCGGGGTAGTAAGCATTATTCTGCAGGTTTTCCCGATTGATGGGGAAACCTCGCCGCGGTGAAAGGCGAAACCGAGGAACACTGGGAAAGAGGCTACGTGAAGTCTATGTAGCTCTCAAGCGGCTTGGTGATCCCATCGTTGGTCCAACCTCGCCATCGCATCCAACATCAGGTGTTTTTCCACGTGGGAGCCATGGTCATTGCCGATCTGCCTTGCTCTTTTGCGCATGAGATCAAGCGCCGTTTCGATTAAGCTGGGTTGTTGATGGAGATCTATCTCGCCCATTGCTGCCCGGTAGGCAGCAAACCATTCCGTTCGTAATTCAGACACGAAAACCGCCCGGCCCAATGGGGATCAAGGCCAACGGATCGAAGATATTTTTTTGAAAGTCGCCGAGCCTTGGTTTGCGTTGAGTCTAATCTCAGACTACGCTTCGTCCTGCTCTGATTCAACAGGGCGGGGATGCCCAGTGCCGGTTGACAATCGCAGTGCAGAAGGCTACGGTGATGATTGAGCGAGTAGTCTTCCCGCTCTTTCAGGTCTCCTGAACTAAGTCAGCCCATCTGAAGTTCTCCCTCTTAGATCACTAGCCAATCGATGGAGGTTGATCATGTTTGCTCGCAATGTCTCTCTACGCCTGAAACCAAACACTCTGAGCGAGTTCACGCGGATTTTCGATAACGAAGTCCTTCCCATGCTGCGGAAGCAGCGTGGGTTCCGGGATGAAATCACATTTGCTGTCCCGGGAGGGCTGGATGTGGTCGCAATCAGTCTCTGGGATACCAAGGACTACGCGGAAGCCTACAACTCTGCAGGCTACCCCGAAGTGCTCAAGATCCTGGATAAAGTATTAGACGGCACTCCCAAGGTGCAAGTCTCAGATGTGATCAGCTCGACTATTCACACACCCGTCGCCGTGGCCGCCTGAGACGGTGCCCGTCAATCGCCCGGGGTGGCTACCTGCGCTACCCCTTTTTTGGTCGCAAGATACGTTCACTCGGGAGAGCCGAAAAAAATCCAACACGCCGCGGCCACAGGCGAAGGCGGCTGCACCGGCAAGGCCAATGCCGACGGGACCGTCACATGGGATTGTGAGGGCACCGTCACCCTCGCCAAATAGCGATGGAACAGGCGAAACAGAAAAGCCACCTGGGGTGGCTTTTCTGTTGGTTGCTAAAGCGGCTCAACCGCGTCGTCAGGCTCTAATTCGAGCCACCACGCGATGGCTCCCGGATTGTCGGCAAGCCGGAAACTATCCAGAAACGGGCTTGGAGGAGATCAATGGCGATCTCCTCCAAGCCGACTTCTGGCCCGGAATAACTTCCGGTTTGCCCGTGACTCGGGCGGAACCCGAAACCAGAAGTAGACCAAAAAACCTAGCGCGGGGCATGGCGTACCACTACCTTTTCCCCGATCTCAATGCTCATCAAATCCTCGCCAACTTCCAAAGGGCCGGAATATGTTTTTCGAGTGAGAGGGATTAAATCTGAAGCGTCCGGAGGCACTATGTGCGAATACACTGCGAGTTTTGGCTTCACTCGGGCGAAGACTGTGCCAGCCTGTTCTGGAGTTGTGTGATGCGCAAGGATGGTCTGCACGCGTTCCCCACTCACGGAGGGATTCTTCAAGCGAAATGCATCTGGATCCATTACTTCGTGGATTAATACATCCGCTCCCTCAGAAAAACGGACTAGATTCTCGGAGTATCGGGTATCTCCGGAGAGCACTACGGAGTGTCCGGCGAAGTCGACACGGTAGCCAAGCGCCGGTTTCACGGGTCCATGATCAACTGCGAAGGCCGTTACTTTGATCCCTCCATTCTCATACACAACTCCTTGCTCGACGTCTCTCGCCAGGACTACTACGCCCTGTGAGGGTAGCTTCTCATCCACATCGCGTCGCATGTATATATCGAATTGGTAGGCCTGCTCAAGGTGCGCCATCATTTCTCGGGTTCCCGTGGGCCCCCAAACTCGAAGCGGGACCGTTCGCCCCTGAATCCAACCGGTTAACCACAGATCAGGGATTCCGACCACATGATCGGAATGCAGGTGAGTGAGAAACAAAGCGTCGACCTCTGCGAACGGTACTTTGTTCTGCTCAATGCGTTGGGTAGCCCCGCGACCGCAATCAAATAGCAGCTTCTGTTTCCCGGCTTCCACCAGGATACTTGGGCCAAATCGGTCCATACTGGGCCCGGGGGAACCCGTGCCCAGGAGAGTCACCTTTAGACCTTGCGCAGGCGCGGAGGGAACGAGACCCGCGCTCGCAAGCAACAGCAAAACGCCTGTCCACCAAGGATGCTTGCTAGGTGCAAAGCTCATAGGAAAAAGCTCCCCCGTGAGCTTTCTGGGAGTCTATACGCTTTATTGAGCTGCCTTCTGGATAATTGTGGATATAGAGACCAGCACACCGCCAATCAGCTCGGTCATCGTCATTCATCTGTCCGCACTCGACTCGGCGACTCTCGATGACTTATCGGCAACACGGAGGTTGTTATTCAAAGAACAGGTTGTGGGAAGCCAAGTAGTTCCGAGTGGATCGTCGGCGAATAGGGAACTATCGCGATAGTTTATTGATTCCCGGCTTGCTGGTGTAGTTCTGTTGGGCGTTGATCGCTTCTACTGTGTTGCCTTCGCCGCCTTAGAAGCGGGATGATCTTTTGCATTGCGATTGAGGGAGGCTTCGTTCTTGGCCAGCAACGCCTCGATCCGGCGCTGCTCCTCGGCCAACACTTTGCGGAGCCTTTCAATTAGCCCGACAAGTTCTTTGGGGTTGCTCTCAGCAGAAATCTGCTTACACAGCTCCACGATTCTGTCGTCATGCATTGAAAGCGCCATATCCTGAGGCGCGAAGATTCACTGCGGCTTTGTTGCCCCACGGATCGAGTTGAACATCGAACACAACGGCGGCATCAGTCGGGAAGCCGGATTCGCTCGTTAGAAATTGCCCAAGGGAGGAGCAGGCGCATTCGCTATCGGCGTTAGTCGGAAAGTTGCCGAATTCCTGCACAGCGCCGCCGAGAAGAACGTGGCCTTTGACACCAGTTCGGATTATGGGCCTGTTTGCCATGTTACTGGATTCGCTTTTTTCTGGATTTCGCTTCCACGACATCGGCGGCGGAAAGCCTTCGGTCACGATGCGGCTCGAAGCGCGGGTCACCCGAATTCAGTTCGCAAGATTCGCCAACCGCTGCGCCACAGGTAGGGCAAGGGACTGACACCATCTGTGCCGGTCTGAGATCCCTGCTTTTCATCAGTCACTATGATGCGACGCTGGGGTAAGCGGAATATGCCCAATATTGCTCACAGTTGCTTTTTTATCCCGTGTTGCTGGATTCTGGCGCGGGTTCGCATTGCGAATTGATTGCGCTCGGATCGGCTTCGGGCTAGCCCGGCGCGGACGGCGAAGCGCTGTTGGGCGTGTCCTATTGTGGCAAACGCACATTCAGCGCGTGCCGCGAATTCATCTGTGGGGTCGGCCATGTTTTAGGGCGACGGCTGGGTTCGGAAAACTGGGCAGTTCTTGGCGCTCCATCAAGCGCAAATCTTCGATTGCCACGGAAAGGGCTTTGCGCTCACCATCCTCTAAATTCGGCTGAATAAGCGCTTCGCTAATCGCATCCAGCACAAGCTTCACATAAATGTGGAGCGCCTCAGAATCGCTTTCAAACTTTGCCTTTGAATAGCAACGAAACCATGTCGATTGAAATTGATCGACGACATTCGCCGGAACTGGGGAGGACGGTTACCAGAAATATTACACAGAGGAGTAGCTGTCGGCACGTTGAGGAACTAACAAAGGAGCCGAATTATGCAGGCTGCCACAATTCGATGGGATTTCCTTCAGGGTCATGCAGATGAGCGAAACGCCCAATGTTGGGATAAGATTGCGGGTCTTTGACCTCAATTCCTGCCGTTCGTAGCTGGGCTACCATTTTGTCGAGGTCATGCACTCGAAAGTTCACCATCCAGGCCTTTGTAGGGTCCCCGAAATAGCCACTCTTTTCGGGAAAGGGACTGAACGCGGTCGGTCCGGCCTCTTGCTGCCAAACGGTTCCGCCCTCGCTCGTTGGTGTGAGCGCGATCCCCAAGTGTTGCTGGTACCAGTTTCCCAACGCTTTGGGATCATGAGCTCGAAAGAACAACCCTCCGATTCCGGCTACTTTTTCCATTTCCGTTCCTCCCGATTCATGTTTAGCGGCTACCTTCGCAGGCGGAGCAGGACTCGCTGGCTGTGTGGAGTTCTGTGCCGCCATGGCGAATTCATTCCGGCGCAGAATGAAGCTTGACCCAAAAGCATAGGACAGGATTTGCAGTAATTGGCGTCTTTGAAAGCTCAATCCACCCACCTAACAGACCTTGTGCGAGTTCATCTACGATACCCTCAGGAGGATAGCCAATGCTACCCACAGGTGCTTTGTCATTGGTTTTCTTTCCGAGCGGAAGAATTTGAACTGCGATCGGATTCAAGTGAAGGTAAGCAGAAGAGTGCGGCGGATTTGTCATACACATGTAAAACCGCGCGGGGATGGTTCTGAAAGCACCATCGCGAAGTCTGGGCGATTGGTCGGTAACTCGGAAGTTATCCAGAAACGGGCTTGTGGGAAATCAATCGCGTCAGGAAGTCGGTGGCTTCCGCGCAACACTCCCCAGTCAATCGAGTAATGAAGAATGGCGGCCGGCCGCTACCGCCAAATGCAGTTTAGAACGACTGCGAAAACCGAGCCTCCAGGAATTCTCCGAGCTTCGCTGTCGCCTTGAACTGCGGAATGGGATCCAATTCCTTGAATGCCGACGTGAATGCGTTCGAAAGGCTCCAAATCGTCCGCGGCCGGAACTCGTCGTACTTCGGCTCGAAGTAGAGATCGTGCACGGTTCGAGCAAGGTGTTTGGGTGCTTCGAGTCTGCCCTCGACGAACGCCTCGTAGATAACGACCTTGGCAGTGACGTCCGTGAGCTCGCTTCTCTGCCATGCTTCCACCTGCTTGCGCATGGGTTCGAAGTTTCTCTGCATTCGATCGACTCCCACGGCAATGCAATCGATGAGCGAGAACGACTTCGAGTGCTTCGCAAGCACCGGTGTGAAATCGCCTGCGAACGCCATGTTCGAGCACACGAACACGCGATAGCCGCAGGTCATCGCCAGGCGCATGCTTTTGTCATGGGAGTTCCGCAGGCCGATGGAAAAGCGGCAACCTTCCATCTCGGTTGCGAGATCGAGCACCCCGAATGCTTTCATGCCGTCCGGTGAGACCGCATACTCGTCATGGACCACGCCAATATGGCGAAATCCGAGGGTCTCGATCAGGGCCTGCACGATCTCGTGATGCGGCACCGGGCGGTGGGTTTCGGTTGCTGGCGGTGTAGGCACCAGCGCCAGTTCTTCGCGGCCAATCGTCCGGCCGCTGTAGCCAATGAGCGTACTTGTTTCTGACATACTACGTCCTCCTTCTTAAGTTGAACTGTTGAGTTGAACTGCGATTTCTGAAAGGTAAAGGTGAGGAACGGCGGAAGTGTGAATGAAAGTGTGAATGACTGCTTCAGCTCACGTCATCCGAACAGCGACGCTTGCTCCGGAAGAGCCCGCCTCCCGCGCTGCCTTCTGGCCGGCAAGCCAGGTCGTTGGCCGAAGATCAGGAGCGATCTTTGGTCGTGGTCGATGGCTTCTTCGACCGGAGTGGCTGGATTAAGCTCGGTTTCGAGCAAGATCGGTGACCCGTCGATCAGTTGGACATCTCCATTCGATCGAGGGATTGCGGGAAACAGTTTCTGGTGCTCCGCATTGAGCGACTTCCAAACCGCATCGGCACTCTCCCCGATGCCGTTTCTCTCGACCAACTCGCGTGCCATTGCCGAGAGCATGTCGTCGTCTTCGTCGATGTTCTGCAACCCCTCGCCGGCGAACTTGCCCTCCACGGTGAGCGCAACGAGAAGTTTCTTTCCCATCAGGCGCAGACATGCGGTCTGCATCGTTCCTTCGTAGCAAAGAAACTTCACCCGTACTGGCCGTCTCTGCCCGATGCGCCAGGATCGGCGGCTGGCTTGTCGCAAGGTGTGTAGCGAGTATCCCGATTCGTAAAACAGGATGGTCGGAAAGTCCAGAAGGTCCAGTCCAGTTTCCACCAGCTTGGGATGAGAAATTACGACCTGGACCCCTTCCTTGACTTGCCGCGCATACCAGGCTTCCCGTTTGGAGGTATCGACGCTTGCGCGCAAGACTGCCGTGCGGATTCCCTCGTTGCTTAGAATTCTTTGGAGCCGCGCGGTGACATCGTGCTTCTGCGTGTATACCGCGAACACCTGGCAAGGGCGGCCTTCAGCAAGCTCTCTTTTGATCTCCTCAATCAGCTTTCGTTCTTTCGAGTAGAGTTGCTCTTCAGGCAGGTCACTCGTCTCTGCAATGATGAATGAAACATTACGTTTCAATTCCTGGTCAAACTCCTTGCCATACAGCGTCCCCAGCCCATACGGATGGTCTGGATAAAGCAACAGAGTATTCAGCATCGTGCTCAATACCGACCGGTTGCCTCGGTGTTCTTTCAGCGCCTTCCGAATGGCCTCTTCCAGTTCCCGGTATGCGGCCAACATCAGCGGGTCCATCGGGACACTCAGATAGCTCTCTTCGTACGGCGGCAGTTCTGCCGAGATGTCCTCTAGAAAAACGAAGGCGCATAACTGCATCAGAAACTCGCCGAAGAGCAGAGGAGAAGCCCCCGGCTTCCGGCGAACCGTACTGGTGGTCTTCGCTTTAGAGCAGCGATTATCGGAGGGCTCGACCTTGGTAATGGTTTCGAGAACTCCATAGTCCTGGGTGAACGAACTCCGTCCCGTCGTGCCCCACTCGTATCCGTGTTCCTTCATCCTTCCGGCTTCGAGCCGGAACAGGGTGTTGAAAAGATCGTCCGCATAACCACCGAGAAGCGTTCCCGTCAGCCCCACGATCCGGTCTGTACAAGACGCGAGGGTCCCGAGGGCGTTGCCTTGCGCGGTATCGCCAGCCAGTTGATGAATCTCGTCACAAATGGCGTAGTCGAACCATCCCGGCATGTAGCGGCCGATGAATTCGATCGGGGCCATGCGGCGGATCTTGTCTGAATCCGCCTGCCAGAGCGGACTGTGCAGTGGACGGCAGGATTTCTCGCCTCTGGCTTCGATGGTCTCGGCGACTTTGGTTTTTTCAAACTCCCCAACCGTCAATCGACACTCATCGACAAATACCGGTTTGCCGGTGTCGGAATTCACGACGCAGCCCAGGTATGGGCCCGAGCGGGGTATTCGATAAGCATGGCGCCAGAAGTAGCCCAGCTTCGCTCGCTCACGTCCGACAATAAATAAGGATGGTCGCCCGCAAAGCGATAACCAGCGTCTCCGCGAACTCGGCGAGTCCTTGCGCAGCCGCAGTTCGCTCAGGGTGGTGCCGAGTCCCTCGCGCACCATACGACCCTGCTTGAATCGCACCTCGTTCACTCCGTGAAACTTGTTCTCGTCGCCGCCGTTTCGCAGATCGTCAATCAGGAACACGCGCACTCCCGGCAGGGTGAAAAATGCTTCCCGTGCCCACTTTTCGACCAGATGAGGAGGCACCATGGCTAATGCGGTGAACGGTTTTCCCTCACTGTGGACATGGATTGCTCCGAGAGAGATCAATGTCTTGCCGGTGCCGCATTCGGCAACCACCATCGCGGTTCGCGCGTGCTGCCAGCGTTTGGCAACTCCCATAATGGCGATGGTCTGTGCGGGGAAAGGCTTTCGCAGCAGTCCTTCAATCCGAGGTGAAACTTCATCGTCGAATCGATGAAGCGCCGGATACTCCTCAAGAATGCGCTCTCCCAAAAGAGAGGCGTGGGCACGCATGTAGTCGTAAATAGTCGAGAGTTCAGGCATCGAAGCCCCTTCTAGGCTGGAGGGATTACGGAAGAGAGCCGAACAGGAACGAAGTAAAGAGAGAAAAAAAAGACAAAAAAGAAAGAATAGGGACAGATGCAATACGGAGGGGCTATTCAGCTCGGGTGAAGATATCTTCCAGCTTCATGCTGGGCCAGCGGATCGACCCGGTTTCAGTCGGGAACCGAATCGCTCCACCCTCAACCCCCCAGCTCAGCCAGTCGAGGAATTGTTCTTTTTGGCCTTTGACAATCACCGGATCACACGCAACGCCGAGAGCAGGGGTAATCGCGCGATGCATATTCAGTTCATCGCGAAACCAATCGGCCCATTCCGGCATTCCTGGAATGCCGTAGATGTGGGCAATCGAAGCCCAGACAAATCGCTTGTCCGAGCTTGCCAAAAGGGTCTTGCCAGAACTGGAAGAGACGTTTGCTGAGGCGAAGTCTTCCGACAATCCAATCAAATGACGCAGCGGCTTCTTTCGCCCGGCAAGTTGTATGGAGCTCTTGAAGCACTGCGCATTTCTCTCCAGGCATACTCGGATTGGCAGCACCTCCGGCCCCTCCACCATGAACCGGTCTCCCATCGAAATGGCCGCGCTCACAGCCGAGATCTGCGTATCTCCCCCAATCACGGAAATCAAATGCGCCTTTGCTTGTCGTGGAGGATCCGGCAAGACCTCCCCAATGAAACGGTCGAGATGAAGCCTGATGCTGGTCGTGGTTTTTTCCGTGCTCTTTATATAAGAGAGCCAACCCAAGCGAAGGTGGGCGTTTTTCATTCCCCCGCCTCCTTCTTTTCATGGGTGAGCACCTGAGTCTTTCCGTTGGCGAAGACCAGCGTCAGTTCGTGCGAGAACCGTTCCCGGTCGTGCAAGAATTTGGTGCCATCTTCTTCCTCTTCTTCCCAATGGTCAGTGAATTTAACCGAGCGCCAATGCGCGATGTGACGATCTTCAGCTTCGCCGAACACGCCATTGAGCATACCCGCCGTACAAAGAAGTCCGACATGCCCGCCATGCAAAGGCGTCAGTGGCCGGCCACGAATGTCTCGCTGTTTGGGCAAGAGAATCCTGCCGGCCTGACGATAGGCCGCCGAATCAAGCAACAAGTCCTCCACTTCGTCCAAAGGGATGCCCGTATTAGTAAGCACTACGGGTGTGGAACCGGGAATCTCGTACCGGGCTGCCGGCGCAATCCCCAGAGTTTCAAGATTGGTCCTATTGGCCAACATTTCTAGCCATCGCACGGAGTCAAGCAGCGCGGAGTCAAGCAGTTGCTGGTATCGCTTGCGCCGGACACCGAAGACCGCAACTTGCCTGTACTGCACGCTCTGAGGATCCGTAAGCCTGTACACGGACAGATTGGCAAAGTGCTCGCTCAAGATCCGCGCGCAGGCTCGCAACTGTGTTTGGGGAATGACAAGCAAGAGAACACCGCCAGGCTTTAGCCAACGACAGGTATGCTCCAAGAACACCAACTCGAGCCGTTGGTTGTTGGTCTGACCGGTTTCAAAGTCATAAGGAGGATTCAGGTAGACGAGCGACAACGCTTCTGCCGGGCAGCGCACATCCATGGTATTCGCATGCAAAGTGTCGATGCCCAGTCTGCTTGCTTGTTCGGCTCGGTACGCGTCGACTTCAATTCCGTAGCAACGCGCCTGTGTTCCCTCAAGCAAGTGCTTGAACGCCACGCCATCACCCACGCATGGGTCAAGCGCAGAAAATTCGGCCCCGCTGACCAGACAATTCTTCAGGCGCTCGGCTTCGGTCGGCGGCAACGGGAAAAATCCCAGCTTGGTTTTTCCATGGGGTCTCATCGTGACACTCCATTGAGTGCCTGCGCCACCAGGTCACCAATCCCATCTGAATCCGGTATCTCGCTTACGGCGACGAACGAGCACAGGCCATTCAGCGCGATCGGTCTTTCGTCTTCAATCCGGTAGCCGCGCTCGATAAGTTCCTGTTTTCGTTTTGCAAACGAGTCGGCTCTCGTCGTCACACGAATTCTCATGGCCGTCCTCATTTCTTCATTCGCTTAAGATTGGTGCCGTACGAGAGGTCAACCCGAACGGCGCAGGTGTTCGTCTCGCCAGTTGCAGGGACGCTTTTGGGTCGGGAGGTGGATAGATGAACGCGGCCGATGGGGAAGCAGTTCAGTCCGAAGGGAGAGCGCTAACGGCGTTTAGTCAGAGCGCGCGTGACAACACTCCGTTTTGAGTTACCCGTCTTGTTCGGGGACAATTTCACGACCCTGCTGTTGCGCCAGATGTAGACGGGTAGGCCTAATCGCGTATGCTCGTCGATCGCCTTAGCGACTGCATAGAGCGATCGAAACGTCGTCGGATAATGGGTTCAGGAACATCGTGTCCGCCGCTTGAAACTCGTTCTTTCACTCTCGACATCGCAAGATCCACGCTCTTAAGCCATAAAAAGAAGAAGTGAATGTCATAGCCCTCGGCCTTGAATTTCCGCAGCAGAGTCAAATAGCTTCGGCCTGAGAGGGTAGTTTCGAAAGCGAAGGACACACGCCTCCTGGCAAATGACCGGATCTCCCCAGGCATCGTTCTGCCCGCTCGCAGGGCGGCAGAGCGCTTCAACCAATCGATGTATACCGTCTCGGTCCCCTTCGTACCACTCTTCCGGAATTTCGGCCGCACACCGCCAGATCGCGTCTAGATCCATCTCCTCCGCTTTGCTCAGCAGCTGAAAATTCTGAGGGAAACATTAGGTAAGTCCTGAGCCGCGCAGCTTCCGCGATTGGAAGTGGGAAAAACCTTAACTTGATTTTGCCGTGAGGACGCACAAAGACCTCCACCTGGAGTGCGCACAGCCGCGAACTTCAACCCAGGATTTCGCTCGTTTCAGAAAGCTAATTGGTTCGAGAAGCAATGAATGGGAATTGACTCCGCTCCAGACAATCACTGGCGATTATTTCTGGGGGGAAGCGCGTAGCTTCTTGACGTCTAGTATGTCTTGTTCTCGTCCCGCCGCGAGCTTATTTTGGATGAGATCGTCTCGGGACAGGACCGCAGCTTGGATTTGGCCGTCGATCACTCCTTCGATGCGGTTCGTCCAGGCCTCATCGAAAGTGATGCCATCTATCTGCTGCAAAATGTCGATCCGTGCCGGAGGCTGGCCAATCTGAAAGGTTGAGCCATCCATAAAGTTGGCGACTGTTAAGTCACCCAAAGGGGCGCCGTATTGAGCGAGAGCGCGGAATACGGCTTTGCTGTTTTCTGCATCCGATCGGATAAAAATATCGAGATCTTTAGTCGCCCGTGGCTCTGCGTGAACGCCGAAAGCATAGCCGCCCACGATCAGGTATTTAACCGCGTGATCGTTGAATGCGCGTAATAGTTCTCTGAGGTCGTCTGGCATCATGGAGCGGACCTTTCTTGAAAGCAGCGGCAAACTCATATGCGGCTGCGCTGACGTCCCACACTGCTGAGAGACGCGCCCCAATCGGCAGGCTTTGCCAATACCGGTACGTTTCTGCTTGCTGCTGTTCGGGGTCTGTGACCCGACGAATTGTCCTATTTGCACTCAAAGCTCGCGCTCACTGGTGAATGGAGGATTCTGCACTGCACCTTTTTGTGTAATTATAGTCAGGGGAAGATATTTCTCCATTGGTAAAAGAGATGAAATGTATCTGTAAAATCAATGCTTTGAGGCTTCGCTGTACCACAGCATCTCTGTTACGAGTAAGACCATCGCTAAGATTCGCTCCAGCAACGACACAGCGTTACATAAAGGTAACCTAACGAATCGCAACTGTTTCGTGGCGTTTCACGAAGCATGGAAGCGCCCGGCATGCGCAGTCTCTCCAATTGGGGAATGGATTTCTAGTCGACCTGCGAAAATCGCCGATGAGATTTCTGATGACCTGACGACGCTTTGAGAGGCCTTCTACTAGGCGTTCCAGGCTCTGCTCGCCTCCTTCGTGCCACTCCTCGGGAATATCAGCCGCGCATCGCCAAATGCTTTCAGTGTCCATCGATTCGGCGCGCGTCAACGCCGGCTCAAACGCGTCCCATCCCCTCACGCCTTCGTATACGCAGTTGCTCGCGTAAACCCCTCTTAACGGATAATCCAAAAATGTCCACTCGCTGGCGCTGAAGCAATAGCCTTGGTCGATGAAAGTAGCTGTGTACCGCCGGCACCTTACACTCCAGCGACAGAAGACCGCCTGTCGTCCGTCGCTGTTGCTCGTCCACTTGTCGAGCACCAGAATGCGCGCAAAGTCAGCGAGATTGCGCACAGCTTTCAGCATTTCGTTGGGCAGGTAGTCGAACGTCAAACCGAGGCTATGATGGCCAACACAAAGTGATCCCAGTTGCTTGCCGCTCTTGCATGCTATTCGCGAGCCTGCCAGTTGCAGCCGCAATTCCGGAGAGTGCTCGATCAGCCAGTCGGATACCTCGATAACCTTAACTTGCGGCATCGGCAGACCAAGCTCGAGACCAAGCCTGGTCGCGAACATTTCGTTCGCCAGCACCCGGACGTGTTGAGGGTTGTTCTGAAACTTGGTCACATAACAATTTCCATCTGCGGCTCGCAACAAATGAGATTGGGCTCCGCCCCGCAGGGCGCGAATGTGCTGAGTTGCGGAGATGCAAGTATTCACAGGCACCTCCTTGGCTGTTACTCGACGTCGGGTGTTTGCTGAACCGGTGGGTAGTTGAGAACAGCTGGCGTAAGACAGCTGAGTATCGTGTTCTATGGGCGGATATCTTGCCTATCGTTGAAGAGCTACTGCGCTCCCGTACTCTTTCAGCTTGCGATAGAGAGTGGTCTTGCCGATGCCGAGTAACTTCGCCGCCCGAAGCTTGTCGCCGTGTAACTGCGCGATAGCTGCAAGGATGGCCTGCTTCTCCAGATTGAATATAGGTGCAATTTTCCTGTCTGGTTCACCGTTACTTCCCTGCCCTGACACGGCCTTAACGGAAGCGGGAATGGAGGCGGGCAAATCGGCGGTCCCGATCATTGGCCCGGAATTCATCGCGCAGCATCTCTCAACGCAGTTTTCCAGTTCGCGCACATTGCCCGGCCAGTCGTAGGCGAGCAGCGCGTTCATAGCGTCGTCACTCAGTTCGTGCTTTGATCCAGAAACCCGCGAAACACGTTCCAGGAATGTTTGAGCCAGGAGCGGAATATCCTCACACCGCTCGCGCAGCGGCGGAATTCGCAAGCTCAGGACATTCAGGCGGAAGTAGAGATCGCGCCGGAACTCGCCTTGAGCGACCGCCTTCTCCAAATCGCGATTCGTGGCCGCCAGAATGCGCACGTTAATGGGAACCTGCTTCGTGCTGCCGACGGGACGAATCTCTTTCTCCTGAAGGGCACGCAGCAGTTTCGCTTGCAGATCGACGGGCAGTTCGCCTACCTCGTCCAGAAAGACGGTTCCTCCTTGGGCGAGTGCGAGCAGTCCTTCTTTCGATTGCACGGCCCCGGTAAACGCGCCCTTCACATATCCAAACAGTTCGCTTTCGATCAGCGTGGGCACCAGAGAGCCACAGTCCACGGGGACGAACGGTTTGTCACGTAGTGGCCCTGAATAATGGATGGCTCGGGCGACCATCTCCTTCCCGGTTCCACTCTCGCCCAGAATTAACACCGAATGAGTAGTCTGCGCTGCCTTCCCGATCATGCGGTAGAGCTTGTCCATCTGCGGCGCGCGTCCGATGATATTGCCAAAACCTTGATGGGACTTGATCCTCTCGCTCACTCTGCGCCTTTCCGTCTTTTGCTTAAGTCGGGCTTCTACCCTTTCCAAAAGGAGCTTCAGTTCCCGCATACCGAAAGGCTTGGCCAGGTAATCGGAGGCGCCGTTCTTCATAGCTTGCACCGCCGAGTCGACGGTGGCATGGGCGCTGGCGACAATGACCTCGATATCTGGACGTCGCCGCTTGATGTCGCGCAGGAGGTCGGGCCTTTCCGATCCAGTAAGGTTCAAATCAAGAAGTACAACATCGATGGTTTGGGACTCGATGAACCAAAACGCCTGTTCGGCGGACTGAGATGTGGTGGTGTGGTATCCGAGAGCGGTCGCAGCTTCGCGGCAGGCTTCTCGGACCAAGCGGTCGTCATCCACGATAAGCAGATTCAGAAATGTCGAACTCTCAGATGAGGGAGGATGGGTAGGAGCAAACATTGTTGGCACTATTGTCGTTGTCATAATCAAGTACCTCGTTAGTTCGTGGAATGGACGCAGACGCACGCACCGCGTTGGTTTTTACGCGACCGAGACGCAACTAGTTAGAGAACGCGGAGCGGAACTCACGAGGGAGAATGTTCCCCGGATCAGTATTCGGCGAATTTTGCCAAGGAAGACTCGGAGGGAACTACCCTTGCGTCTGCAATACTTCGACTTCTTTCTCAAGTGCTACGACCAGACTGTGCAGACTTTGAAGGTCTTCAAGCTTGGCTGGTGGCGTGTTCAATGACACGACGATCTTTTCGACGATTCCCGGCGCGAGTCTTGCCCGCGCGGCTTCGAGGCGCATCACGCCTCGTTCCGCACCTTGCATCTGAGCCAGCAGGTGCTCGAGCACGGCGCTCTCCCGAATCTGTTGCGGGCTCCAGGCCCTCGCGGTTCGCTTCAGCAAACCGCGATACAGACGATGGCCGATCTTCTTTTCCATCGCTTCGATCTCAGCGACAAGAGTTTGGCTCCTGCCGTTGCCATTGCCATTCACCTCGTGACTTCGAAACAAGCGATGGGGTTCTGATGTCGGGAATCCGTACGCGCGATGCGGACGCAATGGCGCAGCTGTATGACCGCTATGCGTCTGTGGTTTATGCGGTTGCGCTTCGTGTACTCGGCGATACGGGCGCTGCGGAGGACGTTCTGCAGGAAATTTTCATGCAGTTGTGGCGTGCTCCGGAATCGTTCGACGCCGCTCGGGGAAACCTCGCGCCGTGGCTGGCGGTGATCGCGCGAAATCGTGCTGTCGATGTCTTGCGAAAGCGGAAGCCGCAATCTGATTTAAGGGAAGTCATCGTCTCCGTAGAGCCGGACATGGCACGGGACGCTGATCGCGATCGCATCGCACAGAAAATTCGGGTCGTATTGCAGCAAATGCCTGCGCTCCAGCGCAGCGCCCTCGAGATGGCATACTTCGAAGGCTACAGTCATTCTGAAATTTCACAAAAAACCGGAGAGCCGCTGGGCACGATTAAAACCCGCATCCGGACCGGATTATTGCGACTGCGCAAAGTAATAGAGACAGGATGAGCCTGCACGAACAATTCGCTGAAGACTTGGCGCTCTACGCCTTGGGCTGCCTGCAAGGCGATGAAAAGATGTCACTGGAAAAACATTTGGCGGAGTGCGCCTCCTGCCGACATGAATTGCAACAACTGCGGGGAGACGCTGCACTGTTGGCGCTCTCCACTACCGGGCCGGCGCCGCCAGCCCGTGCCAAGACTCGCCTGATGGAGGAGATCGCGCAGGAACCCGGACTTGAGCCTGCGAAATGGCGCACGCTGTGGTGGACCGCTCTCGGATGGGCCACCGCTGCGGCCCTCATCGTTATTGTGGCCATCTTGTGGTCGCAGAACACGCTCCTCAGAACCAATGCCATCAGGTTGTCTGCTCATTCTGAACAACTGAGATTGCAGCTTGAGCAGGCCAGGCGCATCGCTGAAACTCTCACTGCCAACGACGGCTTGCGAGTGACCTTACTTCCCGTGAATTACAAGACTCCGCCGCCGGAGGGTAAAGCAATTTACTCTCGGCAGCGCGGTGGACTCATCTTCCTCGCTAGCAATCTTCACCCATTACCGTCGCAGAAAACGTATGAGCTGTGGCTGATTCCCGTGCAGGGCGCGCCCATTCCTGCCGGCACATTCAAGCCGGACGCAAAGGGCGCAGCGATCGTAGTTAATCCTCCATTGGCCCCCGGCGTAGAAGCCAAGGCCTTCGCGGTTACAATCGAGCCCGAGCGAGGATCAACCACTCCGACCATGCCGATCGTCATGATGGGCGGAGCCTAGGTCGAGTTCGAGTTCCGTCCGTTGCCGTACAGGTACGGGGTCAAGCGTTATTTCGAGACACAGAGCACTCGGTCCGAGTTCGGGCCGCCCAACGGCCCTCCAAATCAGTGACCGTGGCTCTCAAAACCATGGCCGGTGAGGTGCAGCACGACGAACGCCAACACAAAGACACCGATGACGGCGAAGAAAATCTTGACTCCTAAGGGAATCTCGTTCGCAGGTTGCTGCTGTACTTTACGTCGCTCCTGCTGCTTGCGTCGCCCGTAGCGGGTCAGGCCCCATGGTTTGTACACCCCCAATGTCGTGATCACGAGCAGCAAGAGGATGGCGAGGCTAGGAGCGCGCACGAGTTCGGTCTTGAGGGGATCGAGGTCGGCGCTGAACAATGTTTCTGCCGCAACCCCTGATACGCGCTTCGCCGCCTCCGCAACCGCCACGAATTGGTGCACCAGCAAGGCGAGTGTGGCAAAAATGGCCAGCCCAAATTTCAGCAGAATCCAGTAATACCGAAACAAGCCCCACGGGGTGCATAGTGCCTGGAGAAGTCCGGTGGCCAGCGCAGCGAAACACATCGGGATGACGATAAACCTGCCGATCAAGTCCATCGAGAGATAAGCGCCGCGCACCACTTCAGAATCATGGCTGGTCAGACCGGCGATGCTGAGAACCAGGAAGGCGGCAACCGCGCCGAGCCATCCCACCGAGAAGGTGACATGCGCGGTTATGGTCAACTTGCGGAGAGCGGGTGTCATCGCTGGACTTTCATTTCGCTCCTTAACTTGGCACCGTGGGGAGAATGTGGTTGTCCGGTCGTGCGAGTCCGGCCCACGTTGGAGATTGTTTCGGCGCGCAGCAGGGCCGCATGACGGTAGATAAGGTCGGTGCTGCGAGCCAGGAACTCGGTGATAGCGGTGAGCTGGCGAGTATCGAAATTCTCCAACACGGCGGCTACTTCTTCTCGTAATGGGTCGATCACGTCCTGGATGTGCGCCCGCTGCAGCGCTAGACGGAGGATCTGCTTACGCCCATCGTGCGGGTCCGGTTCACGACGCAGGTATCCTGCTCGCTCCAGCCTCGCGACTACACCGGTGATCGCGCCACTGGTCAGGCCGGTGATCGCGCCCAGATCGCTGCCAGCCATCGCCCCGCGGTCGCGCAGCAAGTCCAGGCACTTGTGATCGGTTGGGCCCAGCCCCAGGCGCTCCGCGAGTACGTGGTGAAATAGCACCACCGCAGTGCTGTGTCGGCGCGCCAGCCGCCCGACAATCTCGTCGGCCAGCTTATGCTGGCTCTCGCGTGCAGCTCGCATCGCGTCCACTCCCATATGCGTAATACTCGCTTAGGAGGTAAGCTACAATGTAAGGTATATGCAGTCAAGCGCGCACCCCAGATTTGTTCGGTAACATGAATCGTCTCTCGTGGGTTGAGCGAGCCGGTCGGGCATCGGCCACCACAGCGCAGCGGTGGGCAAAATTAAAGCTTGGCCTAGCGTTCGTGCATAATGAGAAACACCGGCCCTGGTATCAAAGTGCTCGAAAAGAAACGTAGAGTGAGCAGCCAAAATTCAAGCAGCCATCCTCAACTTCCTCCAGATCTGGGAGTATGCTGAAAGACCCCCACGTAGGATTGCCCAGTTGATCATGTCTTCAAGAACCATGCACATATAGCTCGCTGGAAAACAAAGACTCGCCGCGAGGCGGTGGCAGAATGACACCGCAAAATGTGTATATTAGTCCCCATTCAAAGCAAGCGAGGCAAAGGCATGTCCTTATGCCTCTGCCTCGCGCGTCAGACCACTAATTGGCCGGCCGCGTGATTACTGTTCATTCTCATCGAGATCCACTGCATCGCCCAAATTGGAATTCCCCTCGAGAAAGTGGATCTCTTGGACTTCCTCCGCATGGGGTCCGGTGTATTTGAAAATGAACAGCCCATTGCGGACGTCAATAACGTATATCAGCCCTTTATCGATGATCGGATAGCTCCAGAACACAGTCTTGTTGTTCCTGCTGGCTGTGCCCTGGCTCAGGGCCGGGTCCTCATTGGCCACAGAAGCCGGTGGTTCGGGAACAAAGAATCCGGCTTGAACAGGATGAGTCGGGTCACTGGTGTCAATGATTTGCAATCCGCCTGAGTGCCAGTCAATGATCGCGAGATTCTTCGTTAGTGTGGGATTGTGCGAAGAGTAGCTGCGGGTTGACTCGGTCACCGCATCATCGGCAGCGGATCCGCAGAAAGACAGGTTGTTCTCGTCAATCGTATACTGCCCCGTAATAAAGGGCCTGGTGGGATCGGATACATCGATCAGCCGCGCCCAACCCCACCTGCAGCCTTGGTTGTCGAAGGTGAATGTACCGTACACTTCGTCTGTGGTAAGCGCTAGCTTCCGCCCCGGCACTTGGACCGCCGAGTGACTGTTGGGACAGTCCTTCGATGACGGGTTGAAAAACGGGCCTGGGCCCTGCCTCGCGCAGCCCCCCGGAAATACGCCAGGAATGGCAGTTGGATCGAGCGGATCCTGTAGCCAAACCGGCCGATTCGTCGGGTCAGTCAGCAGAGTGAGCTGAGGATTCGGCACGCCTGCGGCCACCTGACTCGTGTCGAGGACAAGGAAATGACCAGCCTCAAGCGCGAGGTACGCCACGCTGCCATCAGGCTTCACGCCCATCGAGTGAACGAAAAGATTGCAGTCGTATGGACCGCAGCCATCAGTACCATTCCCAAAAGGGTAATTGGGTTGGTTGGTGCCGGGGAAGCGATCATTCCAGGTGCCCTCCGTGACCTCGGTTACGGGACCACCCCGTGATACCCGGCTGATATCGACTATCAACAGATTCGGGTCAGCGTCGACAAAAGGATTTGGAGTCGAGAGAAATAGCAGGGCCCTGTCGTCGTTGTTCGGGTCTACCCACAGAAACATTTCGTGCGGCTCGACCTGCGCTCCGGTGACCTGCGAAGTGGGCACGAAATGCGATATGAACCTCGGACTAGTTGGTTTGCTCAGGTCGAAGAACTTCAGGTCAAAGGGAGAGGTCGTATTATCGGTCCGCGGGCAGGCGTGGAGGGCTGAGCTGCAGCGAAAGTTCATGGTGATCAGTAGTTTCTTCTTCGGCCAAACACGCAGTTCCCGCGACGTGATACCGACCGGCTGTCCGGCGGGGTTCAAAGGTGCTGGGATCTCACCCACAATCGTTGGGTTGGTGGGGTGCTTGATGTCGAGAATCAAGATGCCTGGATGCGGATGCGGGCACGAATCCAACCCGGTGGTTGTGCGGCGCGGATCCCCGAACCCGCAACGGCTAGAGCCGTCGGTCCGATTACCGACGTACAAAAAATGATCGAAGATTGCACCCGCAGCGTTCATTCCGCGCCCGAAGAGCGGGTTTTGTCCGACGAGTTGGACATTATTCGATGTACCGGGAGTGGTTGCGTTCAGGAGTTGAGAACCCATGAACACAATGCAAATTACAACGAGCAGAATAGTAAATCGCGTCTTCACAATTAATCCTCCTGTTGCCTGCGGTTTGTTTTTTCGTGGCATTCACACATTTGCGGGCTCCGGACGCTTCCCCTAGCGAGATGTCGAGACTTCGACAGGGCGTCAAGGTTACTACTATTCTTGGACTCTGCGGAATTTGTCCTTTGCCTTTGACAGAAAAATGACAAAAACGTTGCCACTCGAGCGGTGCGCCAGCCCGTCGTAGCCATTTTGTAGTAACGCTGAAATCGCGCACCACTGAGCAGATGACTCAAGATCACGCGACCAACCATTTATGAGATCACTGCGGGTGCTACGGTGAATGGTATATGAATTGAACGGGGCGGAAATTGACTGGGATTTTATGACCTTGAGATTGCGCAATGGCGTGTACTACACGCGCACGAAATTCCGCGGAAAGCTCTATCACAGGACCCTTCGCACTCGAAAACGGTCCGAGGCGAAACAACGTGAGGCTGAGTTCAGGCTATCGTTGTCCGGAGAGGTTTTTGGCTCGCTTCCTAACGAAGTCTGGAAGCACGTTCCGGGATACAGAGGCCTCTACCAGGTCTCGAATTTAGGACGTCTCCGAAAATTTAGGACGGGCCGGGTCTTGAAAGGACGCTTTTCAAGGGGGCGTCTGTATGTCGCCTTATACAAGGGCGGAGTTCCGAAGCAGGGACTCTTGGGGCGTCTTGTGGCGCGCGCGTTTATTCCAAATTCTCAGAACAAACCCGACGTGAATTACATTAACCCCGACCGAAAGTGGGACAACTCCGTCTCGGATTTAGGATGGGCCACGAAAGCAGAGAGCATGGAGCGAGCTGTAAAGAATGGACGAATGAAGGGCAAGACCGGACAATTGTCAATAGATCTTGCAAACGAGATCCGCATTCTACGACGGCGGGGATATAAATATCGGGAACTAAGTGAACGCTTCGGTGTCAGCGAAGCTGTGCTGTATGCGCTGCTCAGGAACAGAAGTTATAGAGGCGAGAAGTAAGCGCTGATAGTTGCGGCTGCATATCGCAGATATATGCTTACCAAGGTATTTCTGGAAACGATTGTGCACTCTAAGAACTACAAACTGAAATAGTTTGCGCCACACGCGGGTATCTCGAAAGAATTCCTTCTACTGTCCGATGCAAACTGTTGCAGTGCTGCTGGCTTTGCTATACTGACCGACACCGGGTTTGGCTCCCAACCTGCACGTTTCCAGTCCCACTGAAGGTTAATATCCTAACCCCATCCCTCGTTTTAGGAGAATCGTATGAAGAAATTCGCTCCCGGGTTTCTGCTCGTGACGCTGCTCAGTGTCACAGCATTCGCACAGAATGCTCAAGTGCAAGCCACCCAAAATAGAGACGCACTCCCTAACAATTTCCTTATCGGAAAGCATGTGAAGTACTCTCATCCGGCACCTGGCGGCCCTCATGCCGCGCAGAAACACACGCTAGCCGCAGCCAGCGCTCTCTCGAATACAACGACGACTACATCCACCTTTCCCCCGGGCGTAGATACCTTGGTAAACTTCTTGGGGAACTATTCGGCGCCTGGGATCAATTTCAACGGGAAGCCCAATGACCACTGGCACTACAGCATCGTGGGCAATCCGCCAACCATCGGTAAGACTACCGTGGTGAATGCTCCGGTGATCCCAGTCACTATCGATATGTTGAATGCAGACGGTACCCCGCGATCGGTGATCACGGACAAGAATAATTGTCCCAAGTGCACTCCGAGCGAGCTCGGCAAAAAGGTTCGCCTGCTCTCCAGGCCACAACCTTTCCTTAATCATTTCCTTGCCAGCCCGGTCTTTGGAATGTCCACCTACACCAGCAGCCCGATTCCCACGCAATTCACGGATGCTGTCCAGAAGGCTGAATTTGGGAACTTCGCGCGTCCTGGGTGGCACACGCTACTGCAGCCCAGCCTAAAGACGGGCCGTAGGATGGCTCTGATTGAAGGCACATATTTCTTTGCGCTCAACGACAACGGCACCTGCTGCGCCTTTGTCTTGGTAAGCGACCCGGTATTCGCAGGCGAACTGTTTCCTCCCACAGCGCCCCCGGACAACTCTACCGTAATCGGCCAGGCGGAAGTGGCCGGTGACATCACCCCGAAGGATATCTCCTCGTTCTTCTTCCCCAACGTTTATCTTTATTCGAACAATAACCCCAACGACTGCTGTGTGCTGGGATTTCACACGTTCGACGTAGAGCCTGGTGACGCCAGCAATGGGAATCGCACCAGATTTTATGTGTTGAATTACTCAAGCTGGATCAGCCCTGGCTTGTTCGACGACCCGACTTGCGCGACAACGGACCCGGAAAACTGCTTCCAAGATGTGACCGCGCACAGCCATGAAATCGCAGAGATCTTCGATGATCCATTTGTCGGCTTCGACAACATCCACAACGTCACTCCCTTCTGGCAAAATGCAGCGGGTCAATGCCAGGATCTTTTGGAAAACGGTGACGTGATCGAAGACCTGCCCAACCCGACTTTTCCTGTCACCATCAACGGGTTCGCGTATCACCCTCAGAACGAGCCGCTGTTGCCGTGGTTCGAGTTCAAATCGCCGTCGTTCGCTATTAATGGCGCCTACAGTTACCCGAACGAGACCGTGGTCACGTCACTCTCGGCTCCGCAAAAGTTTAATTGCGGAAAGTAAACCTTTGACCAGCCTGCGTCCGCGGGCTTTTCAGGACCCACTTCGCAAGCATGTGGAGTGGGTTTTTATTTCGTGCAGCGAGTGGAGCTTCGATTTAACCCCATTTTGATGCGACGGTTTCTCCGGCTGTTCAAAAATGTGCTAGCCCACTGCAACGTTTTGCCCTAGCGAATCATCATTCACTGTCGGTTGAACATTCGAGTCGGGGAGGTTAGCATTTGTTTGTGGTCATTCGGCCAGTTATCGCAATGCTGATTTCGCTTGTCCTGTTGCAAGCCAATGGCTCGGGCTTGGTCTGCGCAATCGATTGCAGTCGTGTGAATTCTGGAAAACATGTTCATCAGGCGCAAAAACTAGCGGTCCATCACCATTCGCATGCAGACCACAGTTCTGCTGCTTCCGCATGTTGTCCCAACTCTGCACAGATCACGGGTTCAATGTGTTCTCAAGACGTGCAGCTTTCAGCTGTTGGGGCGCGTTATCGGATAAGTTCAGATTTGGTCACCGCCGCGGAGTGTCCGACTTCCTGCTTTGCTTCCTCGACCCCGTCATCCCCAATCTTCTCATCGGCATCTCCACCGATTCCTCTCGCAAAACCCGCATTCTCAACTCTCCGGATCTAGTCTCGCGTTCAACCAGAGTCTTTCATTAAGCATTCTCCAGAATTGACCTCGCACGTTTCATCGTGTTCGGCAGTTCTGCGCCAATACTCTGTTTCACCGCAAAAATAAAAACCAGAAGGAGAGAGGAGTTATGGATAGCAGACGCAATTTTGTAAAAACTGTCCTCACCTTTGGAACCGCGGCATTGGCTTCGGTCAAGGCCCTTGCTACTCAGCAAGCAGGTCACGACAAAGCTGCCGAGCACAGCATGCATACACCACCTGGCACGGCACGGCGGGAGTCTCGGGTCTCACGACCGCTGCTGGTGGAATCGCCCGATATAGCCCAGCTTCCATGGCGGATGGACGCGAATGTCAAGGAATTCCATCTGGTTGCGGAGCCGGTGAAACAGCAAATCGCGCCCAATAAGGTCCTGGACTTGTGGGGCTTCAATGGCAGCGCGCCAGGTCCGACGATCCAGGTCAATCAGGGCGATCGTGTGCGCATCATCGTTGACAACCATCTCCCCGAGCCTACTTCCATGCATTGGCATGGCTTTGAAGTTCCCAATGCCATGGACGGCGCTCCGGGAACCAGCCAGCCGCCAATCAAGCCCGGCGGCCGCTTCATTTACGAATTCACGCTGCACCAGGAGGGGACGTATTTCTACCACTCACATATGGCAATGCAGGAAATGATGGGCATGTTGGGCGCGTTCATTATGCATCCGAAACAGCCCTATCGCCCTGCGGTGGACAGAGACTTCGTCATCCTGATGCAGGAGTATGCGGTCCTGCCGAACAACATTGTTCCAAATGCCATGAACATGGAATTCAACTGGCTGGTCTTCAACGGCAAGGCTGGCCCAGCCCCTACTCCGCTAATCGTTCGTCTCGGTGATCGCGTGCGGATACGCATGGTCAACCTGGGAATGGACCATCACCCGATTCACCTGCACGGACACACGTTTCACGTAACAGGAACTGAAGGTGGACGCATTCAAGAATCAGCATGGATTCCCGGAAATACGGTGCTGGTTGGCGTAGCACAAAGTCGCGATGTCGAGTTTGTGGCAAACAACTCTGGCGACTGGATGATCCATTGCCATCTGCCTCACCACATGATGAATCAGATGTCTTCCAACGTTGGGCCCATGTCGCGTGTCAGAAAGGGCACACCCGCTGGAATCTCAATGGAGAACGGTATGGGCATGTTGACGGGGGAACCTGGAGTTCCAACTGGGGAGGATTACGGCCCAAGTCTCGGACGTGGTATGGGCTTCGGCTCGACCAACGACCAGCCGAGAAGCAATGGCTTCTTGTCACAAAAGAACGCGAACCAAAACATGCAAGGAATGGATATGAGCATGTCTTCGGCTGACATCGCTCCTAACGCCGACAGCGTTCCTGGGTTCCCCCAAGACGCCTATATGGAAGGTCCGATGATGGCGATGGATGAAATGGTCGCCAAGCCGGAAAACTATGGTCTGCCTGCGGGCTGGAGTGGATTCATGCAGGGCATGATGACGCTGGTTCGCGTGCTCCCACCCGAAAAATACGATGAGGTAATGCGCCGGATTAAAAGCGGAGAGAAACCGCAGATGCCCGGCATGGAAACTATGCCCGGAATGGAACATCCGCACCAGTAAGGAGCCGACAATGATGAAATTCATGACCGCTTTTATTGCGCTGCTTCTTATTGGCAGTGCGCCCGCACAACAAAATTCCATGCCGGACATGCCAATGCCGAGCAAGCAAAATGAGTCGAACAAGTCTCTCCAGACAACTCCTCAATCAATGCCGGAGATGCAGATGCCCGGGGATACAAAACCGGCTACTCAAACGCAAGAACCGGCTGCGCCTCAGCCACAACGTGGAATGCAGCACATGGAGATGAGAACTCCCGAAAAGATTCCATCGCATGTCGAGGATCTCCAGGAACCCGAAAATCCTGAGCAGAAAACTGGGGCGAATCTGCCCGTACCTGACCTGCTGGCTGGCGCGCAAGCCATTCCCGCCAAGAAGATCGAGGATTTCGAACAACTCGCACAACAAAATAACCCCACTTTGAAGCAAGCGGCGGCGCTAGTCCAAAATTCCGCTGGCTTGGAGCGACAAGCAGGCCTCTGGCCGAATCCGTCTGTCGGTTATCAAGGAGAGCAGATTCGGGGCGGCGACTTCGGTGGAGGCGAACAGGGCGGCTTCATACAACAGAACATAGTCCTCGGCGGCAAGCTCCGACTAAGGCGGAACGTTTTCGACCAGGAACGGAAAGTGAATGAAATAGGAGTAGAAGAACAGAAGCTCAACGTAGCAGGCGCCATTCGCGTTCAGTTCTACACGGCTTTGGCGCAACTACGCACCGTCGAGATTCGCCGCCAGCTCTTGCAAGTCTCAATGGATGCCGCGGCAACAGCTCACCAGCTTGCCAATGTAGGTCAGGCGGATGCCCCGGACATTCTGCAATCGGAAGTAGAAGCTGAACAGGCTAAGTTAGAGTTCGACATGGCCCAGCGGCAGTACATTCAGGCATACCACCAACTGGCTGCGATCGCCGGCGCACCGACAATGCCGCTCTCGCTTCTGGAAGGGGATTTAGACCATCCACCGGAAATCGACGCTGATCACATTGCCCAAACCATCGTCCAAGAAAGCCCAAGCGTTAGACGTGCCCAGCAGGAAGCGGCCCGGGCGGAGGCTGCACTCAAGCGCGATAAACGTGAAGCCATTCCAGATCTGAGTCTCCGGGCGGGCGAACAACAAAACTTGGAACTGGATCCCACTACGGGGCGGACTGTCGGAGCTCAAAGCTTTGCAACCGTCGGCATTCAGATTCCAATTTTCAATCGTAATCAGGGGAACGTTGCAGCGGCGAAGGCGGAACTCGAACGTAGCCAACAGGAGGCCAACCGGATCAAGCTCAGCTTGACGCAAGCTGCCCAACCTTTAATTCAGCAATACCTAACCAACAAATTGCAGGCCGAGCGCTACCGGACACAGATGATTCCGCGGGCTCAACGCGCATACGAACTCTACTTGCAGAAATACCGGAACATGGCTGCCGCTTATCCTGAAGTCATCATTTCACAGCGGACGCTGTTCCAACTGCAAGAAAGCTATGTGCAAACCCTCGCCGGACTCTGGACCAGCGCAGTGCAGCTGCAGAACTATTTACTTGTCGATGGCTTGACTGCGCCGCGGGTTACGACCAGCACAAGCACGCAAGGCAGTCTGCCGACGAGTGGATCTGGAGCGGCTCAGTGAAGTGGCGAATTGTAATTGTCGCACTTATCCTGCTGGTCGTGATCGGAGCTGCCGGTATGTTTTGGATTAAAAAAATGGCCGGCGGATTCAGCGCGCGAGAACAACCTTCCGCGATGGAGACTATCGTCGCACGGGCCACCCGAGGGCTGGCAATCCCCGCTGGTGCGAAAGACCAAAAGAATCCGTTCATGCCGACGCCAGACGTTCTTGCCGACGCGCGAGCTCACTTCGCTGATCATTGCGCCGTTTGCCACGCTAACAACGGAAGCGGGAAGACTGAAATGGGCCAGAATCTCTATCCCAAAGTACCGGACATGCGTCTGACCCAGACGCAGAACCTCACGGATGGAGAGATTTACTACGTCATCCACAATGGCGTTCGGCTGACCGGAATGCCTGCCTGGGGTAGCGAGGGAAAAGACGACGACAGCTGGAAGTTGGCCTTGTTTATAAGGCATTTGCCCCAGCTCACGCCAGAAGAAGAACGCGACATGGAGTCGCTCAATCCCAAGGGTCCAGGAGAGAAACAGGAGGAATTAGAAGAACAGCAGTTTTTGAACGAAAGCCCTTCGGGCAAGCAGAAACTCAAACCACCAACGCATCACAATCACTGAGGAGGAACTATGAAACACACGATCGCAGTCATTGGTTTGCTGTTCACCCTTTCTCTCTTGGCGCTTGCTCATGGAAACGAGAAGCATGTCATGGGCACAGTCACTAACATTTCCGACAATTCCATCACCGTGGAAACCAAGGCAAAGAAACCCGTAACTGTGGATGTGAGTGATAAGACCAAATTTGAAAAGAGCGGTGCAGCGGCAACGCTGAAAGACTTGAAGGTTGGCGACAAGGTTGTAATCCATGCAGGTGCCTCCGGTGGCAAACTAGTCGCGAACGAAGTCCACTTCGGCGCCATGAAAAGCAAGCAGCCCATGGAAGGGATGGAGGGCATGGATCATAAGTGAAGTTCCGCCTCGGCAGGTTGAGCAGGGCTCTTGAACAGGAATACCCAAATGATGGGAACCCTGAATTGGTGAGCGGCGAGCGACCGCGCAGATTTTACAATTTTGTGACATTTCTAACGATGTTCTCCTCCTCCAAACACAGCAAGAGAAGAGACTCGCTCGCTTGTTCTGAGTCGGGCGCGGCGGGGTTCAGAGAGAAGAAAATCGCCCAGCAGGAGATACGTATGGGAAACTTCAAGAGATTCAGCCTGCGAGTTTGTTTGCACTGGCGTTTGTATTAATTCCGTTCCTCGCCAGAGCCAGCAGCAATTCATTCATCGGTCCTCTCAGTAAGGTCAATCGGATCGCATCCACTGTTCCACCCAACGGCGATGTCAATCCGTATGGCGTAGCGGTTGTGCCTGTTAGCACGGGGAAGCTGATCCAAGGTCACATCCTGGTCAGCAATTTCAACAACAGCGCAAATCTTCAGGGCACAGGCACCACGATTGTGCAAATCGGTCCCGGTGGGGCCTTCAGCGTATTCGCTCACATAAGCGCTAAGACGTTGCCTGGCGCCTGCCCCGGAGGAGTTGGATTGACCACTGCACTTGCGGTCTTGCGTACCGGATGGGTAATCGTCGGGAGCCTGCCCACCACCGACGGCACCGCAGCTACGGCCAAGGCAGGCTGCCTGCTTGTGCTGAACAAGTGGGGTCAGGTAGTAGAGACATTCTCGGGTTCACTCAACGGCGCCGCTATCAATGAACCATGGGATATGACTGCGCTCGATTTGGGTCCGGTAGCGGAATTATTCGTCACCAACGTTCTCAACGGAACAGTGGCGGCGAAGGGGAGCATTGTGAACCGGGGAACGGTTGTGCGCATAGTTCTGTTCATTCCTGAATCAGGCAAGCCGCATGAGATCCTGCGAACCGTTGTTGGCTCCGGTTTTGCTGAAAGGACCGATCCGAATGCGCTTGTCATCGGACCAACTGGTGTCGGATTGAGCGCTAACGGGGCACTCTACGTAGTCGACACATTGGCCAACCGCATCGCGGCTATTCCGCAGGCCGTGTCGCGATTCACCAGCGACGGAAGAGGAACGACGGTTTCTATGGGAGGAGCACTCAATGGGCCGCTCGGCTTGTCCATCGCGCCCAACGGAGACATTCTGGCGACCAATGGAGGTGACGGAAACCTGGTTGAGGTTACGCCGGGAGGCTCGCAGGTGGTCAAAACCATCGACACCAGCGGACAGGGAGCGGGTACGCTGTTCGGCTTGGCGGTGAACCCTGCGGGCACCGGGGTTTACTTCGTTGACGATGGCGATAATACGTTGGACATTCTTCACTGAGGCGGCGAGCACCTGTCCGCGATGCGGTAAGATGTTTCGCCCTCAACTCATTTCCAAACGTGAGTGATAAGGCCAACCGGCGTTGCGATTGCGTGAACCACCAGATTCCGGGCCAAAAAAATTACCGCTTAAGCAGTATGTAGGTCAGGCCCGCGATTGAAACAACGATCATGGCCACGAAGAATATATTCGGCCATCTGCTGTCCGGTATAGGGCCGGTCTACGCACACCCAATACTGGGAATGTGGAGGAATCACGCGCTAGTTCACAGAGGGTGGGGGTTGGCCGAAAGTCGCCGGATCATTTCATTGTTGATGTAATCAGGCGATTACACTCAGAACTCGTCAATGAGTGAAATGATTCCATAACAATGTCGGCTCCCAGGCCCGAGTAGACTTTGGTGGCGCAAACCAACCAAAGGGCTCGGAGGAAAGGAGCCGAACATGATGATTATAGGTTGTGACTATCATCCGGG
>Ga0185299_10000294_pt1 | contig 150340 bp, 162 predicted proteins | sample PaiPotPPA55metaG_FD_128002 | JGI IMG/M metagenome (GOLD analysis project Ga0185299, IMG submission 128002) | Iron sulfur acid spring bacterial and archeal communities from Banff, Canada, to study Microbial Dark Matter (Phase II) - Paint Pots PPA... ...
TCATCGCACCATTCCGTTCGCTGGTTGACAGGTGAGTGTCCTGCTCGCCGCCGGCGCGATTGCCCGGCTGACAACACCGGCCGCTCTGGGCCCCTCAAATCGCATCGGGGCCACGCTCGCCGGTGCGGATGCGGATCGCCTCGTCGATCGTCATGACAAAAATCTTGCCGTCGCCGATCCGCCCGGTATGGGCCGCCTGCTGGATCGCTTCGACGGCGCGCTCGACCATCGAATCCTCCATCACCACCTCGATTTTGACCTTGGGCAGGAAATCGACCACGTACTCCGCCCCGCGATAGAGCTCGGTATGGCCCTTCTGCCGGCCAAAGCCCTTGGCCTCGGTGACGGTAATGCCCTTGATCCCGACCTCGTGAAGCGCCTCCTTCACCTCGTCGAGCTTGAACGGTTTGATGATAGCCTCGACCTTCTTCATCGAAGTCCACTCTCTCTGGCGCGTAGCGCCGCTCGTGACGCGTGCAGAGCATAACCCATGCCAGGGCTGGGCGGCGATGGCGAAGAAGGTTGGAATGAATTTATTTGCCTAACTTCTAGGCAAATTTCTCCGGACAGTGTGCCTGATTTTTAGCCCTCGGCGGCGGCGCTGCGCGGCCGATTGCCGAGAAAATGACGGATACGCTCCATCGCCTCGGTGATCGCCTCCAGGCTATTGGCGTAGGAGAACCTGATATAATTCTCGCCGAACGCGCCAAAGCTGGTGCCCGCGATCGTCGCGACCCCGGCCTCGTCGAGCAGCTGGCTCTGGAAGCGGCGGGCGTCATAGCCGGTGCCGGAAATATTGGGGAAGGTGTAGAAGGCGCCGCCCGGCCGGGCGCACCGGATGCCAGGCAAGCTGTTGAGCGCGGCGACGATCGCTTCGCGGCGTTCGGCGAACGCCTTGACCATGCGCAGGACCGGCTCGCGCGGGCCTTCGAGTGCGGCGATGCCGGCATATTGCGCCGACGCATTGACGCAGGAATGGCAGTTGATCGCGAGCCGCTCGGCGTCGGCGAACACCGCCTTTGGCCACACACCGTAACCCATGCGCCAGCCCGTCATCGCGTAGGTCTTGCTCCAGCCGTCGAGCAGGATCAGGCGGTCGCGCAGCTCCGGGTAGCCGAGGAGGCTGACATGCTCGGCCCCGTCGTAAAGGATCTCGCCGTAGATCTCGTCGCTCATCACCGCGACCTGCGGGTGCCGCTCGAGCCCAGCGACGAGCCGGTCGAGCTCGGCCTTCGGCACCACCCCGCCCGTCGGGTTGGCCGGGCTGTTGATGATCAAAAGACGGGTCTGTGGCGTGATCTTCTCGAGCACCTCCTCGGCGCTGAACGAAAATCCGGCGCTCTCGTAAAGCGGCACCGGGACTGGCGTCGCGCCCGAGAAACGGATGACGCTCTCGTAGATCGGGAAGCCGGGGTTCGGATAAAGGATCTCGGCCCCGGGCTCGCCGAACATCATGATCGCGAAGAACATCGTCACCTTGCCGCCGGGCACGACCAGCACCTGATCGGGCGACACCTCGACCCGGTGGCGCCGCCACAAATCGGCGGCGACCGCGGCGCGCAAGGCGGGAATGCCATTGGCCGGGGTATAGCCGTGATGGCCGTCGGCGAGCGCCTTCCTGCCGGCCTCGACGATATGATCGGGGGTCGGGAAATCGGGCTGGCCGATCCCCAGATTGATGATCGAGCGGCCCTCGGCCGCCAGCGCGTTGGCCCGCGCCAGGACCTCGAAGGCGGTTTCGGTGCCGAGGACGCCCATGCGGCCGGCCATCTGCAGCATTCGGACTCTCCTTTAACAAGGCACGCGTGGCCGAATTTAGCGCCATCAGGGCGGCGTGGCGATCAAGAACCGCCCAGGCATTGCGTGGCGGCCTTCATTTCGCCGATGGACAATCTTGAGGAGCTCTTCTACTTTGACTTGAATAGCCAAGGTTGCGCTACCAGGGCTGGCTCGAAGGGGGAGTGGTTTACGATGGCAATTTCGGTCAGCGATGCGGGTTTGCCTTGGTGGAAGGAGCCGACCAAGGATCAGTGGTACGCGTTCGGGGCGGCGTGGCTGGGCTGGACGCTCGACGCGTTCGACTTCACCATTTTCCTCCTCATCATGGTGCCGATCGCCAAGGAATTTAACGTCCCGCTGACGGACGTGGCGATCGTCTTCACCCTGACCCTGTGGATGCGCCTCGTCGGCGCGACGGCGGCGGGCTGGATGGCCGACCGCTTGGGCCGCAAAAAGCCGCTGATGATCTCGATCGCGTGGTTCTCGGTGTGCAATTTCATCGCCGGGTTTTCGCCGACCTTCTGGTTCCTCCTCCTCTTCCGCACCTTGCTCGGCATCGGCATGGGCGCTGAATGGCCGTGCGGCGCGGCGCTGGCGATGGAGCAGTGGCCGATCCGCTCGCGCGGCTTTATGAGCGGCGTCTTGCAAGGCTCATGGGGCCTCGGCTTCCTCTTGTCGAGCTTCTGCTACTGGATGCTTTTCGACCGGTGGGGCTGGCGCGGCATGCTGTGGATCGGCATCGCCCCGGCGCTGGCGATCGTCTATGTCCGCTTCTTCGTCAAGGAGCCCGAGGTCTGGGTCGAGAACAACCGCCTGCAGAAGGCGGAAAACCGCGTCGTCAAGGCGCCGCTCGCGGCGATCTTCCGCCGCGGCATCGTCGGCAACGTGCTCAACGCCTGCTGGTTCCAGTGCGCCGGGTTTGTCGCCTACTACTCGATCAACGCGCTGTTCGCGACCCATCTGCAAAAGGATTTGGGTCTCTCGACCGCATTGATCGCCACCCCGATCATGCTGGCCAACGTCCTGGTGTTCATCGCCAGCTCGAGTTGGGGGGTCTTCTCGGACCGCTTCGGTCGGCGCTGGGCGATGATCATCCCAGCCGTCATCTCGATGGTGATCGTACCGATCTACCTGCTGTCCAACGATACGATGGTGATCGTCGGCGGTTTCGTCCTGATTGGGCTGTTCGCCGGTGGCGGGATGTACGGCCAGATCCCGGCTTTCCTCAACGAGCGCTATCCGACCGAGGTGCGTGCGACCGCGTCGGCGTTTAGCTACCACGTCGGCGCGATCGCCGGCGGATTGGTGCCGCCGATACTGACCTACTTCGCGACCGACCCGTCGTGGAACCTTGGCTTCGCCATCCCGATGCTGATCGGCGCGATGTTCGGCCTGGTCAACTTCGTCGTCGCGCTGTTCCTCGGTCCGGAGACGAGGGGCGTCGAGATGGTGCCGGATCTCGTCATCGCCTAGGCGTATCGTCATCAGCCGGCCTGCCGAGCCGGCTCAATGGCTGAAGCGGGCGTATAACCGGTCAACCGGCCGGCCACTTCGCGCTTACCCGCGCGCCGCCTTCGCGCCGATCGGACCGATCCAGTCGAGCCGTGCGCCGTGCGGATCGCTCCACGCCAGCGGAGCGCCGTTGACCGACAACAGGAAACTGCCTCGCGGTCCCTCCCCTCCGGCGCGCCCGGCGATCTCCGGAAAGAGGCGCGGGGTTTCGTTTGCGATCCAGAAATCGCAGAGCAAGGGGACTGAGCGGGCAAACTCCTCCCGTTCCGCCGCCGAGGAGACGTAAGGCAGCACCGCCCTATGGAAGATCACAAGGGCGGCGTCCTTGGGCGCCTGTCGCGCCAGCGCGGCGAGGTCGCTGCGCAAATCGCCTTTGACGACGTGCGGCTTCTGCTCGGCGGCGATCTCGATCGCGGCGCGCAGTCTTGCCAGCCGATCGGTCTGCTCCGGCCATACCAGCGCTTCCAGCCATGCCACGGCGCCAGGGTCCCCGAGATCGACCGGATTGAGATCGAGCCCCGCCCGCCAGACGATGCGCGGCAGTCTTGCCGGGATCGGCGTCGCCGCATTGACCGCGCAGCTAAAGACCGGCGGCGCCAAACGCCCCGCCTCGGGGGCCACAATCGCCCCGCCATAATCGTAGGCGTAGAAGTCGGGGAAGAGGCAGAGCCCGGCCGACGCGCCGACCTCGAGCAAGGCCAGCGGTTCGGGGAGGCCGGCCAGCACCGGCAACAACGCGGCGCATCGCCCGGGTTCGTTGGTTTGGGTCGAACGCGTCAGCATGGTGGCTCGCAGGGCGTCCTTGTCCTGCAACACGCGGCTGCGGAACTGGCGCCAGCCGGCGGCCGTGCCGAAGAGGTAGCGGGCGGCGGCGAGCAACAGGTTCGGCTGCCGCTTTTCGCGCGGCACTGTCAGCAGAAAGCCGATCAGGTCCGGATCAGACGCCACGCCGCGCAAAATCTCACCGTAGAGCGGCGACTTGTCGCGGACCTCGTCCTCGGCAAACCGCAGATAGGCGGCCGCCACTCTGGCGGCGTCTGGCTGCTGCATGCGCCGACCATGCGGCGGGCGCAGACACAAGGCAAGAATGCAGCCGCCGAGGGCACGATTCCCCGATCGAAGACCTGGCGCGGCGAGGATCATCGCGCGACCGGGCGAGTTGCTGCGCGGCACTGGCGTGCCGTTCCCCTGTTCGCCCCACAAAAAGGGTAATCTTCGGGAGAAATAGCGCGGGGGGACCACCAATGCCTGAGGCTGGCAACCGAGCGATCGCGCTGAGGCAGAAACCCCGCGGCGATGCCTGGGGGCGCCGCGGGGTGCGGTCGTGGGCCTTCAGCCCACGGGCTTGCCCCGTGGGGGCGATCATCACGGTCATTCCGCTGTGGCTTGGCGCGTGTTCGCCGAGCGAGCCTGCGGCCCAGGCGCCGCCCGCCAGCCTCGGCTCGTCGATTACCGTGCAACCGCTGACCGGCCCGATCGCCCTGGCGCCGAGCGTGACCGGCGCTCCGGCCCCCGCCGCCGCGACGCCCGAGCCGTCACCGATGCCCGCGCCGCCACCCGCCCCGCCTCCGGCGCCCGCTCCTGCCGTCGCGATGCCCGCGCCGCCTCCCGCGCCCGCTCCCGTCGCCGAAGCGTCGCCACCGCCCGCGCCGGCTCCTGTCGCCGCAACGCCGCCGCCGGCGATCTTCTGTCCGCCTGGCGCGACCGCGGTATGGAGCGAGCCCGATTTGGCCGGAACCCCGGTCGCGATCTGCCGGCGCCTCCCGACAGGTCGGTAGCAGGCACCGCCAGCGGCGTCGGCAATCACCCCGCGCGCAGGTACTGCGCCGCCTCGTCGCGGCGGAACAGGTACAGCAGGAGCCGCAGCGCGGCGCCGCGCCGGCTCGCCAATTCGGGGTCGCGCTCCAGGATCAGGCGGGCCTCGTCATGCGCGAGCGCGATCAGCTCCTCGTGGCGGGCGAGATCGGCAAGCCGCAGCACCGGCAGCCCGCTTTGCCGCGTGCCGAGCGCCTCGCCGCCGCCGCGCAGCCGCAGATCCTCCTCGGCGATGCGGAAACCGTCCTCGGTTTCGCGCAGGATCTGGAGACGCTGCCGGGCGATCTCGCCGAGCGGCGGCTGATAGAGCAGGAGGCAGGTCGAGGCCTCTGTGCCGCGGCCGATCCGGCCACGCAGCTGGTGCAATTGCGCAAGGCCAAAACGCTCGGCGTGCTCGATCACCATGACCGTCGCCGCGGGCACGTCGATCCCGACCTCGATCACCGTCGTGGCGACGAGCAGATCGAGAGGCCCCTCGGCGAATGCGGCCATCACGCGATCCTTCTCGGCGCCCTTCATGCGACCATGCACGAGCCCGACCCGATCCGGCAACAGCGCGGCCAGCGCGCGATAGCGCTCCTCGGCGGCGGCCAGGTCGGTGACTTCGGACTCCTCGACCATCGGGCAGACCCAGAACACCTTGGCGCCGCGGCCAAGCGCGCGCGCAATCGCTCCGGTTACTTCCTCGGCGCGGTCGAGCGGCACGGTCCTTGTGTCGACCGGTCGGCGCCCGGGCGGCTTCTCGACGAGGCGCGAGACGTCGAGATCGCCATAGGCGGTCATCATCAGGGTGCGCGGGATCGGCGTCGCGCTCATCAATAGCGTGTCGCTGTCATGCCCCTTGGCGGGGAGCGCGAGGCGCTGCTCGACCCCGAAGCGGTGCTGCTCGTCGATGACGGCGAGCGCCAAGTCGCGAAAGGCGACATCGGGCTGGACCAGCGCATGCGTGCCCACGACAACAGGAGTGAGGCCCGAAGCGAGGCTCGCCAGCATCGAGTCGCGCGCCCGGCCCTTTTCGCGCCCGGTCAAGAGGCCGATTTCGACACCGGCGGGAGCGGCCAGGCGCTGCAGCACCTGATGGTGCTGGCGCGCCAGGACCTCGGTCGGCGCCATCAGGGCCGCCTGCGCGCCGCTCTCGACCGCAATCAGCATCGCAAGGAGCGCGACGACGGTCTTGCCGCTGCCGACATCACCCTGCAACAGCCGCATCATCCGCGCTGGCGCGGCGAGGTCGGCAGCGATCTCGGCGAGCGCCTGGCGCTGGCTGCCGGTCAGCAAGAAGCCGAAGCCGGCTGCGGCGCGCGCCTGAAGGGCTCCGGTCCCGGCAAGCACCCGGCCGGGGCGCCGGCGGCGCCGCGCGCGGACCAGCGCCACCGCCAGCTGCGACGCCAGGATCTCGTCATAGGCGAGGCGCTCGCGCACCGGGTTCGCGGGCGCCAGACCGGGTTCGTCCTGCGGCGCGTGCACGGCGGCGATCGCCTCGTTCCAGCCCGGCCAATGGCGCCGCGCGCGGAGCGCCGGATCGAGCCATTCCGGCAGCTCGGGCGCGCGCTCCAGCGCAGCCGCGACGGCCCGCGCCACGATCCGCGAGGAGAGGCCGGCGGTCAGCGGGTAGGTCGGCTCGATCGCCCTGATGCTGTCGGTCTGCTCTGGAGAGACCACGTAGTCGGGGTGGGCGATCTGCGGCATGCCGTCGTAGTAGTCGATCTGGCCGCTGATCACCCGCTCTGCGCCGACCGGCAGCAGGCGTTGCAAATAGTCGCCCTTGACGTTGAAATAGATGAGTATCAAAGCGCCGGTCGCATCGCTGACAAAAACCCGATAAGGCCGTCGCCCGATCCCGGGCTGGTGCCGCTCGACCTTGGCGTTGACCGTGATGACGGAGCCGGCGGGCCAATCGCGGGGATGCAGCGCGCCGATTTTTGGAGATGCACGGCGGTCGACCAGCCCCACCGGCAGGTGCCACAACAGATCGACGACCAGCGGGCCGGCGGCCCGCTCGACGAGACGACCGAGCTGCGGCCCGATGCCGGGCAGCACCGTCACCGGCGCGAAGAGCCGGTCCAAGAGGGCGGGGCGCATTTACTTTCTTCGATCGATCGCGAAGGACGCTGACGTTACGGCGCAGGATGTCTATATCGGTGTAACCATACCAGCCCCTCACCCCAACCCTCTGCCCGCCCGCGGGGAGAGGGAGTCGCGCGAAGCGGCGAACGGGGTGATGGGTCGTTTCGGCGTGCGCTGATGAGTTTCTTTGAGTGAAAGATGCCCCCGAGATACGCCGCAAGCGGCTGCTGTTCCGCTCGTGGCACCGCGGCACCCGCGAGGCCGATCTGCTGCTCGGGTCGTTTGCCGAGGCGAATCTCGCCGCCTTTGACGAGACACGGCTCGCCCGCTACGAGGCCTTGCTCGAATGCCCCGACGCCGATCTGTTGGACTGGATCACCGGCCGGGCCATGCCGCCCCCCGAATACGACACCGACGTGACCCGGCTCCTCCTCGCCTTCCGCTATTCCCCGCGCGCGACATGAGACGCCGCGCGTTGTATCAGCGGGTCAGGAGGCCTGGCATGAGGCGGCGCGAGTTCGCCCGGTTCCTCGGCGGCGCAGCGGTCGCATGGCCGCTTGCCGCCCGCGCACAGCAGAAGGCGATGCCGGTTGTCGGGTACCTCAGCAGCGCCTCTCCGGCCACCTACCCTCGGGCCTATCTCGCCGCGTTTCATCAAGGCCTGGGCGATCTCGGCTACGTCGAGGGTAAGAACGTAGCCATCGAGTACCGATGGGCGGAAAACCAATATGATCGGCTGCCGGCGCTTGCTGGGGATCTGGTGACGCGCAAGGTAGAGGTGATCGCCGCAACCGGCGGCATTGTTTCCGCGCTCGCCGCCAAGGCTGCGACCTCGACGATCGCGATCGTCTTCGTTATGGGCGATGATCCGGTCTCCACGGGTGTTGTCGCCAGCTTCAGCCGGCCGGGCGGCAACATCACCGGCGTCAGTTTCTTCGCCATCGAACTCGGGGCGAAGCTGTTTGAGCTCGGCACCGAGCTGGTTGCCGCCCCCGCGCCTATTGGGATGTTGGCGAACCCGAAGCGCCCCACCTACGAGACTGTGCGCAAAGCAGTAGAGGAGGCCGCGCACGCGAAAGGGCGTCAGCTGATTGTTCTCGACGCCAGTAGCGAGAGGGATTTCGAGACGTCGTTTGCGACGCTCGCGCGACTTCGATCGAGCGCGCTCCTCGTCACCGGCGACCCGTTGTACCTCGACCACCGCGAACGGCTCGTTGCCCTCGCCACATCCCACTCGATCCCGACAATCTATGCGTGGCGCGAATACGTCGCCGCCGGCGGCCTGATGAGCTACGGCATAAATCTCACTGGCGAATATCGCCGGGTTGGCATCTACGTCGGCAAGATCCTTGCCGGTGAAAAGCCCGCCGATCTGCCCGTGGAGCAACCGACCACATTCGAGCTGGTGATCAACCTGAAGACCGCCAAGGCGCTTGGCATGACGATCCCGCAATCGATCCTCGCCCGCGCCGATGAGGTCATTGAGTGACGCCGCTCGCCAGCCTCGCCCGCTCGCTCGGCGAGCACCCGCGCGCCGTCACGCTGTTCGGCGCGCCCGAGGGGCATGACGCCGCGACGATCGGGGGCCTTCTCACCGAGGGCGGCGTCGCTGCGTGGCTGCATGTCTGCCGCGACGACGGGCGCATGGCGCGGTTCGCCGCGGCTCTCGGCTTTTTTCACCCCCGTCTCGCCGTGCTGACCTTCCCCGCCTGGGATTGCCTGCCCTATGACCGGGTATCGCCCAATGGCGAGATCACCAGCCGTCGCATCGACACGCTGACCCGCCTCGCCGGCGGCGAGGAGACGCGCCCGCTCGTGGTGCTGACGACGGTCAACGCGCTGGTCCAGCGCGTGCCGCCGCGCCGGCTGTTCGACGGGCGTGTCCTGATGCTGGGAGCCGGCGGCCAGATCCCGCTCGACCGGCTGCAGAGCTTTTTCCGCAACAACGGCTATTTCCGTACCGATACGGTGCGCGAGCCCGGCGAGTTCGCGGTGCGCGGCGGCATCGTCGATCTCTACCCGGCCGGGGCGGCGCAGCCGATCCGTCTCGATTTTTTTGGCGACACGCTCGAAAGCCTGCGCAGCTTTGATCCGCTGACCCAGCGCTCGATCCCCGGAACGCCCGCCTTGGCGGGCGGCCGTCCGGGGACCACCCTCGACCGCTTCGTGCTGCGTCCGGTCAGCGAGGTGCTGCTCGACGACGACGCGACCCGCCGTTTCCGCTCGCGCTATCGCGAGGCCTTTGGCGCGGTCGGCAGCGACGACCCGCTCTACGAGTCGGTCAGCGCCGGGCGGCGCCAGGCCGGGATGGAGCATTGGCTGCCGCTCTATTACGAGAGGCTGGAGACCCTCTTCGACTATCTGCCCGATGCCGCGGTGTCGTTCGATTACCAGGCCGCCGAAGCGCGCGCCCACCGGCTCGATTCGATCGCCGATTTCTACGCCGCGCGCCAAAGCATGAGCGGCCGCGCGCGCGGCACCGCGCCCTTGTATCGCCCGGTGCCGCCCGAGCAGATGTTTCTCGACGAGGCCGAATGCCAAAAGGCGCTCGGCCGCCGGGCGGTAGTCCAGCTCTCGCCGTTCGCGATGCCGGAGGGCGAGCGCGACGCGTTCGATGCCGGCGCGCGTCCGGCAAAGAATTTCATCGCCGAGCGCGCCGACCCCAAGGTTCAGCTGTTCGATGCGGTGCGCGATTACCTGACGGAACAGCAAAACTCGGGCCGGCGCGCCGCGATCGCCGCCTATAGCGAGGGCTCGGCCGACCGGCTCGCCACGGTGCTCCGCGAGCGCGGGCTCGGCGCGCTGCGCCGGGTCGCCGATGGCAATGCCCTGGCAAAACTGCCCAAGCAGACGGTCGGCCTCGCCATCCTGCCGCTCGAAGAGGGCTTTGCCACCGACGAGATTGTGCTGCTCGGCGAGCAGGACATCCTCGGCGACCGCCTCTCACGCGCGCCACGCCGCCGGCGCAGCCTCGACGAGTTCATCACCGAGGCGGCGAGCCTGGCGGCCGGCGACCTCGTCGTCCATGCCGAGCACGGCATCGGCCGCTATGAGGCGCTGGAGACGATCAGTGTCGCCGGCGCGCCGCATGATTGCCTCAAGGTGCTCTACGCCGGCGACGACCGGCTGTTCGTGCCGGTCGAGAATATCGAGGTGTTGTCGCGCTACGGCTCCGAGGAGGCCGGGGCGCAGCTCGACCGGCTCGGTGGGGTCGCCTGGCAGTCGCGCAAGGCCAGGGTCAAGCGGCGCATTCGCGAGATCGCCGGCGAACTCATCCGCATCGCCGCCGAGCGCCAGCTGCGCCCGGGGGAAACGCTGGCGCCGCCCGAGGGGATCTACGAGGAGTTCGCCGCGCGCTTTCCCTATCCCGAGACCGAGGACCAGCTGCGCGCGATCGAAGACACGCTGGGCGACATGGTGGCGGGGAAGCCGATGGACCGCCTGATTTGCGGCGATGTCGGCTTCGGCAAGACCGAGGTCGCACTGCGCGCCGCCTTCATCACCGCCTTTGCCGGCGGCCAGGTCGTAGTGATCGTGCCGACGACCCTCTTGGCGCGCCAGCATTACCGCACCTTCAGCGAGCGCTTCGCCGGGCTGCCGGTGAGGGTCGCGCAATTGTCGCGGCTGGTCGCGCCCAAGGACGCAAAGCAGATCAAGGCCGACGTCGCCGCCGGCAAGATAGAGATCGTGATCGGCACGCACGCGCTCCTCGCCAAGGATGCGCGTTTCGCCCATCTCGCCCTCGTCGTCGTCGACGAGGAGCAGCATTTCGGGGTCGCGCAGAAAGAGCGGCTGAAGCAATTGAAGGCCGATGTGCATGTCCTGACGCTGACCGCGACCCCGATCCCGCGCACCCTGCAGCTGGCGCTTAGCGGGGTGCGCGAGATGAGCATCATCGCGACCCCGCCGGTCGACCGGCTCGCGGTGCGCACCTTTGTCACGCCGTTCGATCCGATGGTGGTGCGCGAGGCGGTCCTGCGCGAGCGCGACCGTGGCGGACAGATCTTCTATGTCGCGCCGCGCATCGCCGATCTCGACGAGGTGCGCGAGGAGTTGCGCAAAATGGTGCCCGAAATCCGCGTCGCGGTGGCGCACGGCAGGATGCCGGCCTCCGAGCTCGAAACCGTGATGACCGCCTTTGACGAGCGCGCCTACGATCTCCTCTTGTCGACCAACATCATCGAATCCGGGCTCGACATTCCCACGGCCAACACCCTGATCGTGCACCGCGCCGACATGTTCGGGCTGGCGCAGCTCTACCAGCTGCGCGGCCGGATCGGCCGCAGCAAGCTGCGCGCCTATTGCTATCTGACCCTGCCCGAGAAGAAGCAGCTGGCGCCGACCGCGCTGCGCCGCCTCGAAGTGATGCAGACCTTGGACACGCTCGGCGCGGGCTTCCAGCTCGCCAGCCACGATCTCGACATCCGCGGCGCCGGCAATCTGCTCGGCGACGAGCAGTCCGGCCATATCCGCGAGGTCGGCATCGAGCTCTACCAGCACATGCTCGAAGAAGCGGTCGCGGCCGCCAAGACCGCCGGGGCGGGCGATGGCGACGGCGCCGCGGCCGAGGAATGGAGCCCGCAGATCACGATCGGCACGCCGGTCCTGATCCCCGAACCCTATGTCGCCGATCTCGGCGTCAGGCTCGGGCTCTACCGGCGCATCGCCCAGCTCGCCGACCGGCGCGAGCGCGAAGCCTTTGCCGCGGAGCTGATCGACCGCTTCGGCCCGCTCCCGGCCGAGGTCGAGAATCTGCTGCAGATCATCGCGATCAAGAGCCGCTGCCGCGAGGCCGGGGTCGAGCGGGTCGAGGCCGGGCCCAAGGGCGCGGTCATCACGCTGCGCGGCAACCGCTTCGCCAACCCGGCAGGGCTCGTCGAGCTGATCCAGAAACACGCCGGCACGCTGCGGCTGCGCCCCGACCAGCGCCTCGTCTATCTGCGCAACTGGGAGGACGAGCAGACCCGCCTCAAAGGCGTTGCCGGGCTGATGCAGGCACTGGTCCAGCTCGCCCGCGCCGGGACGCCCGATGCGGCGCCGGCGGCGATGCCGCAACCAACGCCCGAGCTGGTCAAGCGGCAGGCGTGAAAAGTCGGCCAACATGTTTGAGCAGGCAGAACCGACAGATCACGGTGCTTGCCGCACCCTCGTCGGCCTTGCGGAGCGCGAGCCGGCGCTGGGGCGATAACGCCAAGTCTTCCCGTCGATGATCTGCTCGACCGCGTTGTTGGCTTCGAGTTGATCCAATGCGTGGCGGATCGAGGTGAACGCCATTGCCACCCCCTTGTCGCGCTGGATGGCGTTACGAATCTCGGCCGCGCGCAAGCCACGGGGCGCGTTCGCCTGCTACGCTTCTTCGACGAGGCGCGCATTGCTTCCGCGTTCCTGCAGCACAGCAGCTTCGAGGACTTGCCTGATGAAGCGCTGGTACGGCATCCCGGTTTTCGCGGCGGCGACCTTGACGGCATCGAGCAGCGCTTTTGGTAACCGCATGTTGACGCGTTCGGTTTTTGGCTGGAACTCGAAGCGGACCAGGCGCATTCCCGATAGGTCATAGTCGGTCAGGTCGGCCTCGGCGACGAACTTCTCGGCCTCTTCATCGGTTTTGAGCTCAGGGAGCGGCTTTTTCATAGTGGTCGATCTCTCTGCGGTGCATGTAACGCGCGCTGATCGGTCGAATAAAGGTATCGCGGTCGCGGCGGCGTAGCGTGAATACAATCAGGATGTGGCGGCTGTCCCGGGTCACGCCGATTGCCTTTAAGCGCGTCTCGCCAACGGAATGGCTGGGATCGGGGACCACGGCGATCGGCCGCTGGAAGGCCGCCTCGATGGCATCGAGCGAGACGCCATGCGCTTGGCATTTGTCGTGGTTTGCATGATCCCAGTCGAACCCGCGGACCCGGACGCTCGCGCCTCCAGGAACTTGGACGTTTGCAGCCATTTGTCAATACAACGGAAACCGGTCATCGCAGAGCACCCGAAGGCAGCCTCGCTCTACCCGGTCGGCGGGGCGATCTCGTCGAGGGCGAGCCCCTTGGCTTCGGGGCCGACCTGGGTCACCGCAAAGGCGGCGATCGCCACCATTACCGCCATTGCGATAAAGACGGCGTTGAGGCCCCAGCCATCCTTGAGCCAGAGGATCGACGGGATCGCGACAAATGCGCCGACCCGGCCGGCCGCGGCGCACATTCCAAAGCCCGAGGCGCGGGCGTTGGTCGGGAACACCTCGGAGATGAAGATCTGCGCGGAATTGCCCGCCAGCTGGGTGAAAAAGATCATGACGAACCCGATCCCCAGCACCATCTCCACGCTTCCCGCATTGGCCCAGAGCAGCCCGAACACGCCGGTCAGAATGAAGGCGACGACCGCGGTCGGCTTGCGGCCGAAGCGCTCCAGCGAAAACATCATGAAGGCGCTGGCGATCGGGAAGGCGAGAGTGATCCAGAAGATCGAGTTCAGCGATTTGGCGATCGTGAAGCCGCGTTCAACGAGGATGTTCGGCATCCAGGCGCCGAGCCCGAGCGCGATGCTGAAGAAGGCGTAGAAGCACGCCATCCCGGCGATGATGCGCCCGGGATATTGGCGCAGCACGACGCCGAACGGATCGCTGTGTGCGCTGCTCGCCGCGTCCGTCGCCAGCGTATTAAGCGGCACCGAGCGCAGCCCCATCCGCTGCAACAGGTCGAGCGCGCGCTGGCCTTGGCCGTGGGTGGCCAGCCAGCGCGGCGACTCGGGCAGCGTAAAGCGCAGCACGAAGACCACCAGGGCGCCGACGCCGATGATGATCCAGATGCCGCGCCAGCCGATCGAATCGCGGAAGGCAAGGGTCAAGAGGACGCCGAGCGGCCAGGGCCAGGCGCCGCCGATAAACTGCATGAATGCGGTGAGGCGGCCGCGGATGTTCTTGGGCGAGTATTCGGCGATGTAGGAGAAGCACAGCGGCTGCTCGGCGCCGAGCCCGATCCCGGCGATGAAGCGAAAGACGAGAAGCCAGTTGTAGCCCGGGTCGAAGCCGATGCTCGGCATCGGCGGCAACGCGGCAATGATCGTCGCCAGGCCGAACAGCAAGAGGTTGAACTGGTAGACCGCCTTCCTGCCGAACCGGTCGGTGAACTCGCCCTGGCCGAGCGTGCCGACGAACAGCCCGGCAACCGTGACGCTGCCGATCCACGGAACCTGCGCCGCGGTCACAAATTTGCTGGCGATCAAATCCGGAACCAGCGCACCGAAAATCGTGAAGTCCATCACGTCGAAGAACAAACCTGACGCGACCAGCGTCAACACTTGCCAGTGGATCGGGCCCATTCTCGCCCCATCCATTGTCTCGCCGACAAAGGCTTCGATGGTCTGGGCGGTTGCCGCTGACTCGGCCATGTCTGGTCTTCCCCCATTGCGGGCAACGGTTGCGCCGGCGCCCCGGACATTCCCCATTTTTGCGCTATCGAGACTAGCACGGCCGGCCGATCGGAAGTCCAGCCCCTGCCCCGCCGCGGCATGCGCGACGGACATGTTCGGTATTCTGAACGACATTCAGCCTCGCGTTGCGGTGGTGGCTGCGCTAGCATGGCGCAGCCTCAGATCTCGTCATGGAGGAACCCCGATGAGCCGCGCCTACAACGTCATCGATGCCGATGGCCACATTCTCGAGCCGCTCGATCTGTGGGCCAAATACATGGACCCGAAGTTCCGCGACCGCGCGCCGCGGCTCGTCAAGGACAACGAGACCGGCAAGGAAAAGCTCTTGATCGAGGCGCAGATGCTCGGCAGCGAGCAGGGCATGGGCGGGATCGGCGGGGTCGGCGCGCGCCAGGGCCAGGTCAAGGCGGCGGAGCTGAAATACGAGGACGGCAAGCCCGGCGGGTTCGACCCGCACAAGCGCATCCCCGACATGGATCTCGACGGCATCGACGCCGCCTTCCTCTATCCAAGCATGGGCCTGTTTGCCGGCGCGGTGCACGACCCGGCATTGGCCGGCGCCTTGTGCCGCGCCTACAACCGCTGGCTCGCCGATTACTGCAAGCCCTACCCCGACCGGCTGTTCGGCATCGCGATGATCCCGATGCAGTCGGTGGAGCACGCGATCGAGGAGATGAAGTTTGCCCGCAAGGAGCTCGTCTTCAAGGGCTGTTTTCTGCGGCCCAACCCGTACCACGGCAACAAGATGATCAACGACCCGATGTACGAGCCGTTCTGGGCGGCGGCCGAGGACCTCGACATCGCGGTCGGCTTTCACGAGGGCGGCTCCAGCGGCATGCCGACGGTCGGCATCGACCGCTTCGAGGGGCGCGCCGCCAAGCACATCGTCAGCCACACGATGGAGATGATGCTGGCCTGCCTGGCGGTGATCTGGGGCGGGGTCTGCGAGAAGCACCCGAAAATCCGCATCGGCTTTCTCGAATCGGGCGGCGGCTGGGTGGCGCCGTGGCTCGACCGGATGGACCGCCACTTCGACGACCAGGGGTTCAACGACAGCGGCCTTACCACCCGCCCGAGCGAACTCTTCCGGCGCAATTGCTGGATCTCGTTCGAGCCGGTCGAGGGCAGCCTCAAGGTGCTGGCCGATTATATCGGCCCCAACAAGATCATGTGGGCGACCGACTATCCGCACCGCGACGGTTTCTTCCCCGGCGCGCCCGATATGGTGCGCGAGCGGCTGAAGGGCACCTCGCCCGCAACCCACCACGGCGTCCTTGCCGGCGGCGCGATGGGCTTTTACGGGCTGAATTGATTAAGCCACTGAGGAATGGGGGTTCCGATGCAAGCCGGAACCCCATTCCCAGCTCCGTGTGCTTGCCGTCGGTGTCCAGACTTGCGCCGGGACCACGGTATAGTAGGCTCGACCCGGCCGCGCACGAGCCGGGGCGGCGATCGGGGACGTAGGGATGCCGAAAGTCACTTACATCGAATTCAACGGGACGGCGCATCAGGTCGAGGTGCCGGTGGGCCTCTCGGTCATGCGCGGCGCCGTCAATAACGGGGTGCCGGGGATCGACGCCGATTGCGGCGGCGAGTGCGCTTGCGCCACCTGCCATGTCTATATCGATCCCGCCTGGCTCGACCGGATTGGCGTGCCCGAGCCGGATTCGATGGAAGAAAGCATGCTGAGCTTTGCCGCGGTCAAGGAACCGAATTCGCGGCTGTCCTGCCAGATCACGATGACCGAGGCACTCGACGGGCTCGTCCTGCGCATGCCGGAGGGCCAACACTGACAGTCGCCGCCTTCGCAGCGGCCGGCGGAACGGGAGGTACGCGATGGATACCTACGTGAATTATTCGGCGCGCGAGGAGGCCTATTCGCTGCCGCTCGACAAGATCGACGTCAGCGATCCGCGGCTCTATTACAACGACACCTGGTATCCCTATTTCGAGCGCCTGCGCCGCGAGGACCCGGTGCACTACACGCCGGAGAGCCCGTACGGGCCATACTGGGCGATCACCAAGTACCGCGATATGGTCAAGGTCGAGGTGAACCACCAGGTGTTCTCTTCGTCCGACGATCTCGGCGGCATCCGGATCGAGGACCCGCCGAAGGGCATGGAGCGGCCGAGCTTTATCCGCATGGACCCGCCCGAGCACGACGGGCAGCGCCTGGTGGTCAGCCCGACCGTCGCTCCCGGGAATCTGGCGAAAATGGAAAGCATGATCCGCGAGCGCACTTACCGCGTGCTCGACGGATTGCCGCGCAACGCGCAATTCAACTGGGTCGACCGGGTCTCGATCGAGCTGACCTCGATGATGCTGGCGACGTTGTTCGACTACCCGATCGAGGAGCGCCGCGCGCTGATCCGCTGGTCGGAGATCGCGATCTGCGAGCTGGACGCGCCGGACGCGCCGGTCCGCACCGAGGAGGAGCGCTTCGCCGAACTGGTCAAGTTCGCTGAGCACATGAACGAATTGTGGGAGGAGCGCCGGAAGCGGCCGCCGGCCTTCGACATCATCTCGATCCTCGCGCACAGCGACATGATGAACCAGATGCCGCTGCGCGAGCGGATGGGAATCCTCATCCTGTTCCTGGTCGGCGGCAACGACACGACGCGCAACTCGATGTCAGGCGGCGTCTTGGGGCTCAGCCGCTACCCCGAGGAGTTTGCGAAGGTGCGCGCGAACCGCGCTCTGATCCCGGGCCTCATTCCGGAGATCGTCCGCTGGCAGACGCCGGTCATCCATATGCGGCGCACCGCGACCGAGGATGCCGAGATCGGCGGCAAGCCGATCAAGAAGGGCGACAAGGTCGTGATCTGGTACATCTCGGGCAACCGCGACGAAGAGGTGATCGAGGAGCCTAACCGCTTGATCGCCGACCGGGCGCGGCCGCGCGAGCACACGGCGTTCGGCTTTGGCATTCACCGCTGCCTCGGCAACCGCCTCGCCGAACTGCAGCTGCGCATCCTGTGGGAAGAGATTTTGAACCGCGACCTCAAGATCGAGGTCGAGGGCAAACCGGTCTACGCCTACTCGAACTTCCTTCGCTCGATCAAGGAATTACCGGTGCGCCTCGCCGCCTGAGCCCGCCAGGCGACCGCGCGTTCGGCATTCTGAACGACATTCAGGCTCGCGCTGCGCTCGCGGCTGCGCTAGGATGCCGCATCACGTTGTTCACTCCCGGAGGACCTGCTGATGACCCGTGCCTACAACGTCGTCGATGCCGACGGTCATATCCTCGAACCGCTCGACCTGTGGAACAACTATATCGACCCGAAGTTTCGCGATCGGGCGCCGCGTATCGAGAAGATGGAGAGCGGCAAGGAGCGGCTCATCATCGAGGAGCACGCGGTCGGCGATGGCCAGCGCGGCATCGGACGGATCGGCGCGGTCGGCGCGCGCCAGGGCATCGTCGCCGGCGACACGATGGAATACAAGGAGGGGAAGCCGGGCGGGTTCGACCCGCATGCCCGCATCCCCGACATGGATGCCGACGGCATCGATGCGGCCTTTCTTTATCCAAGCCTCGGCCTCTTCGCGGGTGCGATCCACGACCCCGAACTGGCGGCCGCGACCTGCCGCGCCTACAACCGCTGGCTTGCGGATTACTGCAAGCCCTATCCCGACCGGCTGTTCGGCGTCGCGATGCTGCCGATGCAGGACGTCGATCTTGCCATCGCCGAGATGCGCTTTGCCAAAAAGGAGCTCGGCTTCAAGGGCGGCTTTCTGCGGCCCAACCCGTACCACGGGGTGAAGATGATCAGCGACCCGATGTACGAACCGTTCTGGGCCGCGGCCGAGGATCTCGATTTCTCGATCGGCTTTCATGAGGGCGCTTCGAGCGGCATGCCGACCGTCGGCGTCGATCGCTTCGAAGGTCGCGGCGCGCGGCACATCGTGTCGCACACGATGGAGATGATGCTCGTCTGCCTTGCGGTGATCTGGGGCGGGGTCGTCGAGCGTCACCCGAAATTGCGGATTGGCTTTCTCGAATCGGGCGGCGGCTGGATTGCGCCGTGGCTCGACCGCATGGACCGTCATTTCGACGACCAGGGGTTCAACGATTCCGGTCTCACCACCCGCCCGAGCGACCTCTTCCGGCGCAATTGCTGGATCTCGTTCGAGCCGGTCGAGGGCAGCCTCAAGGTCTTGGCCGACTATGTCGGGCCCAACAAGATCATGTGGGCGACCGACTATCCGCACCCGGACGGCTTTTTCCCGGGCGCGCCCGACATGGTCAGAAAGCAGCTCGAAGGGCTGTCCGCCGCGACCAAGCATGGGGTCATGGCCGGCGGCGCGCTCAGCTTCTACGGCATGAACTGACAAGAAACTTCGCCGCGGACCTCGGGCCGAGGTCCGCGGCGGCGCAATAAAATCAGCTTGGGAGGGAGGATCATGAGCAGCGCAATTCACGATGACATGTTCACCCCGGACGTCATCGCCAACCCCTATGCCTATTACGGCCGACTGCGGGACGAAGACCCGGTCCATTGGAACGACACATATGCGCTGTGGGTCGTCACGCGGCACGACGATCTGGTGTGGCTGACCCGGCATCACGAACTGTTTTCGTCCGCCGTCTTCAAGAACGACCCGAGGCCGGCCTATCCGGCAATCGACGAGTCGGATCTGGGGCTCTACGAGTACGTCCGGAACTACCAGGGCGACCAGTTCATCCAGCACGACCGGCCGGATCATCTGGAAATGCGCAAGGTGGTGCACGGCTACTTCACGCCGAAATCCTTGGAAGAGTGGCGGCCGTTTGTCCAGAAGGCGGTCAAGGAACTGCTCGACGCGGCCGAGAAGAAAGGGCGCATGGACGTCATGCGCGACCTCGCAACCCCGCTGCCGGTGCTGGTCATCGCCGAGATGATGGGCGTGCCCGATCCGGACCGGCACTACATCCGGGAATTGGCCGAGAAGCTCCTCTACATCGGTCGCGGCGAGCACGACCGGATGAAGCTGTTGACCGAAGGCATGCAGGGCATGATCGACTATGTCTCGCCGCTGGTCGACGAGCGCATCGTCAATCCCGGCGACGACTTCATCTCGGTGCTGGCGAGCGGCGAGAAGGCGGGCGTCTTTACCCGGCACCAGGTGCTGGTCAACACCTCGCTGCTGCTATTGGCCGGCCACGAGACGACGATCAACCTGTTGTGCAACGGCACGCTGTCGTTCATCAAGCATCCCGACCAATGGACGCTCCTCAAAAAGGACCCGGCCGGCGCCGCCAAGCTGGCGACCGAGGAGTGCCTGCGCTACGATTCGCCGGTCAAATCGATCCAGCGGATCGCGTCGGAGGACGTCGAGATGCGCGGCAAGGTGCTGCGCAAGAACGACCGCGTGCGCTGGTTCATCTCCTCGGCCAATCGCGACCCGGCGATGTTCGCCAATGCGGACACGTTCGACATCACCCGCTGGCCGAACCAGCATGTGGCCTTCGGTTCGGGGATTCACCATTGTCTTGGCGCGACGTTGGCGCGGGTCGAGGGCCAGGAGGTGTTCAAGGCCCTGGCGGAGCGCTTCCCCGGCTTCCGGCTCGACAACGAGGCGTTGGAATATCAGCCGAGCATCACCTTCCGGTCGCTGAAGTCGCTGCCGATCAATTGGCAATAGGGGGCGGTGATGGCCAGGAAGGTGCGCGTCCGGGTCGATCACACCCTGTGCGTCGGCAACGCCATGTGCGAGACCTTCGCCCCGCATGTCTTCCGGCTCAACGACGACCGCCAGTCGGAAGCGGTCGATCCGGAAGGCGACCCGTTTGAGCAGATCATGGAGGCCGCCGAGAGTTGCCCGATGAGCGCGATCCTCGTCGAGGATGCCGAGACCGGCGAGCAACTGTTCCCGTAGCAAAGTGGCGTCGGAGCGCGGGCGTCCCGCCCGCGCGCGGGCCAGAGGCCCGCGGTCCAAGACGCTCCGTATTCTTGGAATCTAAGCCGGCTGGGGCGCGAACCGGCGCTCGTGCGCGATGATCTGCTCGGCGTAATTGTCGCGGTAGCGAGCATGGACCCGCTCGTGGCGTTCAAGGGCGGCGGGAACCAGCTCGCCTTCGGGCGGCGCAATCAGGTCGAAATTGCCGCCGCTGTCGCGACCGCGCACCAGCCGGGCGCACATCCGCACCGTGCCGGTGAGGCGGCAATGCGCCGGGATATAGCTGATGCCGAGCCCGACCCGGCGGTGATGCGACCGGTTCGGCGCCGAGCGGTGGCGGCACAGCGTGTGATGCAATGAGAAGCTGCCGGCGGGCAGTTCCATCATTGCCGCGCCGCCCTCGTCGAATGGCTCGACGATCGCCTGGCCCGCGCCATTGATGCTGTGTTCGAGCCGCAGCGCGGCGTGAGACAGCTGGCGCGGGCGCCCTTGCGCCGACACGACCTCCATGCAGCCGGCCTCGGCGCCGGCCTCGCTCAGCGCCACCCAGGCGGTGACGTGCTCGTGCGGATCGAGGCCGAAATAGGTCGCGTCCTGGTGCCAGGCGGCAAAGGTCGGGCTCCGCGCCTCCTTGATGAACCAGGTCGCGGTGTAGACGAGGATATCGGGGCCGATCAGATCCTCGACAACATCGAGGATCTTTGGATGACGCACCAGCGCGTCGACCCAGGGCAGGATCACGTAGCTTGCCGAGCGCCAGCGGAAATCGCCCTGATTGACCGGCTTGCCGAGCCAGTTCTCAAAGCGGGCGAGCCCGGCGTTGCACTGGGCCAGCTCCGCGGCGGACAGCGCCGCGATCGGGAACAGATACCCGTCATAACGGTACTGCTCGACCTGTTTCTGGCTCAGCATGTCTGCGCTCACGAATGTCATCCCGTGGGCCGTCAGCCCACGGACTTGATCCGTGGGGAAAGCCGGGACCCATTGTGGTACAAAACACGACCCATGCAAGCCGACCTCAAATCGGCGGTTCAGATTTTGGAGGTAACGCGGAGCCCATCGATGGGTCCCGGCCTTCGCCGGGATCCAATTGGGCCTGCGCCGGGATGACAACAAGGGGGGTGCCGGCTATCCTCGGCCGGACCTGGGAGGACCCGCCATGGATTTCGCCGACGCGCCCGAGCACGCCGCCTTCCGCGCCGAGTTCCGCGCCTGGCTGGAGGCCAATCTGAGCGAGGATCTCAAGGTCGAGGACGCGCAGGACCAGCGCATCTCACCCGACCGCGACATCCTCGTAAAGCGCATCGCCTGGCAGAAGAAGATGCACGAAGCCGGCTGGGTCGGGATCTCGTGGCCCACGGAGTATGGCGGGCGCGGCGCCAATTTCATGCAGCAGGTGATCTGGGACGAGGAATACTTCCGCGCCCGAGCGCCGATCCTGCCGTGCCAGAGCGGTCTCAACCTGTTGGGGCCGACGCTCATTCACTGGGGCAACGAGGAGCAGAAGACGCGCCACTTGCCGAAGATCCTCAGCGCCGACGAGATCTGGTGTCAGGGCTATTCCGAGCCGGGCGCCGGCTCGGACCTCGCGAGCCTCAGAACGCGCGCCGTCGACCAGGGCGACCATTTCGTCGTCAACGGCCAGAAGGTGTGGACCTCGGGCGCGCATTTCGCCGACTGGTGTTTTCTCTTGGTACGCACCGACCCCGAAGCGCCAAAGCACCACGGCATCTCCTATCTGCTCGTCGACATGAAAACCCCCGGCGTCACGGTGCGGCCGCTGGTGCTGCTCAATGGCCACCGGCATTTCAACGAGGTGTTTTTCGAGGATGTCGTCGTGCCGAAGGAAAACCTCGTGGGCCCGCTCAACGAGGGCTGGAAGGTCACGACGACGACCTTGATGTTTGAGCGCGGCGGCGCCGGTGGGCGCGACCACGCCGCCCAGATCGCCCGGCTGGTCGAGCTCGCCAAGCAATTCCCCAACCGGCAGGAGCCGGCCTGGCGCGAATCTCATATCCGCCAGCAATTGGCGCAGCTCGCGATTGAGACCAAGGCGTTGCAGGTGACGCGGCTGCGCGGCCTGACGCGCCGGCTGCGCGGCGAGCCGCCCGGCCCCGAGGGCTCGATCCTCAAGCTGTTCGGCTCGGAACTGGCGGGGCGGATCGCCGACTTCTCCGGCACCCTGCTCGGCCCTTACGCGACGCTCGACACCCCGACCGAGGCGGTGCCCGACGCGCCGCGCTGGCTGCACCGGGTCTTGGGCGCCCGGCAATACACGATCGCCGGCGGCACCAGCGAGATCCAGCGCAACATCATCGGCGAGCGTGTCTTGGGATTGCCGCGGGGTTGAGGGTCTTGTCGCAGACGCAGCCCCCACCCGCCGCGGCTCCGCCGCGACTCCCTCCCCCGCATGCGGGGGAGGGTTGGGGAGGGGGCTTCCCCGACGGGCTCAGGCGGCTTTCTCCGGCGGGGGGCGTCAGGATCGCCGGGATCGACCTGTCGCTGCCGCTCTCGCCCTCCGACAGCGACGCGATCGTCGCGGCTTTTCTCGCGCATCACGTCGTCGTCTTTCCGGCACAGTCGGTGACGCGGGAGCAGCAATTCCTCTTCGCGGCGAATTTCGGCGAGGTCGAGGTCCACGGCGCGCATCGCGGCGAGACGAAGCGCTACGGCGTCGCGCATGTGATGTCGAACCTCGGCGCCGATGGCAAGCCGACGTTCAGGATCTCCCGAGCCGCCAATTATCACTGGCACACCGACAAGCCTTATCACCCGGCGCCGCCGCTCTTGACGACGCTCTATGCGGTCGAGCTGCCGCCTTCTGGAGGCGACACCGAATTCTCCAACATGGCGCTCGCCTATGCGGCGCTGCCCGAGGATATGAAGCGCCGGATCGCCGGGTTGCGGGTCGCCTTTCGCCCAGCCTTTGATGCGGGCCGCCCCGGGGCGGACCATCCGCTGGTCCGCACCCATCCCGATACTGGCCGGAAATCCCTCTACATCGGCAACCACTCCTTGGGAATCCTCGGTTTGCCCGATGTCGAAGGCGGGGCGCTCCTCGCCGAACTGCTCAACCACGCAACGCAGTCGCAGTTTGTCTACGCGCACCGCTGGCGGCTCGGCGATCTGGTGATGTGGGACAACCGCTGTCTGCTCCATCGCGCGGTCGGCAATTATGAGGCTGACCGTTACCGGCGCGTCATGCATCGCAGCGTCGTTCGCGGCACCGTGCCGTTCTAGGAAAGATCCGCATGGACATCGGCTTTACCGAAGAACAGGAGTTGCTGCGCGACACCGCGCGCAAATTCCTCGAGGGCGAGTGCCCGACGACATTCGTGCGCCAGATGATGGCGACCGAAGACGCGATAACCGGCGAATTCTGGCGGAAGCTCGCCGAGCAGGGCTGGCTCGGCATCACCTACCCCGAGGCAGACGGTGGCAGCGGGCTCGGCCTCGTCGATCTCGTCGTGCTGATGGAGGAGGTCGGGCGCGCCGTGATGCCGGGGCCCTTTCCGGCAACCGTGCTGCTCGGCGGCGCGGCGATCGCCGAAGCCGGCTCGCCGGCCCAGCGGCAGGAATGGCTGCCCCCGATCGCCGGGGGCGAGGCAAAGGCGACGCTCGCGGCCACCGAGCCCAACGCGCGCTGGGACGCCGCCGGCATCACGCTGGCGGCGCGCGAGACGCGCGGCGGCTTCACGCTCTCCGGCAGCAAGCTCTTTGTTCCCGATGCGCATCTCGCCGATGTGCTGGTGGTCGCCGCGCGCTCGCGCGACGGCAGCACGATGGAGGACGGGATCAGCCTCTTCCTGGTGCCCAAGGGGACACCCGGGGTCGCGGTGCGGCTCCTCCCTTCGGTCGACGAGACGAGGAAGCTGTGCGAGGTACGGCTCGACAATTTGGCCCTGCCGGCGAGCGCGCTGCTCGGCGAATTGCACGAGGGCTGGGCGCCGCTGGCGCGGGTCGTCGACCGCGCCGCGGTGGCGCTGTCGGCCGAGATGTGCGGCGCGGCGCAGCGCGTCCTCGACATGACGGTCGATTACGCCAAGCTGCGCACCGCCTTTGGCAAGCCGATCGGCAGCTATCAGGGCGTCAAGCATAAATGCGCCGACATGCTGGTCGAGATCGAAAACGCCAAATCCTTGACCTATTACGCCGCCTGGGCGGTCGATGAGGCCGAGGCCGACGCGGCGATGGCGGTGTCGATGGCCAAGGCCGCCGCCTCGGATGCGGGCCGCAAGGTGTGCGCCGCCGGGATCCAGCTGCATGGCGGGATCGGGATGACCTGGGAGCATGATCTGCAGCTTTACCTGAAGCGCGCCAAGGCCAGCGAGATCGCGCTCGGCGACGCCACCTGGCACCGCGAACGCATTGCCCGGCTGATGGGCGCCTAGCGCGTGGCGGTCTTATGACGGCCGACCGCCTGCGCCTCGTTGCCCCGAACCTTGCCAAGCTGGCGCAGTACGAGGCGGCGCTAGCCGAGGGGTGGTCGCCCGACACGACGCACGACGTCAGCAAAGCGCAGCTCGCCGCGCTGCGCCATGATCCCCGCTCCTTTCTCGCCGAATTGACCCGCCAGGACGGGACGATTTTCACCGCATCGGGCCGCGAGGTGCCGCGGCTGCCGGGTCGCGTCTATTGGCTCGATGACGGCGAGTTCTGCGGGGTCATCACCCTGCGCTTTGTCGCGGGCAGCGACGCGTTGCCCGACTATGTCTCCGGCCATATCGGCTATGCCGTGGTGCCGTGGAAGCAGCGGCAAGGCTATGCGACGCGCGCGCTGGCGCTCCTGTTGCCGGTCGCCGGCGCAGTGGGGCTGAGGCGGGTCGAGATTACCTGCGACGACGACAACGAGGCCTCGCGCCGAGTCATCGTGAAGAACGGCGGGGAATTGATCGGCACCCGCCCCGAGGCGGCCGGCAAGACCAAACTGGTGTTCCGGATCGATGTCGCAGCGGGCGGGTGAGCTTGGACCGCGGCCGTCTCGGCCGCATGCGGGCGGGACGCCCGCGGTCCCGGCGCTGCTTGACGCTGCCGGTCCGGCAGCCAAGGATGGCGGCATGGAACAGATCTACGATGCGCCGCATCTCGCGCGCAATCCGGCGAATTTCGCGGCGCTGACGCCATTGGGCTTCCTCGCGCGCGCGGCCGCAATCTATCCGGACAAGATCGCGGTCATCCACGGCGAGCGCCGATGCACCTATCGCCAGTTTGACGCACGCTGCCGGCGGTTTGCCGATGCGCTGGGGCAGCGCGGCATCGCCCCGGGCGACACCGTCGCGGTGCTGGCGCCGAACGTGCCGGCCCTCCTCGAAGCGCATTACGCCGTGCCGATGGCGGGCGCGGTGCTGAACGCGCTCAACTACCGGCTCGATGCCCGCTCGATCGCCTTCATCCTCGGCCACGGCAATGCCAAGCTGTTGATCGCCGACCGCGAATTCGGCCCGCTCGTGCGCGAGGCCTTGCGCGAGTTCGGCCGCGACATCCCGCTTGTCGAGATCGCCGACGGCGACAACGGCGGCCCCATCATTGATCTTGGCGGGGGCACCGAATACGAGGATTTTCTTGCCGAAGGCGATCCCGCGGCAATCTGGTCGCCGCCGGCCGACGAGTGGGCGGCGATCGCGCTCAACTATACCTCGGGCACCACCGGCAACCCCAAGGGCGTCGTCTACCACCACCGCGGCGCGTTTTTGAACGCGATCGGCAACGCGATCACCTTCGGGCTCGACCGGCATTCGGTCTATCTGTGGACCCTGCCGATGTTTCACTGCAACGGCTGGACCTACACCTGGGGCGTCACCGCGGTCGCCGGCACGCATGTTTGTCTGCGCCGCGTCGAGCCGGCGCCGATCTTTGCCGCTATCGCCGAGCATAGGGTGACCCATCTGTGCGGCGCGCCGATCGTCCTCAACATGCTGGTCCATGCGCCGGAATCGGCAAAGCGCCGGTTCGACCATGTTGTCGAGGCGGCGACCGGCGGCGCGGCGCCGCCTTCGTCGGTGATCGAGGCGATGCAGCGGATGGGGTTCCGCGTCACCCACCTCTATGGCCTGACCGAGAGCTACGGGCCCTCGACGGTATGCGCCTGGCAGGAGGAATGGGACGCTCTGCCGTCCGCCGAGCGGGCCGCGCATATGGCGCGGCAGGGGGTGCAATACCTGACCTTGGACCGCCAGCGCGTCGTCGATCCGGCGACGCTGCGAGATGTGCCGGCCGACGGGGCGACGATCGGCGAATTGATGCTGCGCAGCAACACGCTGATGAAGGGCTATCTCGCGAACCCGGCGGCGACTGCCGAGGCTTTTGCCGGCGGCTGGTTCCATACCGGCGACCTCGCGGTGATGCACGCGGACGGCTATATCGAAGTGAAGGACCGCTCGAAGGACATCATCATCTCGGGCGGCGAGAACATCTCCTCAATCGAGGTCGAGGAAATCTTGTACCGGCATCCGCTGGTCATGGAGGCCGCCGTCGTCGCCCGGCCGGACGAGCGATGGGGCGAGAGCCCCTGCGCCTTTGTCACCTTGAAGCCCGACGCCGGTGAGGTCGCGGCGTCTGACATCACCGCCTGGTGCCGCGCCAACCTCGCCCATTACAAGGTGCCGAAGACTATCGTCTTCGGGGAGCTGCCCAAGACCTCGACCGGCAAGATCCAGAAATACGCGCTGCGCGAGCGCGCCAGGGACGCGCCGTGAGCATTTGGCCCCCCGGGGCGCGTCTCGAAGGACGCACGGCGTCCATGCCGATCGGGAAGGACTCGTAGATGCCCGAGCTTCCCAGCTTCGACATCTCGGGCGAGGTCGCGTTCGTCACTGGCGCGTCGAGCGGCATCGGCCGGCATTTTGCCGAGGTGCTGGCGCTCGCCGGTGCCAAGGTGGCGCTCGCCGCGCGCCGCACCGACCGCCTCGCCGAATTGGCCCGCGAGATCGAGGGGAAGGGCGGGCAATCTCTGCCGCTGGCCTGCGATGTGACCAAACAGCCCAGCATCGCCGCCGCCATCGCCGCCGCCGAAGACCGGCTCGGGCCATTGTCGCTCCTCGTCAACAACGCCGGCGTCGTCGTGTCGAAGCCGCTGTTCGAGCATACCGAGGAAGATTGGGACTATGTCGTCGATACCAACCTCAAAGGCGCGTGGCTCGCGGCGCGCGAGTTCGCTCATCACCTCGTTGGGTTGCAGCGGCCCGGGCGGATCATCAACATCGCCTCGGTATTGGGGCTGCGGACCATCGGCCGGGTCCCGGCCTATAGCGCGGCCAAGGCCGGCCTCATTCACCTGACTCAGGTGCTGGCGATGGAGCTGGCGCGCTACGGCATCCTGGTCAACGCGCTGGCGCCGGGTTATGTCGAAACCGACTTCAACCGCGAGTTCTTTCAGACCCCGGCCGGCAAGAACCTGATCGGCCGCATTCCGTTGAAGCGGATCGGCCAGGCGCCCGATCTCGACGGCGCGCTGTTGTTTCTGGCCTCGCCGGCCAGCGCCTATATGACCGGCGCAGTCATCTCGGTCGATGGCGGCCACGGCGTTGCCGCGATCTGAACCCCCATCGTTCGTGGCCGGCCCCCGGATCAAGTCCGGGGGTGGCCCGGCCATCCACGAGAAGCTGCTCGTGGGTCCCCGGGGCAAGCCCGGGGATGGACGAAGTTTGAAGTTGAGCTACCTTGCTTGAAAAGCGCCAAGCAGCGTTGGCCCCCTTTCTCGCCGCAGCGAGCGGGGCGAGCCGGGTCGACATAACCGGCCTGACGCTACTCCCGGGTGGAGCAATCCAGGAGAATTGGGGCTTTCGGGCGCGGTTCATCGGCGGCCCATTCGACGGCGAACACGACCTCGTCCTGCGCACTGACGCGCCGACCGGGGTCCCGTCGAGTCTCGGGCGGGTCGACGAGTTCGCCGTGCTGAAGGCAGTGTTCGCCGCCGGGGTGACGGTGCCAGAGCCGCTCTGGGCCTGTGCCGATCCGGCTGTCCTCGGCAAGCCGTTTTTTGTGATGCGCCGGGTCCCCGGCAGCGCGCAGGGACGCCAGATCACCTCGGACCCGGCGCTCGAACCGGCGCTGCCGGCGCTTGCCGCGCGGCTCGCGCAGGAGCTGGCGCTGATCCAGACGGTGCGACCGCCATGCCCCGATCTCGGCTTTCTGCCGTCGATCGACGCGATGCAGCACATCGCCGCGTTCCGCGCCTATTTCGACGATCATCCGCAGCCCCGGCCGGTGCTCGAATGGGCGGCACGCTGGCTCGAGACGCATGTGCCGGAGCCGGCTGCGCCGGTGCTGTGCCACCGCGACTTCCGCACCGGCAACTATATGCTGGACGAAGCCGACCTCACCGGCATTCTCGATTGGGAATTCGCCGGCTGGGGCGACCCCGACGAGGATATCGGCTGGTTCTGCTGCAAGGGCTGGCGTTTTGCCCGGCTCGATCGCGAAGCCGGCGGCATCGCCCCGCGGATGGCGTTCTATCGGGCCTACGAAGCCGCCTCGGGCCGGCGTCTCGACCCGGATCGCGTGCGCTTCTGGGAGGTGCTGGCGAATGTCCGCTGGGCGGTCATCGCGTTGCAGCAAAGCGACCGCTATCTTTTAGGCGGCGCACGCGACCTCTCGACCGCGATCATCGGCCGGCGCGCCACCGAATGCGAGCTGGAACTGCTGATGCTGCTCGACCCGGAAGGACCGCAGGCGTCCCGCCTGCCTGTTTGCGGGCAAGATGCCCGCCGGCCGGGTAGCATGCGGGACCTGCCGAGCGGCGTCGCTCTGTTGGCGCTCGGCCGCGAGCTGCTGCTCGACGAATTGCTGCCGGTGGTGCCGCCGGAGCGCGAGCGCGAGCTGCGCCTCCTCGCCACCGCGATGGCGATCGCCGAGCGCGAAGCCGTCGCCGGCAATGCGCCGGCGCGCGATATCGCAGAGCAGTTGGCCGCGTTTTACGGCAGTGGCGAAATCGGTCCGGATAATGCATCGCTGCACCGGTTCGCGGCCGATCTGCGCGCTGGCGCCTTCGAAACATGCCAAACGCGCGGGCGGGCCGCGCATGCGATATCATGGCGATTGACGCTATTGAAGCTGCGCGAGGGAAACCCGCAATTCCTCGCCGAGAACGGTTTCGGAGAATAGAGACATTGCCCCAATCGAGCGTCCGCGAAGCCATCGACGCCTTCTCCCGCGGCGATATTGTCGTCGTCACCGATGATGACGACCGCGAAAACGAGGGCGATCTGATCATCGCCGCGGTGCATGCCACCGCTGAGAAGATCGCGTTCATCATCCGCCACACCGCCGGCATCGTCTGCGCCCCGATCACCGGCGAAATCGCCCGCCGGCTGCATCTCGCACCGATGGTCGCCGACAGCGATGCGATCCACGGCACCGCCTTCACGATCTCGGTCGATTACCGCCACGGCACGACGACCGGGATTTCCGCCGAAGAGCGCACCGCAACGATCCGGGCGCTGGCCAACGGCAATTCCGGCCGCGCCGATTTCGTCCGGCCCGGGCACATCTTTCCGCTGATCGCCAAGGACGGCGGCGTCTTGATGCGCTCGGGCCACACCGAGGCGGCGATCGACCTCTGCCGTCTGGCTGAGATCGAGCCGGTCGCGGCGATCTGCGAGCTGGTCAACGATGACGGCACGGTGATGCGCGGGCCGCAGGTCGCCAACTTCGCCAGAAAGCACGGGCTGAAACGCATCGCGGTGGCCGATCTGATCGCCTATCGGCAGGCGCGCGAAAAGCTGGTGACCCGGGTCGCGGAGTTCGAGATCGAGACCGAGGCCGGCGCGTTCAAGGGCTATGCCTATGTCACGCCGTTCGACAAGGTGCACCATTACGCCTTTGTTTATGGCGAGATCGGAGACGGGCGCAACGTGCCGACCCGGCTGCACCGCGGCAATGTCGTCGAAGACGTGTTTGGCGGCGCCAAGGCGATCCATGCTGCGCTGAGCCGGTTCAAGCGCGAGGGACGCGGCGCCCTGGTCTACCTGCGCGACGGCACCTCGGGCGTCCCGACGACCGCGCTCGCCGAGGACACCACCAGCTCCGAGTTCGAACGCAGCCGGCAATGGAAGGATATCGGGCTCGGCGCCCAGATCCTGCGCGATCTCGGCATCTCCTCGATCCAGCTCTACGCCACCCGCTCGCGCAGCTATGTCGGGCTCGCCGGGTTCGGCATCGAGATCGCAGCGACCGAGCCGCTCGAAGAGGCCTCGAGCCACCGCGTGATCCTGAAAAACAAACGCGAGCCGCAAACCGCGGCTGATTGCTGATGTGGTGAGGGCCGAGGAGCGCCTAGCAATGGCCGATGGCTGACACGCTGCCCTATGGCGCCTGGCGCTCGCCGATCACCTCGGATTTGATCGTCGGCGAGACGATCGGCCTCGGCGATATTCTGGTCGATGGCGCTGACATCTACTGGATCGAGGGAAGGCCGCGCGAGGGCGGGCGGAGCGTACTCGTGCGGCGCGCGCCCGACGGTGCGATCGCCGACGTCACCCGGGCGCGGTTCAGCGTGCGCAGCCGGGTGCATGAATATGGCGGCGGCTCGGCGACGGTCGCGGGCGGCTCCATCTTCTTCACAAATTTTGCCGATCAGCGCCTCTATCGGCAGGTGCCCGGGCAGACGCCAAAGCCGCTGACCCCGGAACCCACTCCCGGGAACAGCTCGCGCTATGCCGACGGGCGGTTCGATGCGCCGCGGCGGCGCTGGATCGGGGTGCGCGAAGAGCATGGCGCCGACGGGCAGGTCGACAATGCTCTCGTCGCGGTCGATCTCGCCGCGCCGGAGCCGGGGCATGTCCTGGCGCGGGGCCATGATTTCTACGCCTCGCCTGCCCTGTCGCCGGATGAAGGGCGGCTCGCCTGGCTCTCCTGGGACCACCCCAACATGCCGTGGGTCGGCACCCAATTGTGGCTCGCCGAGATCGCCACCGACGGATCGCTCGCGACGCCGCGGCTTGTCGCCGGCGGCACCGCGGAATCGATCTTCCAGCCGCAATTCTCGCCTGATGGCGTCCTCTATTTCGTTTCCGACCGCACCGGCTGGTGGAACCTCTACCGCCTCGATCCGGGCGCCGGCGGCGTCCGCCCGCTCTGCCCGCGCGCAGCAGAGTTCGGCCAGGCGCAATGGGCATTCGGGCAATCGACCTATGCCTTCCTGTCGGCCAAGCAGCTCGTCTGCGCCTACACCGAAGCCGGGCGCGACCATCTCGCGCGGCTCGACATCGCCACCGGAAAACTCGTCCCGATCGAAACGCCATTCACCGATTTTGGCCAGATCCGCGTCGCCGCCGGCAGGATCGTGTGTCGCGCCGGGTCACCGACCCACCCCTCGGCGATCGTCGCGCTCGACCCGGCGAATGGCGCCGTCGAGGTGCTGCGCCAATCGGCGCCGGCGGCCGCCGGGGACGCGCTGCGCCGCTATTTCTCGGCGCCGCGGCATCTCGCCTTCCCGACCGAAGGCGGCCTTACCGCCTACGCCAATTACTACCCGCCGAGCAACCCCGATTACGCCGCGCCGCCCGATGAAAAACCGCCGCTTGTCGTCAAATGCCATGGCGGCCCGACCGCCTCGGCGTCAAGCGTCCTCAGCCTCGGGATCCAATACTGGACAAGCCGCGGCATCGCCGTCATCGACGTCGATTACGGCGGCAGCACCGGGTATGGCCGCGCCTATCGCGAGCGCCTGAAGGGCGCCTGGGGCGTCGTCGATGTCGACGACTGCGTCAACGCGGCGTGGCATGTCATCGCCGAGGGCCTCGGCGATGGCGAGCGCTGTGTCATCACCGGCGGCAGCGCCGGCGGCTATACGGTGCTGGCGGCGCTAGCCTGCCGCGAATTGTTCCGGGGCGGCGCCAGCTATTACGGGGTCAGCGATGTCGCCGCGCTCGCCCGCGACACCCATAAATTCGAGTCGCGCTATCTCGACTGGCTGATCGGCCCCTACCCCGAGCGCGCCGATCTCTATCGCGAGCGCTCGCCCTTGACCCACGCCGACCGCATCACCCGGCCGGTCATCTTCTTCCAGGGCGCCGACGACCGGGTGGTGCCGCCCAACCAGACCGAGCTGATGGTCGAGGCGCTGCGCCGCCGCGGCATCCCCACCCTCTATCTGTTGTTCGCCGGCGAGGGCCACGGCTTTCGCCGCGCCGAAAACATCAAGCGCGCGCTCGACGCCGAACTCTATTTCTACGCAACCCTGATCTTCCGCACCCGCCTCAGCTTTTGAGGGTCAAAATCACGCCGGCCGGCTCTGCCCCAAAGCAGATCCTGGGCCTTCGCCCTGGGAATGGGTCTTCAGGCCCCATCCCCATCATTGAGAGGCACAATTCGCAGAAGCCGAGGTTGGGCGATCTTCGTCGTTCCCGACCGTTACCCCAGGGGTCAAACGTCTCACGGAGCGATCTTAATTTCTTTCACATGCGCCGACATTTTCGGACCGTCGGTGGTGTCATAGTTGACGACGTATCGGAGTTGCACAGTCGCAGGAGCACTGCCCTTCGCCGCAGCGAGCACGACAGCTCCCGGTACCTCGTTTCCACATTGATTGGTTCGTACCGTTTGCGGCTGTAAAGTAAGTGCGACGTTCTCGCCACCTGCAAGGACTTCGACGCTAACGACCTTGTTCAGCAGTGATACGCAATTTGGGCTGATCCAATAGTAATTCCCCAACGAGGTCCATTGGCCCGGTCGCACAGTAATGGGCTCTGCGGCGCTCGAAGCCGCGGGACACCGTACGAGGATAAGACCCATTACCGCTAACGCACGGGCGATTTGCATTGTGCCCTCCCTAACAAAGCCGGCCGCCAGTAGAGGCGGCGCGGTCCCGACGTTGTTTTTTTCCGCGTGGAACTAGCGCGCCACTCCCGTATCACCACACGAGCCAAGCGTCTCTAACACGCTGCTTGGCATGCCACAAGAACGAGCCCGACTGAGCTGGTGGGGTGGACGCTCCTGGTTGACTCGGCGGTTCCATCGCGGTCCCGCGAGTCGCCGCATACGGCGGAAATGGGTCGTCCGAGGCACGGGGCGCGTCTTGAACGACGCGCCACGCCTCCGAAAGCGGGGCTTGACAAGAACGAAGCGCGAACTCATATGCAGGCGCCTCGCGTCCAGCGTTGGTGTCGCGTGAGCCAAATCTGCCGAATGCCCGAACCCGCCGCCAACCCGCTGCACTCCTCTGTTGCGGCGCCCGACTTTCCCCGCCGAGATGCGCGCTTCGCTGTTTGTTGCAGAAATGTCGCTGATATTTCGCTGTTATCCCGCTGTTATCCCGCTGTTATTTCGCTGCTAAATGCCCCGCGAAATGGCCGATTTCCGCGGTTTTTCAGGTGTATAGAGGTTTGCGTGGGAATTTCGAACAGTCGGCAACTGACTGCTTCGGCGGTATCAAATTGTGATAAAGGCGTTCCGCTTGGCCCGCACGAGTTGTGCCGTCTCGGCCGGGACGGCGGCGCCGGCGTAGCGGACCGGCCGGGCCTCGGTATCGATGCTGCGGATGTGGCTGGTCAGCACCTCGCCGACCGGCAGGCCCGGCGGCAATATCACGCTGGTCGGGAATGGCCGCACCCGCGAGGTGATCGGGCAGACGATGGCAAGACCGGTGTTGTCGGTGAATACGGCCGAGGACACCACGAGGGCGGGTCGCCGGCCGGCCTGCTCGCGCCCGCCGCTCGGTTCGAACTCGGTCCAGATCAGGTCGCCGATGTCCGGCGAATAGCGCCGCGGCGTCATTCCTCGACGATTTCGCGGCCCTTGTTCGGCCCCCAGTCGTAGGCGCGGCTATACGCATGGCGCCACTCCTGGGGGCTCTTGCCGCAAAACAGCTCCGCCACGGTGAACTGCGGCGTGGCGCGGCGGATCACGATAGCGCCGTCCCGGGCCTCGGTCTTCACCCGTTCGCCGGTGCAGATCCCGGCCGCATTTGCGACTTCGCCCGGCAGCCGGACCGCCAAACTCTTTCCCCATCTGCCGACAATTGCCTGCGCCATGATCTCCTCCTGCAGAGATATCTCTAGAATGTCTTACGCGGGGAATTCCACCGCGATTGGCTCACACCGGCTGGAGCGGTTGGTGCGGCGCGGGCGGCAGCTCAATCTGGATCGGGTCGCCGCCCTTGACCTCGCCGCCCGCCAGCACGATCCCCATGATCCCGGCCTTGCGGATCAGGTTGCCCGCCGCGTCGCGCGCCAAGGTCGCCGCCATCAGCCCGGGCTGCAGCTTGTCGAGCTGGCGGCACGGGTTGCGCAACCCGGTCACCTCGACGACTGCCGCCGCCCCGAGATGCAGCCGCGCCCCGGTCGGCAGGCCCAAGAGAGCGACCCCGTGCGTCGTGACGTTTTCGCCCATCTCTCCGGGCGAGACCATGAAACCCGCCTCGCGCAATTCGTCGAACAGCTCGGCATGGATCAAATGCACCTGGCGCAGATTGGGGGTGCCGCCAAAACGCTCGATCCGCGAGCGGTGCTGGACCGTAGCGCCCTGATGCGCGTCGCCGTCCACGCCGAGCCCAGCGAGGAGGCGGATGCTGCCGGCATTGGGCTTGGTCATGGTGTGGGTCGGGCTTCGGCTGACCGCCATCACGGTTCCGCTCATCGGCGAAGGCTCCTCAGCGGTTGCGGAAGGCGGGCTTGCGCTTGGCGATAAAGGCGGCCATCCCCTCTTTCTGGTCCTCGGTGGCGAAGGTCGAATGAAAGAGGCGGCGCTCGAAGCGGACGCCCTCGGCGAGTGTTGTCTCGAAGGCGCGGTTGACCGATTCCTTGACCATCATCGCGACCGGCTGCGACAGCTCGGCGATCCGATTCGCCACTGCGATCGCTTCGGCCCGGAGCTTGTCGGCCGGCACGATGCGGCTGACGAGCCCGGCCCGCTCGGCCTCGGCGGCATCCATCATCCGTCCGGTGAGGCACAGATCCATCGCCTTCGCCTTGCCGATGAAGCGCGGCAGGCGCTGCGTCCCGCCGGCCCCCGGCATCGTGCCGAGGTTGATCTCGGGCTGGCCAAAGCGGGCACCTTCGGCGGCGATCAGGATGTCGCACATCATCGCGATCTCGCAGCCGCCGCCGAGCGCGACGCCGGCGACCGCGGCGATGACCGGCTTCCGGCATTGCGCGACGCGCTCCCAGCCGCTGGTGATAAAGTCTTCGCGATAGGCCTGGATGTAGGTCTTCTCAGCCATCTCCTTGATGTCGGCGCCGGCGGCGAAGGCCCGTTCGCTACCGGTCAGGACGATCGCGGCGATCGCCGTGTCGCCCTCCAGTTCATCGAACGCCATGCCGAGCTCGCTGATCAGCGCGGCATTCAACGCGTTCAATGCCTGCGGGCGGTTGAGGGTGACGATGCCGACCGGACCCTGCCGCTCCACCAGGATGTTGGCGTATTCAGTGCTGCTCATCTGCGACCTCTCAGCGACGTGCCACGGTGGACATGATGCCATCCTTCCCGCATGCTGTCGCGGCGCCGTCGCGCGCGGCGCCCACAATTGGGGGAGACGCCATGGCCAAGGGACAGAAACGCAGCAATCGCGAAGCAAAAAAGCCGAAATCCACCACCAAGAAGAAGCCGGCCGTCGCCGCACGGTCGACGATCACGACCGCGGCGCCGAAGAAGTGACGGTCGGTCGGCAGCGTTGTCGGCTCTGATCTGACCTGGCCTAACGCTGCCGCCTGGCGCAGAAGAACGTCGATCGCCCGGACTGGACGATGCGGCGAACACCCTCGGCGCAGGTGCAGCCGGGGCAGGGTTCGCCCTCCTTGCCATAGACCGCCCAGCGGTGCTGGAAATAGCCGAGTTCGCCGCTCGCCTGGACGTAATCGCGCAGCGACGACCCGCCCGCCTCGATCGCTTCGCTGAGAACATCGCGGATCGCGGCGGCAAGCCGCGCGGCCCGCGCGCCGGTGACCGTCGCGGCGAGCCGGCGCGGCGACAGCCGGGCGCGGTAGAGCGCCTCGCAGACATAGATATTGCCGAGCCCGGCGACGATCTTCTGGTCGAGCAGCGCCGCCTTGATCGAGGTCAGCTTGCCGGCCAAGGCCCGAGCGAGATAGCCGCCGTCAAACCCCGGCTCCAGCGGCTCGGGGCCCATCCCCGCCAAGAGCGGATGCGCCGCCTCCGTGCCGCGTGCCATATAGTCGATGAGGCCAAACCGGCGCGGGTCGTTGAAGCGCACGACGGTGCCGTCGTCGAGCGTCAGGACCACATGATCGTGCTTTACCGCGGGAAGCTCGGGGCCGCCGGTGGTGATCCGCCCGGACATGCCGAGATGCAGCAAGAGCAGCCCCGTTTCGTCGAGCTCGATCAGCAGGTACTTGCCGCGGCGCCGCAGCGCCCCGATGCGCGCCCCCTTGAGCCGCTTCGCCAGCATCGGCGGGAATGGGCGCCGCAGGTCCGGGCGGCGCAACTCGGCGCGCACGATCTGCCGGTCGCTGATGCGAAGCGCCAGACCGCGGCGGATGGTTTCGACTTCGGGGAGTTCGGGCATGCAAAATCTAGCTGCTGACGCCCGGCAAGGGCTATTGTTCCTGCCTGATGAGCGCCGCAGAGACAAGCGATAACTCCCGCGCAGAGCCACCCGAGGGCGACACCGACTTCGGTTTTCGCCGGGTGCCGGAAGACGCGAAAGCGCCGCTCGTGCGCGCCGTCTTCGACAGCGTCGCCGGGCGTTACGATCTGATGAACGATCTGATGAGCGCGGGCATCCACCGCTGGTGGAAGACCGAGATGGTGCGCTGGCTCGCGCCGCGCCCCGGTCAGCGCCTGATCGACGTCGCCGGCGGCACCGGCGACATCGCACGGCGTGCGCTGCCGCGTTTGGCCCCCCCTGGCGCTGAATCGTCGGCCGGCGGCGCGGCAATCGTCTGCGACGCCAATCCGCAAATGCTGGAGACCGGCCGCGCCCGCGCGCTCGACGACGGCATTCTGTGGGAGATCGAGTGGCTGTGCGCCGATGCCGAAGCATTGCCCTTTGCCGACCGCTCCTTCGACCTCTATACGATCGCGTTCGGCCTGCGCAATGTGACCCGGATCGAGCGGGCGCTTGCCGAGGCCCGCCGGGTCCTCAAACCGGGCGGGCGGTTTCTCTGCCTCGAATTCACCCCGGCCATCCTGCCGCCGCTGCAGCCGCTATACGATGTCTACAGCTTTCACGTGCTGCCGTTGCTCGGCCAGATCGTCACCGGCAATCGCGATGCCTATACCTATCTCGCCGAGAGCATCCGCCGCTTCCCGCCGCAAAGCGCGCTGGTGGAGATGATCGCCGCGGCCGGGCTCGACCGGGTACGCTGCCGCAATCTGACCGGGGGCATCGCCGCGCTCCATTCGGCCTGGCGGCTCTGACCGAAGCCGGGCGGTGTTCGGGCCTCTCCGCAGTTTTCGCCACATTGCCCGTCTTCTGCGGATCGGTCTGATTCTGGCGCGGCACGACGCGCTGTTCTCGGCGATGGCCCTTGGCGATGAGGTCGCCGGCCCCGCGCTGTTGCTGCGCGCATTGCGGCTGCTCCGCCGTCGCGGCGCGGCCGGCGACGCCCGCCCGGGCGAGCGGCTCGCCGCCGCCTTAACCGAAATGGGGCCCAGCTTTATCAAGCTCGGCCAGCTGTTGGCGACCCGCGCCGATCTGCTCGGCGAGGGAATCGCCGAGGATCTCGCGCGCCTGCAGGATCGCCTGCCGCCGTTTTCTGGGGCTGAAGCACGAGCGCTGATCGAAGCGGAGTTTGCGGCGCCGCTCGACAGCCGGTTCGCGAGTTTCGATGAAACCGCGATCGCCGCGGCCTCGATCGCGCAGGTCCATTTCGCAGTGACGACCGACGGGCGCGAGGTTGCGGTCAAGGTTTTGCGTCCCGGGATCGCCCGCGCCTTTGCCCGCGACCTCGACCTGTTCCGCTGGCTGGCCCAGCTGATCGAGCAGACCCAGCCGGCGCTGCGTCGATTGAAGCCGGTCGAGGTCGTCGAAACCCTCGCGCAATCGGTCACGCTGGAGATGGATCTGCGCTTCGAGGCGGCCGCCGCGTCCGAACTCGGCGAGAATTCCGCGGGCGACCAAGCCTTTCACGTACCGCACGTCGACTGGCAGCGCACCGGCCGCACCGTCCTGACCAGCGAGCGCGTCACCGGGATACGGGTCGACGACCGTGCGGCGCTGCTCGCCGCCGGTCATTCGATCGACGCTCTATTGCGCAATGCGGCCGATGCGTTTTTCAAGCAGGTGTTCCGCGACGGCTTTTTTCATGCCGATCCGCACCCCGGCAACATTTTCGTCGATGCCGACGGCGCTCTGGCGCTGGTCGATTTCGGGATCATGGGCCGGCTCGACCGGCAGACCCGCTATTACTTGGCCGACATGCTGGTCGGCTTTCTCACCGGCGATTACCGGCGGGTTGCCGAGGTGCATTTCGACGCCGGCTATGTGCCGCAGCGTCGCTCGCTCGACGCCTTCACTCAGGCCTGCCGCTCGATCGGCGAGCCCATCCTCGGGCGCCCCTTGCACGAGATCTCGATTGCGCGGCTGCTGGCGCAGCTTTTTCAGGTGACCGAGCAGTTCGAGATGGAGACGCAGCCGCAACTCCTGCTGTTGCAAAAAACGATGGTGCTGATCGAGGGCGTCGGACGGCGGCTCGATCCGACGGTCAATATCTGGGCTCTGGCGCGGCCGCTCATCGAACAATGGATGCGCGACAATCGCGGTCCCGAGGCGCGCCTCAAAGGGCGCATCGACACGATCCTTGAAACCATCGAAGAGATCCCGCGCCTTTTGCGCAATCTCGATCGGCTGATCGGCGACTGGTCGCGCGAGGGTGTCGTCCTCCATGCCGAGAGCCTCGCCACCCAGGCCGCCCACCAAGCGCGCCTCTTGCCGTGGCTGGTCGTGCCGCTGTGGCTCGCCGCAGCGGCGCTGGTCGCGATCGCGGTGGCGCTCCTGGCTGCCCGGTAGCATATTGAAGCGGGCTGAGAAGGAGGGAGCTGCGTGCTCAACGGCCGGCGCATTCTGTTGATCATCGCGGGCGGCATCGCCGCCTATAAGAGCCTCGAGCTGATCCGCCGGCTGCGCGAGCAGGGCTGCGGTGTGCGTTGCATCATGACCGAGGCGGCGCAACATTTCGTGACGCCCCTCGCGGTGTCATCGCTCAGCGAAGACAAGGTCTACGGCGATCTCTGGTCCTTGACCGACGAGAGCGAGATGGGCCACATCCGCCTGTCGCGCGAGGCCAATCTCGTCGTTGTCGCGCCTGCGACCGCCGATCTGATCGCCCGGATGGCGATGGGCCTCGCCGACGACCTCGCCGCCACGACGCTCTTGGCCTCCGACAAGCCGGTGCTGATCGCGCCGGCGATGAACGCCCAGATGTGGGCGCATCCGGCGACCCAGGCCAATCTCGCCACGCTCGCACAGCGCGGAATCATCCGGGTCGGTCCCGGCGCCGGCGAGCTGGCCTGCGGCGAGGTCGGGCTTGGCCGCATGGCCGAGCCGGCCGAGATCCTCGCCACGATCACGCGGTTTTTCACCGCCGACCAGCGCCTCGCCGGCAAGCGGGCGCTGGTCACCAGCGGCCCGACGCGCGAACCGATCGATCCGGTGCGCTATCTCTCCAACCATTCCTCGGGCAAACAGGGCCACGCCATCGCCGCCGCACTCGCGGCGCTCGGCGCCGAAACGGTGCTGGTGTCGGGGCCAACCCAGCAGCCGAACCCTGCCGGGGTCAGGCTAATAGCGGTCGACACCGCAGCGCAGATGCTCGCGGCGAGCGAGGCGGCGCTGCCGGTCGATGTCGCGGTGATGGCGGCCGCTGTGTCCGACTGGCGGGTCGAGGGCATCAGCGCCCAGAAGCTGAAAAAGGACGGCAAGGGCGCGCCAGCGCTGCACCTCGTTGAAAACCCCGACATCCTGGCCCGCATCGCCGCGCGCCGCAACGACCGCCCGGCGCTCGTCATCGGCTTTGCCGCCGAGACCGAGAACATCCTCGCCAATGCCCGCTTGAAGCGCGAGAAGAAGGGCTGCGACTGGATACTCGCCAATGACGTCTCGCCCGGTACCGGCACCTTTGGCGGCGACCGCAACACGATCCACCTGGTCCATGGCGAGGGAATCGAGGACTGGCCGGCGATGACCAAGCAGGAGGTCGCCGTCCGCCTCGCCGAACGGATCGCGGCCACGCTCGGCGCTCAGGGCTAGCTGCACCGGAGACAGAACTTGTCGCAATACAAATTCGCATTCCCGGCGAAAGCCGGGATCCATTCCTCAACCGTCTCCCGCTCGGAGGAGTCGGCATTCCCCGGGAATGCGGTTCTGTCGGTTGGTTGCCGCCGCTCTGCCGATCCATGCCGCTCAAGATCGCGCTGAAGATCCTCGACCAGCGGCTGCCGGGCTGGGGGTTTCCGCATTACGGGTCGAGCCTGGCGGCCGGGCTCGATCTGCATGCCTGCATCGACGACCCGCTTCGGCTGGAGCCGCAGGCGGCGGCGGTCTTGATCTCGGCCGGGATCGCGTTGCGCATCGGCGATCCGCAATGGTGCGCGCTCGTGCTACCGCGTTCCGGTCTTGGTCACCGCGTGGGGCTGGTGCTCGGCAACGCGGTCGGGGTCATCGACGCCGATTATGAGGGCGCCTGCCTGATCTCGGCATGGAACCGCAATCCGGCGGGCGCTGACGAACCGATCCTGATCAACCCCGGCGATCGCATCGCGCAACTCGTCTTCACCCGGATAGCGCGCGCGGAATTCACGATCGTTCCCGAGTTTCCCAATGGCGACGGCCGGCAGGAAAGCGGCTTCGGCTCTACCGGTATCGCTTCCGCTTGTCCAAACCGGACGGCGCGGCGACAATCCTGATTCATGATCCGGCTGACCAAGAAGCTGCTGTTCGCGATCGAGGCCGTGCTCGACATCGCCTATAACGGCGGCGCCGCCCCGGTTCGTTCGGTCGAGATCACCGAGCGCGAGGGCATCCCGCGCCGCTATCTCGAACCGGTGCTGCAGGAGCTGGTGCGCGAGAAGATCCTCGTCGGGATCCGCGGCCCGAGCGGCGGCTATCGCTTGGCGCGCGAGCGCCGCCGGATCAGCCTTGGCGATATCGTGCGCACCGTGCGCCATCTGGAAACTGGCGAAGATCCGATCAGCGATCCGGCCGGAAGCGCGCTCGGGCATCAGGTGGTCCGGCCCCTGTGGCTCGAATTGCAGGAAGAGACGATGCGCCGGCTCGACTCGCTGACCCTGGAAGATCTCTGTACCCGGGCGCACCGCGCCGGGATCGCGGGCCGGCTGGTCCAGGGCGGCGATTTCGAGATCTAGACGTGCGGCCGCCGGCGCGGACATTGATTGCCACCGGTTGTCGCAGCGGCCCCGCGGCGCTACATCAAACCGTCCGCGCACTGGGAGAAGGCGATGGAGGGCGAATTCCGCGGCCGTATTTATGACAGCATTCTCGACACGATCGGCGCCACCCCGCTGGTGCGCCTGCATCGGTTGGCGGCCGAAGCCGGGGTCGAAGCCGACATCCTCGGCAAATGCGAGTTCTTCAACCCGCTTTCCTCGGTCAAGGACCGGATCGGTCTGGCGATGGTCGACGCGGGCGAACAAGCCGGCCGGATCAGGCCTGGCACCGTGCTGGTCGAGCCGACTTCGGGCAATACCGGGATTGCGCTGGCGTTTGTCTGCGCCGCAAAAGGCTATCGCCTGATCCTGACGATGCCCGACAGCATGTCGATGGAACGGCGCAAGATGCTGCTCCTGCTCGGCGCCGAGCTAGAGCTGACCCCGGCGGCGCAGGGCATGCGCGGCGCCATCGCGCGGGCCGAGGAAATCCTGCGCTCCCTACCCGACGCCTTTATGCCGCAGCAGTTCCAGAACACGGCCAACCCGGCAATCCACCGCCGCACCACCGCCGAGGAGATCTGGAAGGATACCGCGGGCGCGGTCGATATCGTGGTCAGCGGGATCGGCACCGGCGGCACGCTGACCGGGATCGGCTCGGTCTTGAAGCCGCGAAAGCCGGGCCTCAGGATGGTCGCGGTCGAGCCCGAGGACAGCGCGGTATTGTCGGGCGGCCCGCCCGGCGCCCACAAGATCCAGGGGATCGGCGCCGGCTTTATCCCCGAAATCCTCGACACCGCGCTGATCGACGAGGTGATCCGCATCGGCAACGACACAGCCTTCCGCACCGCGCGCCAGGCGGCCCGGCTCGACGGTCTGGCAGTCGGGATTTCCTCGGGTGCGGCTCTCGCTGCGGCGCTCGAAGTGGGGACCCGGCCGGGCATGGCCGGCCGGACGATCGTCGTCATCCTGCCGAGCTTCGCCGAGCGCTACCTGACAACGGCCTTGTTCGAAGGCTTGTGATGGAACTCACTGAAGAGCAATTCCAGCGCTATGCCCGCCACCTGATCCTCGATGAGGTCGGCGAGGAGGGACAGGAGAAGCTGCTCAAGTCGCGTGTGCTCGTGGTCGGCGCCGGCGGCCTCGGCTCGCCGATGCTGTTGTACCTCGCCGCCGCCGGGGTCGGGACGATCGGCATCATCGACGATGACCGGGTCGATCTGACCAATCTTCAGCGCCAGATCGTGCACGCCACCGAGCGGGTCGGCGCGCTCAAGGTCGACAGCGCGCGCGCGACGCTCGCCGCGGTCAACGACGGCGTCCGCATCGAGACCCACCCGATGCGGCTCGGCCCTGACAATGCCGCGGAGCTGATCGCCGGCTACGATCTGGTCGCTGACGGCAGCGACAATTTCGCGACCCGCTATCTCTTGACCGATCTGTGCTTCCGCCTCGAAAAGCCGCTGATTGCCGCGGCGCTGTCGCCGTTCGAGGGGCAATTGTCGACCTTCCGGCCCTATCTCGGCGCCGGGCACCCGTGTTACCGCTGCCTGTTCCGCGAGCCGCCGCCGCCCGGGCTGGTGCCGCGTTGCGAGGAGGCCGGCATCTTGGGCGCCGTGGCTGGCGTTATGGGCACATTGCAGGCGGTCGAGGTGCTGAAGGAGCTTTTGGGGCTGGGCGACAGCCTCGACGGCACGCTGTTGATCTACGATGCGTTGCAGGCGCGCTTTCACCGCATCCGCATCGCCAAGGACCCGGATTGCCCGACCTGCGGCACGCAGATTGCCGCTGCGGCGTCTTGAGCAAGCAGACAAGGGTGGTCGTCGCCGCGCTGGGCGCTCTCGTGCTACTGATCGGCACGGCGCGGCCCGCTGCAGCGGCCGACGAGGATGTCGGCCTCAAAGTGCCGCGTTTCGTCAGCGTGCACTCCGACCAGGTGAATCTGCGCACCGGCCCGGGCCGCCAATATCCGATCGAATGGGTGCTGACGAAGAAGGACATGCCGGTCGAGATCATCGCTCAGTTCGAGCATTGGCGCCGCATTCGCGACTGGGACGGCACCGAGGGCTGGGTGCAGGAGCACATGGTCGGGGCCAAGCGCACCGTGATCGTCGCCAAGGGCGGCGTGCGCCCGGTCTATCGGCTGCCCGACCCGGCTTCCGCGGAGGTTGCCCGCGCCCAGCCCGGCGTCATCGCGCGTCTCCTCGAATGCCGCGGCCCTCTGTGCCGGATCGAGGCGGACGACATTTCCGGATGGATGCGGCGCGGCGACATCTGGGGCACCCTGCCCGATGAGACGCTGCCGTAGGGCAGCTGGGGCATTGCCAGCAGGAACGCACTCGCGGCCTCGGCCCTGCCGGCCCCGTGTCCACGGAGTGTGCTGAGCGATGGCAAGCAATTGAAACCGCAGTCCCGGCGAATTTACAGCGACGACCCGGTGTTAGACCAGGATCACCCGGCCTCGCGCGCGGCGATCGCCGCGGCCAGCGCGAGCGTGCGGCGCGCCTCCGCGACATGCAGCGCCTCGACGAGGCGGCCGTCGATGCGGACCGCGCCTCGGGCCGCGCCGGCCGCCTCCTCATAGGCCGCGATGATGTCGCGCGCCCGCGCGATCTCCTCGGCGGCCGGGCTGAAGGCGACGTTGGCCGGCCCGATCTGCGACGGGTGAATGAGGGTCTTGCCGTCAAAGCCGAGTTCCCTCCCTTGGCGGCAGGAAGCCGCGAAACCCTCGGCGTCGTCGAGGTCGAGATGCACCCCGTCGAGCACCGCCCGGCGATATGCCCGCCCGGCGAGCAGCACGAGGCCGAGCGCGGCCAGCAACGGCAGCCGGTCGCGCGCCTCCTTTGCATGGAGATCCGTTGTCAGATCCGAGGTGCCGAGAACGAGCGCGCCGATCCGCGGGCTCGCCCCGGCGATCTGCGCGGCGGCGAGAACGCCGAGCGGTGTCTCGATCATACACCACAAGGCGAGACCGGGCGGCGCACCGAGCGCGTCGAGCTGGTCGATCGCCAGATGCACCGTCTCGGCGACCTCAACCTTGGGCAGCAGCACGGCGTCGATCGGCAAACCGGCCCCAATCGCCAGATCGGCATGGCCCCAGGGCGTGTCGAGCGGGTTGACCCGCAGGATCAGCTCGCGCGGCGCATAGCCGCCCGCTCGCAGCGCCGCCGCGACGCTGGCGCGGGCCGCGTCCTTGCCTGCCGGCGCGACCGCGTCCTCGAGGTCGAAAATGAGGCTGTCCGCGGCGAGCGTCCGGGCCTTTTCCAGGGCGCGCGGGGTGGCGCCGGGCACGAACAGCACGCTGCGGCGCGGTCGAAAGGCCGGGGCCATCGCAATCCTCCGTTCGCCGGTTGTTTGCCGGTATAATTTGCCTGCTGTGAATTGGCAGCCCGCAATCGGAACAACAAGGCGAGCAAGATGGACGAGGCGAATGCGGAAAGCGAACCCGGGCTTTGCGCTTGGATCGGGTTTTGGGCGCAGCTCCTTGTGCTCGGCGGCTGCGCCGTGGTCGGCGCATGCTTCGCCAGCGAGGACAGCGCGCCCGGCGACTATACCTGTGGCCTCCTCCTCAGCCTCGCCGCGATCGCGCTGGCCTTCATGCGCTTGAAGAACCGGTTCGATGGCGCCGCCGCCGATTGGGCAAGTTTTCTGTTGGTCGACGACATGGCCAATCTGCTGGCGGTGATCGCGATCTTCGCGATCCTCGGGCTCATTGGCCTGTTCACCGCCGCCGGCTTCGAGGGAGGCGGGCTGCACAATGCCGGGGTCGCGCTGTTCGCCGCGAGCGGGCTGGCGGTGTTCCTCAGCATGAAGCACGTCTTCGACACCGCAGACCGAACCCGCTGATGCCGACCGTTCTTTCGCTGCAGTCGCGTGTTGCCTACGGCCATGTCGGCAACGCCGCCTCGGTCTTTCCGTTGCAGCGGCTCGGCATCGAGGCCTGGGCGCTCGATACGGTGGCGTTCTCCAACCACACCGGCCATGGAAGCTGGCGCGGCTCGGTGGTCCCGGCAGCCGAGATCGCCAGCCTGTTCGAGGGGATCGCCACACTCGGGGTGTTGCCGGGGATCGACGCGGTGCTGTCGGGCTATCTCGGCGACGCGGCGACCGGACCGATATTGCTCGACATCGTCGAGCGGGTTCGCGCCGCCAACGCGCGGGCGCTCTTCTGCGTCGACCCGGTGATCGGCGATGTCGACACCGGCCCCTACGTAACCGAGGGCATCGCGGAATTCTTCCGCGACCGCGCGCTCGCACTCGCCGACATTGCGACGCCGAACCATTTCGAGCTGGAATACCTGACTGGCGGCAAGGTCGCGAGCCTCGCAGCGGCCGCGGAGGCCGCCGCCGCGCTGCGCGCACGCGGCCCCGGCATCGTGCTGGTCACCAGCCTCGACGCCGCACCCGACCAGGTGACGATGCTGGCATCCGGGCCGGACGGCGCGTGGGCGGTCGAAACCCCGCGGCTGCCGGTCGTGCTCAACGGCTGCGGCGATGTGACGGCCGCGCTCTTCCTCGGGCATCTGCTGCGTGGCCAGGACTTGCCCGACGCGCTCTCCCTGACCGCATCGGCGATCTTCGCGGTGATCGAGACGACAGCCCGCCAGGGGCGCTACGAACTGGCCCTCGTCGCGGCGCAGGACGAACTATTATCGCCCACCCGCCGCTTCGCCCCGCGGCGGGTGTGAGGCGGCCGACCGTCTCTTCGCGAACGGCCCCCGGTGGGGCCGGCGCCTTCGGTCACCGCGCCAGGGCCTCCCGTTTGCGGGTGGCCGCTGCCTTCGTCGCCGAGAGCGACCGCGCCGACGCCGGACTTGCTGATGCCCGACCACCGAGCCGGCCTCCCTTGCGTGAGGAGGCATGGTTCTCGGGTACCCACGGCCTGATCACGCTCAGCTTGCCACCGCCGCTTTTCTTGTTGACGGTTGCCCAAGCGCGGGCCTCGGCTTCGTTTTCGGGCGCGCCGCGGGCTTCGTTGCTATCCGCCATATGCTCCGCCTTGCGCTCTGCTTGTCGGTGCCCGCCCCGCAGCCTCCGGCCTGCTAACTCACGACCACACGTAGGCAATTATGAAGGAAATGACGACAAGCATCATCGAGATCAGCAGGATATATCGAACGACGCCTTCTTTTGACGCGCCGCGCGCGTTGGTCGGAGTCGCTGAGATACGTTGTTCCATTACCGATCACCGCGATGTTTTTCTTCGAGTCTTTCGATGAATTGTACAAGCTCGATCTGCGCCTCCTCGGGCAACTCGGCAGCACGCCGCATCAGCAACTCAAGCTGATCGGCGGGGATGACAGGTTGCCCTTCGCCCGAGGCGATGGCGGCTACGATCGTCGGCCCGGTTTGCTGGGTTACCGCCGCCGATGTCGGGGTTCCTTCGGCCACTGCGTCCTTCATCACTCAACCTTCCCGACGCCGGTTGCGGCGAACGCAGGTCGGAAACGATGATCCGCGTTGGGAGCGCCCTTCCGGGGCGAGCATCAAGGACGGCCGGCGGCCGCGATAGAGTCGGAAACTACCTAACGACCCGAACTCACGCAGATCCGTGGCAAATACCGTTTGGTTGGATGCGATTGCGCGCTTAATGCGGTCCGTCATTGGTCGCGCGTGTCTGGCGCGACGATATCGCCGACGCGCTCGGCGAGGAGATCTTATCCTACCGCGCCCGCAGACCTGACCGGCACATCCAGGTTCAGCAGCCGCGCGGCGTTCAGCCCAAGGATCGCGCGGCGCGCCCTATCGTCGAGGCCTGGGGCGCGCTCGATAAAGCCAATGGGGTCAACCTCGCCCATATCGGCGGGATAGTCGGTGCCGACGAGGATGTGGTCGGCGCCGTATTGGTCGACGAGGTATTGCAGCTGGTGGTGGGTGTAGACGAGTGCGTCGAAATAGAGCCGCTTCAAATACGTCGTCGGCAACTCTTTGAGATGCACGCAGGTGTCGGGACGGGCCGCGGCGGCGTGGTCGATCCGGCCCGAATAGGCCGGCAGGTAGCCGCCGCCATGCGCGACGACAATCTTCAGCCTGGGGTGGTCCTCCAACACCCCGCCGAAGATCAGATGATGCACCGCGACCGTCGAATCGAGCGGGTTGCCGATCACATTGGCGAAGTAACGGTCATGGAAGCGGCGCGCCTCGGTGAAGCCGTCGGGGTGCATGAAAATGAGGAGGCCCAGCTCCTCGCAGCGCGCGAAGATCTTGCGGAAGCGCGCCTCGGACAGATCGGCGCCGGCGACATGCGTCATGATCTCGATGCCGCGAAAGCCCAGTGATTTGTGCAGCCGGTCCAATTCGGCAAGGGCCAGCTCGGGGGCCTGGAGGGGCACCGTGCCGAGCCCCGTGAAGCGGTCGGGATAGCGGGCGCACATCTCGGCGATCTCGTCGTTGAGGAGGCGGGCGGTGGCGAGCCCCAAATCCGGGTCGGCGCCGTAATAGGTCTGGCGCGGCGCCGGCGAGATCGCCTGGATATCGATCCCCATATGGTCCATGTCGCCGATCCGCTGTTCGGCCGAATTGCCCTGCGCCCGCGTCCGCTCGCCGTTCGCCCGGTTGATCGCCCGGCTCTCTTCATTGGCGGCGGTTTCGAGAAACCAGCGCGAGACCTCCTCGTGGCCTTCGACCAGCGCGGCCGCCTTGTCGCTGCGCACATGGCAATGGATGTCGAGGGTCATCCATTTGCCACGGGGATGCGCCGGTCCGGGGAAGCGGCCGGGGATCTGTGCCCCAGACTTTGCGAGAGCGGGCGGACGGCAGGTGAACAGCATGATTTCCTCGCGTCGCTTGATCAATCGTCGGCGCGCGTCGCGGCCGGCGAGGTAAGGCTCGGTGCACTCCAGCGGGCCGAGATTACCCCCTTTTCGCGGCCGGCGCGGCCGACCAGTTGCTCGATCGCCTCGTCGGCCCGCAAATGCGCGACAAAATCGGCATAGACTCGCACCGCCCCGTCATGGTGGCTCGGCTTGCGGCTGTGCAGCGAGCGCAGCCCGAGGCCGTTTTGCCCGCCGCTTCCCGCGGCCAGCAGCGCGCGGATCTTCGCCTCGTCCTCGGCGGCGCAGTCGATCTCGATCAGATAACCGGTTTCGACATCGACCGGATGCGGCCGGTAGCGGTTGATCGCCGCCTGGATATAGCGCAAGCCGAGGTTGATCGCGACGACGCCGGCCCCGCAATACACCGCCTCGGGGTAATGCCCGGTGCCGGACAGAGCGCCGGCTGCCGCCGAACACCACAAGGTCGCCGCGGTGTTGAGGCCTCGCACCGAGGCGCCCTCGCGAAAGATGATCCCGGCGCCGAGAAAACCGATGCCGGAGACGATCATCGCCTCGGCCTGCGGCACCTCGAGCGCGACAAAAGAGGCCGCCCCAAACGCCACCAGCGTATTGGTGCGCAGCCCGGCCATGCCCTGGTTCCACTGCCGCTCGAACCCGACCACCGCGCCGAGCAGCGCCGCCAGCGTCATGTTGAAGATGACGATAAGGCTCATCTCACCTCCGCCGGGGTGGCGCGGTCGGCGGTCGGTCCGCCCAGAACGGCCTTGACGCGCCGACCGCCCTTCTCTACCTCGCGACACTCTCGCGTCGCTCTATTTGAAAGCCGCTGCCGATGCCAGCCTACCAGTACATCTACGTGATGAAAGGGTTGAGCAAGACCTATCCCGGCGGCCGCGAGGTCTTGAAGGATATCTGGCTCTCGTTTTTTCCCGGCGCGAAGATCGGCGTGCTCGGTCTCAACGGCGCCGGCAAGTCGACGCTGCTGCGCGTGATGGCCGGCGACGAGCGCGAGTTTTCCGGCGAGGCCTGGGCGGCCGAGGGTGCTCGCAGCGGCTTCCTGCCGCAGGAACCGGCGCTCGACCCGGAAAAGGACGTGTTCGGCAACATCATCGAGGGGCTCGCCGAAACCAAGGCGTTGATCGATCGCTTCGAGGCGGTGAGCGCGCGCTTCGCCGACGAACTGTCGCCGGAGGAAATGGAGGCGCTGATCGCCGAGCAGGGCGAGTTGCAGGAAAAGATCGATCAGGCCGACGCCTGGGAGCTCGACCGCACGGTCGAGATCGCGATGGACGCACTGCGCTGCCCGCCGGGCGAAGCGTCGGTCTCGATGCTGTCGGGCGGCGAGAGGCGCCGCGTCGCTCTGTGCCGCCTGTTGTTACAGCGCCCCGATTTGTTGCTCCTCGACGAGCCGACCAACCATCTCGACGCCGAGTCGGTGGCGTGGCTGCAGCGCTTCCTTCGGGATTACCCCGGCACGGTCGTCACCGTGACGCATGACCGCTACTTCCTCGACGAGGTGGCGGGCTGGATCCTCGAACTCGACCGCGGCCGCGGCATCCCGTTCGAGGGCAATTATTCCGGCTGGCTCGAACAGAAACAGGCCCGCCTGGAGGGTGAAGGCAAGGCCGAGGAGGCGCGCCGCCGCACCCTGGAGCGCGAATTGGAATGGGTCCGGGCGAGCCCGCGAGCCCGCCAGGCGAAGAGCAAGGCCCGCCTCACCGCGTACGAGACGCTCGTCGCCGAGAGCCGCGAGAAGGCGCCGGAAACCGCGCAGATCGTTCTGCCGCCCGGACCGCGGCTCGGCGACCTCGTCGTCGAGGCCGAGCGGATCAGGAAGGGGTTCGGCAACCATCTCCTGATCGAGGAATTGAGCTTCCGACTGCCGCCCGGCGGCATCGTCGGAATCATCGGCCCCAACGGCGCCGGCAAGACGACCCTCTTTCGAATGATCACCGGGCAGGAGGCGCCCGACAGCGGCCGTTTCCGCATCGGCGATACCGTCAAGTTGGGCTATGTCGACCAGTCGCGCGACACGCTGGTTGCCGACAACACGGTGTGGCAGGAGATCTCCGGCGGCCAGGACGAGATCGACCTCGGCCGCCGCAAGATCGCCAGCCGCGCCTATTGCGCGCTCTTCAACTTCCGCGGCCCCGACCAGCAGAAAAAGATTGGGCAACTCTCGGGCGGCGAGCGCAACCGCGTCCATTTGGCGAAGATGTTGAAGGAGGGCGCCAACCTGCTCCTCCTCGACGAGCCGACCAACGATCTCGATGTCGACACGCTGCGCGCCCTCGAAGAGGCGCTCCTCGATTATCCCGGCTGCGCCGTCATCATCACCCACGACCGCTGGTTTCTCGACCGCATCGCGACCCACATCCTCGCCTTCGAAGGCGAAAGCCAGGTGGTGTGGTTCGAGGGCAATTACGCCGATTATGAGGCCGATCGCCGGCGCCGCCTCGGCGCCGCCGCCGATCAGCCGCACCGCATCAAATACAAACCGCTGGTGCGGGCGTAGGGACTGCCGGCTTGCGCTGCGGCGACTGGCCCCTCACCCCAGCCCTCTCCCCGCATGCGGGGAGAGGGAGCAACCGCAGATCTCGGCGGAACATCTGGTGACAGCTTTGCACATTGCCGCAACAGCGTCCCCTCTCCCCGCTCGCGGGGAGAGGGACAGGGTGAGGGGCTTCCGGTCACCGGGGAGGAGGAGCGCGTGACCGACTACCAGATCTTCGAGGCGGGCGACGTGGTGCTGCAATCGGGGCTGACCTATCGGCAGGCCCGGCTCGCCTACAAGACCTACGGCGCGCTCGATGCGGCGAAGTCGAATGTCATCGTCTACCCGACCTCGTTCGGCGCCCAGCATTACGACCTCGAATGGGCGATCCAACCGGGCAAGGCGCTCGACCCGGGCAAATACTTCATCGTCATCATGAACAAGTTCGGCAACGGGCTGTCGTCGAGCCCAAGCAACACGCCGCCGCCCTTCGATCGCGCCCGCTACCCGCATTTCACGATGACCGACATGGTGCGGATACAACAACGGCTATTGGCGGAAGTGTTCGGCATCGAGCGGGTGAGGCTGGTCTACGGGTTTTCGATGGGCGCGCAGCAGGCGTTCCACTGGGGCGCCCTCTTTCCCGACCGGGTCGACAAAATCGCCCCGATCTGCGGCTCGGCAAAGACATCGCCGCATAATTTCGTCTTTCTCGAAGGCGTCAAGGCGGCATTGACCGCCGACCCGGCGTGGCAGGACGGCTGGTTCGCCACTCCCCCCGTCCGCGGCTTCCAGGCGATGGGCCGGGTCTATGCCGGCTGGGGCCTCTCCCAGGCCTTCTACCGCGAGGAGGTGTGGCGCAGGATCGGGTTTTCCTCGCTCGAGGATTTTCTCGTCGGCAATTGGGAAGCCGGGTTCCGCCGCCGCGACGCCAACGATCTCCTGGCCATGTTATGGACCTGGCAGCATGCCGATATCAGCGCCAACGAGCTGTACCGGGGCGATCTCGGCAAGGCGCTCGGCGCGATCGCCGCCGATGCGATCGTCATGCCGTGCGAGACCGACCTTTATTTCACGGTTGAGGACAACCGGCGCGAGGTCGCGAAGATGCCCCGGGCCGAGCTGCGCCCGATCCCGTCGATCTGGGGCCACCGCGCCGGCAATCCGGTGCTGAACCCCGAGGATGCGCGGTTCATCGACGACGCCGTCAAGGAATTGCTCGCGCGGGAAAGCCGCCCGATCGTATGCTTCGCGTCTGGGGCGGATTTCGCTCGACCTGAACCGTCCCCCTCACCCGGCCCTCTCCCCCACTGGGGGGAGGGTTGCGCAGGGTCGGCGAGGCGCAGCCGAGCCCTACCCGGAGCTGGGCGAGGGGGTACGCCAGATTGGATGGAAGCCGCTCCCGGCTCAGCGACCCCGTTGAAAGGATCGATCATGGCCAGGCTCCCCCCGATTACCGCCAAGAACCAGGTCCCGGCCAGGGACCACGCGACCTTCGACAGCATCGTCGCGAGCCGGGGCGCCGTTCAGGGCCCGTTCACAATGTTCCTCCATTCGCCGGAGGTGGCCGGGCGGGTCGCCCATCTCGGCGCCTATGTGCGTTTCGAGGGCGAGCTCGACATGCGGGTGCGGGTGCTGGCGGCGATGACCGCCGCCCGCGAATACGAGGCGATGTATGTGTGGGGCGCGCAGACCGGCGGGGCGCGCCGGCAGGGCGTCCCCGAGACGACGATCAGCGCGATCCGCGACAATCATTCGCGCGGCATCCCGCCCGAGGACGCGCAGATCATCGACTTTACCCGGCAGTTGTTGCGCAAGCACCGGGCGGACGCGGCGAGTTTCAAAGCGATGCAGACCCGCTTCGGCAACGACCAGCTGATCCAGCTGACCACGGCAATCGGCTATTACAGCCTCCTATGCATGACGGTGAACGCCTGCGAGCTGGAAGCCGCGCCAAACGCCGAAGTCTTGAAGGTATGACCGGAGCAAGTCCAAACCGCAGTCCCGGCGACAGCCGGGACCCACCCTTCCGGCGATTGTGCGTTTGAAGCCGTGGGCCCCGGCCTTCGCAGGACCCCGGATCTGTGGGAGGGAAAGATGCCGCGCTTTGCCGCCAATCTCGGTTTCCTGTTTCCCGAGCTGCCGTTTCTCGACCGCTTCGAGGCGGCGGCGCACGCCGGCTTTACCGCGGTCGAATACGCGTCGCCCTATGAATACCCGGCGACCGAGCTGCGGTCGCGGCTGAACGACAACGGGCTGACGCAGGTGCTGATCAACAGCCCGGCCGGCAACCGCGCCGCCGGCGAGCGCGGCTTTGCCTGCCTGCCCGGTCGTGAGGGCACCTTCCGCGACGGCATCAGCCAAGCGCTCGATTACGCCGCCGCGCTCGGCTGCCCCTGCGTGCATGTGATGGCGGGGGTGCCGCCCGCCGGGGTCGCCCACGACACCGCGCTGGCGCTCTACGCCGCCAATCTCGCCTGGGCCGGCGGACTCGGGCTCGGCGTCGGTGTCAAGCTCGTGATCGAGCCATTGAACCCGCGCGACGCGCCGGGCTATCTGCTCTCTACCCAGGAACAGGGTGCGGCGATCGCCGCCGCGATCGGGCGCTACCGCGTGGGCCTCCAATTTGACCTCTACCATTGCCAGACCGCGCAGGGCGATGTGACGACGCGGCTCGCCGCGCTGATGCCGGCGATCGACCACATGCAATTGGCCGACGTTCCCGGCCGGCACGAGCCGGGCACCGGCGAGATCGGCTGGGAATACGTGTTCCGCCGCATCGACGAGCTCGGCTATCAGGGCTGGATCGGCTGCGAATACAACCCGCTCGGCGATACCGTCGAAGGGCTCGCCTGGCGCCAGCGCTACGGGGTTTAGTGCCTACCACACACAAAAAATCCGCATCCCCGGCGAATGCCGGGGTCCACCTTTCCACGGCCCGTCGCTGGATGAATAGGTCCCGGCCTTCGCCGGGAATGCGAAATATTGGGCGATGTTCCCTTTGACGAACCCAACACGAATCGTCAAATATTGCCGAGCTTACCCACGCCCGACATACGGCATCTTGTTCGCCATCACGGTCATGAACAGAACGTTGGCGTCCAAGGGCAGGCTCGCCATGTAGCGGACGCCGTTGGCGACGATGCGCACGTCGATGCGCGCCTCGGCCTCGACCGTGCCACTCGCCTGCAAGCGGCCGACCGAGGTGTCGGTGTTGCGCTCGGTTGCAGCGTTGCCAATGTCGATCTGGCCGCAGACGATGTCGAGATGGCGGCCGTCGAGCGACAAGGAGCGCGTCAACCCGGTCAGCGCATGCTTGGTCGCGACGTAGGGGGTCGAGTTGCGCCGCGGCACATGCGCGGAGACCGAGCCGTTGTTGATGATGCGCCCGCCGCGCGGGTCCTGCTCCTTCATCATGCGGAAGGCATGCTGGGCACACAGGAAGGAGCCCGTCAGGTTGGTCTGCACGACGCCCATCCACTGCTCGTAGGTCAGATCCTCGAACGGGATGCCGCGCGTGCTGGTCCCGGCGTTGTTGAACAAGAGGTCGATGCGGCCGTAGGTTTCTTTCACGGCATCGAATAGCGCGGCGATCGAGGCGGCGTCGGAAACATCGGTCGGCACCACCAGCGTGCGCGGCGGCGACGCATTGCCCAGGGTGGCTGTCTCTTCCAGCATGTTCTTGCGGCGGCCGGCGAGGACGACGGTCCAGCCGTCCTCCAAGAGAGCATGCGCCGAGGCGCGGCCGATCCCGCTGCCGGCGCCGGTGATGACCGCGATTTTCGCCTGGGTTGCCATTGCGGGTCTCCTTCATGCTGATATGGGCCAGCCGCGCTGTTGGTAGGCGCCGTCCCAGAACAGCCACTCATACTGGGCCGAGCGGCCGAAGGCGATCAGCATCGAACCGCGCACGGCCGGGGTCGCTGCCGTCGCGGCCTGGTCGGCGATGCCGATGACCCGTTGCACGGCCTCGCCGAACGCCTGGTCGGCATAGGTGTCGATCCAGGCCCGATAGCGATTGTTCGGCGCCGCGCCGCTGGTGATCGCCGAGGCGACGTCCCAGTAGATCCAGAAGCACGGCAGTAAGGCCGCGACCAGCACCGCCCAGGGCTGCTGATGCGCTGTGGCGAGGAGAAAGCTGGTGTAGGCGAGGCAATCGGGCGTCGGCTCGGCCGCCGCAATGGCGGCGGGCTCGACCCCGAATGCGCGCAGGTAATGCTCGTGCAGCCGCTCCTCGACGGCGATCGCGCCGAGCGCGGAATGGCCAAAAATCTGCGAGCTTGCCGTGTCCGGGGCCTTCGCCGCCGCCAGCGACAAGACGCGCGAATACTGCGCGAGATAGAGCGCATCCTGCATGATGTAAAAGCGGAAGCGCTCGGGTGCGAGCGTGCCGGCCGCCAGTTCCGTGTTGAAGGGCAGATGGTGGATCGCCTCGCGCAACGCGGCACTCCGCTGCCAGGCTTCCTCGGAAAATCGCATCATGCCTCCTAGGATGAACACCGTGCGTCCTTCGAGACGGCCGCCTGCGGCTGCTGGCGCGTCTCGAAGCAGGCATGGCGCTCATGCAGCGGCATACCTATCTCATTTGCGGCCGAGATGCGTTATCCTCGCGCGCAACCCGAGACGGAGGGGTTCCATGGACGGCTTGGCAGTCGCGGACCTGAAGGGCGTCGTCGCCCCGATCAACTTCACCATGCCGATGGCGGAAAAGCCGTATTCCTACAATTACGAGCCGCCGCCGGGGGTGGCGCCGCGTAACACGCGGGAGGAAACCCACCAGGTGAATGTGCTGGATGCGCGCGCCGTCGCCGACCGGCTGTCGCTCGATCGCGAAGGCTTTGTCCTCCTGCGGCAACCGACCGCGGCGACCAATCTCTATGACGACACCGAGGTTACCTCGCTCTACTACCCGGAATGCGAGCGCGTGATCCGCGAGGCGACCGGGGCCAAGCGCGTCGTCGCCTTCGACCACATCGCGCGCAACGCCGCCCTCTCGGCCAAGGGCAACCCGATCAAATTGCCGGCGAGCCGGGTGCACAACGACTATACCGCGTGGTCTGGGCCGCAGCGCGTGCGCGACCTGATGGGCGCCGAAGCCGAGGAATTGCTGAAGCATCGCGTCGCCGAGATCAATTTGTGGCGGCCGATCCGCGGGCCGCTGCTGCGCTCGCCGCTGGCGCTGTGCGACGCAACGAGCCTCTCCGAGGAGAACCTCGTCGCCTCCGATCTGCGCTACCCCGACCGGACCGGCGAGACCTATGCCGTGACCTACAACCCGGCGCAGCGCTGGTATTATTTCCCGAAGATGCAGGCCGATGAATGCGTGCTGATCCGCTGCTTCGACTCGGCCCGCTCGGGCGCGGCGCGGTTTTCCGCGCACGGCGCCTTCGACGACCCGGATTCGCCGCCCGATGCCCCGCCGCGCGAAAGCATCGAGGTGCGCGCGCTGGTGTTCTTCGCCGACTGACGCGCAGGTCCCGGCGCAGGCCGGGACCAAACCCTCTCCATCCGTCAACCCTCGAAGCATGGATCCCGGCCAGCGCCGGGACCCAACTACTGCCGTAACGCCTTGATCGCGTCCTTCCAAGCGTCGATCGTAAACGCGACATCCTGGAGGGTGTGGGCGAGTGAGATGTAGTATTTCGACTCGCCTTTCAGGATGCCGCGCTCGCGCAAGAGGGCGTTGAAGCGGCGCATCAGTTCGGCGTCGCCGGCGAGCGTGGTGCGATAATCGCGCACCTTCTCGGGGCTGAACACGACATCGAACAGCGGCGGCTCGCCGCTGATCTGCGCCGGAATGCCGGCGCTCTTCAACAAGTCGTCGAGCGCGCCCATCAGCTCCTTGCCAGTGGCGTGGATCTGCTCGTAGGCGCCCGGGCGCTTGAGGATCGCCAGCGTGGCGAGCCCGGCCGCGGCGGCCACCGGATTGCCCGACAGCGTGCCGATCTGCACGAGAAAATTCTCGTCGCCTACCTTGTTCTTGTCGAAATGCGCCATGATCTCGGCCCGGCCGGCGATCGCGGCCAGCGGAAACCCGCCGCCGATCACCTTGCCGAGGGTGCACAGATCCGGCACCACGCCGTAATATTCCTGCGCCCCGCCATAGGCGAGGCGAAAGCCGGTGACCACCTCGTCGAAGATGAGCGGGATGCCGTTGTCGGCGGCGATCTTGCGCAGCGCGGGGAGAAAGCCGGGCTCGGGCGGGATGATGCGCTGGAACGGCTCGACGATGATGCCGGCCAGCTCGTCCTTGTGCTCGCGCACCAGATCCTCAACCGCCGCGGCGTCGTTGAACGGGGCGATGATCACCTCGTCGCGCACGCTTTTCGGGATGCCGGCCGAGTCCGGCACCGGCAGCGGAAAATTGCCAGAGCGCTTCGGCGCCAGGCTCATCAGCGAATAATCGCTCATGCCATGGTAGCCGCCCTCGAATTTCAAAATCTTGTCGCGCCGGGTGAAGGCGCGCGCCGCGCGCATCGCGTAGAGGTCAGCTTCGCTGCCCGAGGAGACAAAGCGCACCTGCTCGGCGCACGGCACCGCCTCGACGATGGCCTCGGCCAGTTCAATGCCGAGCCGGTTGTTGGCGAAGAACGTCGTGCCCTTCGCAATCTGCGCCTGCGCCGCCTCGGTCACCTCGGGATGCGCGTGGCCAACCAGCATCGGCCCGGAGCCGAGCAGGTAATCGACATATTCATTGCCGTCTTCGTCCCACACCCGGCCGCCCTTTCCCTCGCGGATCACCACCTCGGCCGGGAAATTGCCAAAGGTGCCACCGGGCAGCACGCGCCGCGCGGTCTCGAACACATCGTTCTCGGTGGGCTTATTCACGTCCCTTCTCTCCTTGTACAAAGCGAGCGAGATCCTGACCTATCCGTTCGGGGCGGGGCTACGGCTCGGCCATCCAGGAGACGCCCCGCCGCCTGTCGCCGGCTCGTGGATGCCCGGCCCGAGGCCGGGCACGAACGGAGAGACGGCGGAGCGGATTGTCCCTGTTATAGCCCGACCATGCCCATCCAGAACATCTGTCTGTCGCCGACATCGACATCGTATTTGCGCACGAAATCGAGCTTTCCGTCATCCGCGATGCGGAAGAGGGCGAGGCTCGCCGGTACGGTGCGCGTCCGCGCGCCGTGCCTGACCGGCAGCCCCATGATGTGCGCGGCGACCAGCAAACGTCCGCTCGGGTCGATGTGGAAGGTGCGGCAGTGGATGCCGTGGGTATCGACGTGCTGGATCGCGATCGGCTCGCCGGTCACCGGGTCAATCGCATAGACGGCGAGGGTGTTCTCGCCGCCGGCGAAGACGCGCCGGCCGCCACTCTCGACCGTCGAGGAGGCGCGGTTGGCGACGTAGACGACATGGCCTTTGGGATGGACGTGGACCGTGCCGGCGGCCTGTCGCCCGCGGATATTATCGGGCTCGGCCAGCGTGCCCGTCTGGAACACCGGCACGGCCAACAGCGTCGTGTCGTGAAAGGCGAACACGTCGAGCCGGTTCTGGCGCTCGAGCGAAACATAGACCCAGGGCTTGGTCGGGTGGAAATCGAGGTGCCGCGGCCCAAAGCCATAGCCGCCATTCGGCGCGATCGACACCTGGGCGGTCAGATGGCCGTCGCGAAAATCGAAGACCTGCAGCCCGCCGGGCTCCTCGGGCTTGCCAGCCGTCGCATCGTGGCCGCGCGATACCAGGATAACCTTTTTGTTGTCGAGGCGCACTCGCACCTGGTGTGCATAGATCCCGGGATAGACCGCCTCGCGCTGACCGACTTCGGCGCCGGGTGTGCCGTCGCGGTAGATCCGATAGACGCAGAGCCCGCTCGGATTGCTGAACGCCACCAAGAGATGCTCGGAGGGGATGTCGGTTGTCATGTGTATAGGGCGGGTCGGCAGCGCTATCGGCTCGCCATGCGGGGCGAGCGCCCCGCTCGCCGGATCGATGACGAGCGCGGTGACGTGGTGGTTGCGGCCGACGAAACCGCCGATCCCCGAGGCACTGTCGCTCGATGCGACATAGAGAAAGCGCCGCGAGGCGTGCGGCCAGGCGTAATGCACGTTGGCCGGGAGCGCGATCGTGCCGCGCCGCTTGAGCGCGGCGCCCTCGACATCGACCTCGTAATGCGTCAGCTCCGGCCCGACGCTGGCGTAGAGCGCCACCCCTTTCGCGGCGGATGCGGCCATGGCAAAGCTCCCCCAACAAGGCTGACCCATCGATGCGGCACGTAATCTACCCGTGTTCGCCGGGCAGCGGCTACAGTGTGGCAAGACCTATTCAGGGGAGGAACCCGCGCATGCCGACCGCACCAGAGGAAAAGGACGCGATCCGCGTGGTATTGGCCGAATACTGCTTCCGGCTCGATGGCGGCCGCTACGACGACATGGCGGCGCTGTTCACCGAGGACGGGACCTGGGACACCGCCTTCGGCGCGGCGACCGGGCGTGCCGCGATTGCCCGGCAGGCACGCGACATCCGCGCGACGGCGGGCGACAACCGCCCGCGCGCGGTGCATCTGGTGACCAATATCGCGATCGCCCTCGCCAGTGGACCGGAGGGCGAACGCGCCGAGGTGCGCTCCAACTGGACCGTCGTGCAGAACAGCCCGGACGGCCCGAAGATCGGCTCGGGGGGCGTCTATGCCGACCAGATGGTGAAGGAGGGCGGCAGCTGGCTGTTCCGCTACCGCAAGATCGACCGTTTCATCGCCTGAGCCGGGAGGTGCTCCCATGAACCCCTCGCCGACCGACCGCATGCAGCAATTGATCCACCGGCGCGACAAGGTCCTCGCCGTGCTGCACCCGCCGACCGCGGCGCATGCCCGGATCATGGAGCGGGCCGGGTGCGAGGCGCTGTTTGTCGGCACCGGCGGGGTGGTCGGCGCCTATACCGGACTCGCCGATGTCGGCACCGCGACGATGTCGGAATGCGTCGAGATCGCCGGCTGGATCGCCGACAGCGTCAAGATCCCGGTGATCATGGACGGCGACACCGGCCATGGCGGCATCATGGCGGTGCGCCGCATGGTGCGGGAATGCATCCGCCACGGGATCGCCGGGGTGCGCATCGACGACCAGCCGATCGAGGGCAAGCGCAAGACCCAGGATGCCGGGGTCGAGGTCGTGCCGCTCGATCAGGCGATCGCGCGCTATCGCGCCGCGGTCGACATGAAAAACGAGCTCGACCCCAATTTTGTCGTGATGGCGCAATGCTATGCTCGCGATGCCGCGAATGGCGGGCTCGACGACGCACTGGCGCGGCTCAATGCCTATCGCGAGGCGGCGGGGGTCGATTGGGTGCAACTCGAATCACCGCATTCGGTCGATGAGATCAAGGCCGCCCGCGCCGCGGTCCAGGGTCCGTTCTCGTTCATGAAGGGCAAGCTCGGGCGCTATCTCGGGCTCGAGGAGCACCTCGCGCTCGGGGTCACGATCGCCTGGTACCCGGCCTTCACCCATCAGGTAACCTGGGCGGCGTTGTGGGATTTCATGACCGCGTTCGAGAAGCGCGGCGTCGCCGCCTGGGACGATTTCGTCGCGAGCCGCCGGGATCGCCCCTACCCTCATCCGGAGATGCCGGAGGACGGCGAGGGCGCCGCCAGGCAGCGCCTCCTCGAAGAGCGCTATCTGCCCGACGCGGCACGCGACAAATACGGGAGCAAATGATGGCCGGCGAGCGCTACAGGATTTTCGATTCCGACACCCATGTCGGCCCCGACGCGGGAATCCTCGACAAGTATCTGAGCCAGGCCGAGAAGGATCGGCTCGCCGGCTGGGAGCGCTACCGCGCGACCGGGCGCAACGGGCATGTCACCTACACCCGCGGCCAGCGGCGCTATACCAGAAAGCTCGGCAGCGCGATCCCTGAGGAGAGCCCGGGCGGCTATATGGCCGGGTTCACCGGCGTCGCCCGCGAGCGTCAACCCTCGCCGTTGGTCGATGCCGATCCCTCGGCGCGCATCGCGGACATGGATTTGGAAGGGGTTGAGGTCAATCTGACGCTTCCCTCGGGCTGGTTCGGCACCTGGACCGCCGGCGACGACATCGCGCTCGAACTGGCGATGTACCGCGCCTATCACCGCTGGATGGCTGACTATTGCGGCGCCTTCCCGCGCCGGCTCGGCGGCGTCATCCTCGCCGGCTCGCGCGACGTCGCGGGCTCGCTCGCCGAGATGCGGCAGTGCGGCCGCGCGGATTGGGCCTGGGGCGTCATGGTCTATGCGCCCTTTGGGGTGCCGCTCGACCATCCCGACCTGGAGCCGATCTACGCCGCGGCGGCCGAGCTCGACCTGGCGATCGTGCTTCACACCTTTACGGTGATGCCGCCCTATGCGCCGGGCGGGCTCGACACTTGGGACAATCTATGGCTGCAGCGCTCGGCGGCGCATCCCTGGTGCGGCATGCGCAACATGGCCGCGCTGATCGGCAGCGGCGTCATGGACCGCCATCCGACGCTGCGCATCGCGACGCTCGAGGCCGGGCATGGCTGGCTGCCGTTCTGGATTGCCCGGCTCGACGAGCACGCCGAAACGATCAAGGCGGCCTTGCCCGCGCTCAAGCACCGGCCGAGCGAGTATGTGACATCAGGGCGCTATTTCCAGAGCATCGAGATCCCCGAGGGGGCGCCGTTGACCAACGCGGTCTCCGATCTGCTCGGCAACGAGGTCTTGATGTACGCCTCCGATTACCCGCACGGCGAGAGCCACTTTCCGCAATCGGCCGGCATCGTCCGCGGCTGGGAGATGCAGGAGGATCGCAAGAAGAAGCTGTTGTGGGACAATGCGACCCGGCTCTACGCCCGCGCCGGCCTCGGCTGAGCGGCTGGGCCGCGGGAACGCGCGAATTAGCGCGTGCGTCGCGGGCCGCGATGATTAAGATCAGACCCGACCCAGTTCACCATTCCGGACCCGCCCGCCATGCCTGTTCAGCCGAGCCAACAAATCGTCTCCGAGCTTGCCCCGACCGGGGTCCTGCGGGCCGCGATCAACATGGGCAATTTCCTTCTGGTCACCGGCAAAACCCCGTCGGGCGATCCGTCGGGCGTCTCGGCCGACATCGCCGCGGCGGTCGCCGCCCGGCTCGGCGTTCCGGTCAAATACCTGCCCTATGCAAGACCCGGCGAAATAGCGGACGATGCCGAGAAGGGGCTGTGGGACATCGGCAATATCGGGGCTGAGCCGCAGCGCGCAGCGGTCATCAACTTCACGGCAGCCTATTGCGAGATCGAGGCGACCTATCTGGTGCCGGCGGGGTCCCCGATCCGCAGCGTCGGCGAAGTCGACCAGCCCGGCAAGCGCGTCGCGGTGACGGCGCGCAGCGCCTATGGCCTGTGGCTCGAAAATAACCTCAAGAAGGGCGAACTGCTGCAGTTCGACAGCGCCGGCGAGGCGATCAAGACCTTCACAGATCAGAAGATGGACGCCTATGCCGGGCTGCGGCCGGGCCTCATCGATGTCGCGGCGAAGCTTCCCGGCTCGCGCATCCTCGATGGGCAGTTCACCGCGGTGCAACAGGCGGTCGGCACGCCGAAGAAAAACGCCGCGGGGTTTGCCTTCCTGCGCGACTTTGTCGAGGAGGCGAAGCGCACCGGCGTCGTCGCCAGCCTGATCGAGCGGCACGGCGTCACCGGCCGCCTGTCGGTTGCGCCGCCGGCCTGATCGGATAGGGAGGAGGCGATGAAGGCGGCATTTCTGACCGGGCATGGCGGGCCGGAGAAATTTCAATACGGCGATATGCCGGACCCGGTCGCCGGGCCCGGCGATGTCATCGTTGACATCCATGCCGCCAGCGTCAACGCGGCCGACTACAAGGTGCGGCTCGGCAGCTATGATTCCAAGCTGAAATTCCCCTACATCCTGGGCCGCGATTTTTCCGGCGTGGTCGCCGCGCGCGGCAGAGGCGTGCGCGATTTCGCGGTGGGCGACCTGGTGTTCGGCGTCTGCGACGCCGGGATCGAGGGCTGCTACGCCGAGAAGGTCGCGATCAAGGCCGCGATCATCGCCAAGAAGCCCGATTTGCTGACGCATGCCCAGGCCGCCGCGATGGCGCTGACCAGCCTGACCGCGATCTGGGCGCTCGAGGACACCGCAAAGCTCAAGACCGGCGAAACCATCCTGGTCCAGGGCGGGGCCGGCGGGGTCGCCGGGTTTGCGATCCAGCTCGCCAAGCATATCGGGGCCCGGGTCATCACCACCGCGAGCGCGGCCAACCACGAGTATGTCCGCATGCTCGGCGCCTCGCGGGTGATCGACTACAACCATGAGGATTTCACGACCGCGGCGGCCGGCTGCGACGTGGTGTTCGACACCGTCGGCGGCGATGTCCAGGCCAGGTCCTACGCCGTGCTGCGGCCAGGCGGACGCCTGGTATGGATTGCCCCGGCGCCCACAGGTTTCGTTCCGCCGCGCCAGGATGTCGAGGTGTTGCGCCCGCGCGTCGCGCGCGATCGCGCGCATCTCGACCGCATGACCGAGCTCCTCTATGAGGGCGCGGTGCGGCCGCCGGCGATCACCGAGTACCCGCTCGCCGATGCCGCCGAGGCACACCGGGTCAGCGAGGGTCGCCACCTGCAAGGCAAGCTCGTCTTGATCGTGCGCTGATCGGAAACATCACAGAAAGGGAGAGAGAAATGGCCGGCAATGGACAGATGATCATCGAACTCGACAAGAAGCGGATGACCGCGATGGCGCAGAAGGACATCGCGACCTTGAACGAACTGATCGCGGACGATCTCGTATACACCCATTCCTCGGCACGGCTCGACACCAAGGCGAGCCTCATCGGCAACATGGAATCGGGGAGTACCGTCTACACTTCCGTCGTGCCCTCGGACGTCAAGGCGCAGGATTTGGGCGACACCGTGGTGTTGACCGGCTCGTGCCGGATCAGCGTCAACGCCGGCGGCCGCCCCAACAGCTTCGGCGTCCGCTTCACCGACATCTACGCCAAGCGCGGCGGCCGCTGGCAGATGGTGACCTGGCAGTCGACGCGGCTTCCCGAGTAAATCCCGCTGCCCGGTGCGCCCCGGTCGGGCCGGGGTTGCACCGTGAGCTGGTGCGGGCGAAGGGACTGAACCCCATGCCTATTGCTTGACCGAGCCGGCGGCAAGGCCCGAAGTCATCCTCGTCTGCAGCGGCAGAAACAATAGCAGCGTCGGTAACGTCATCAACGCCGAGCCGGCCATCACGTTGCCCCACTCCACGACATTCTCGCCGAAATAGGCATTGAGCAGCAGCGGCATCGTCTTCAGATCGGTCAGCGTCAGGAAGGCGAGCGCGAACAGATATTCCGACCAACACAGCAGGAACGCGTAGGTCGCGGTCGCGACGACCCCCGGCAGCAGGATCGGGAATACAATCCGCCACAAAACCTGGAACAGCGAGCAGCCGTCGAGGATCGCCGCTTCGTCGAGGCTGCGCGGCACCGCTTCGAGATAACCGACCAGCAGATAGATCGAGAACGGGATGCTGACCGAAACATAGACAAAGATCATCCCCAGGTAATCGTTGAGGAGGCCCAACCGCGCGAACAGGATGAACAGCGGCGTCACCAGAATGATCCAAGGAAAGGTCTGACCCAGCATCACCGCTGCAAACAGCGGGCGCTTGCCCCGAAAGCGCAGGCGCGAGAAGACATAGGCGGCGCTGACCGCAACGATGGTCGAAAGGACGACGCTAGTCGCGCACAGGAACAGGCTGTTGAAGATCGCGCGGGCGAAACCGGAGCTGAGAAGGTGGGTGTAATTGGTCAGCGTGAAGACCCAGCCGCCGACCGCGAACATGGTTTCCGGCGTCCGAAACGACGCGATAAAGATCCACGCGGTCGGATAAACCAGCACAAGCATGATGACAAACGCGAGAAAGAGCAGCGCGCATTCGCCGAGCAGGTTCCTCCTGCGACGGCGACCTGCGACAGCGGCCGGTACGGCCGCGGCGACCACCGCCATCAGAAGCTCTCCCTCAGTTCGCGCTGTGCAATCACCCGCAGATAAATGAGGCCGAAGCCAGCCATGATGGCGGCCATCAAGACCCCGACCGCCGAGCTGTAGCCGAGCCGGCCGTCAATGAACGCCTTGATATAGACCTCGGTCGCCATGACGTTGGTGTAGAGCCCGGGGCCGGCCCCTGTCGTCAGCCACACATAAACGAAATTGTTGAAGGTCCAGAAGGTCGACATCAGGCCCATCACGATAATGGCGGGCTTCAGATGCGGGATATAGATGTAGCGCATGACCTGCAGTCGGGTGGCGCCGTCGACCTCGGCTGCCTCGACCAGCTCGCTCGGCAGCGACTGCAGGCTAGCCACGAAGGTCAGCGTCACGAGCGGCAGCGTATTCCAGGTGATTATCGTGATCAGCGCGGGCCAAACCCAGGCGGCGCTGGCGAGAAACGGGATCGGCTGGTCGACGATGCCGAGACCGGTTAGCAGGGCGTTGATGATGCCGACCCTTGTGTCGAGCATCCACCGCCAAATCAGGATCGCGACGATCGGCGGCGTCGCCCACGGCACCAGGAGCAGAACCCGCCCGATCGTCTCCAGCCGGTACTTCCTGATCGTGCGGCTGGTCAAGAGAAAGGCCAGCCCGAGCCCGGCGAGAAGGCGCACCGTCACTCCGATCGCCGTCAACCAGATGACGGTATTCCACAATACCCGCCGGAAATCGGGACTGGTCACCAGGTCGATGTAGTTGGCGACCCCGATCCAGTCGCCACCGCACCGCAACCCGAACAGGCTCAGATCGGTCAGGCTGTTCGCCACATTGAAGACGGTCGGATAGAGGTAGAAGCAGACGAGAAAGAAAAACGCCGGCGTCAGCATCGTCACGATGAACCGGCGTTGTCCCTTCACAGCCGCGCCCTTCCCGTACCCTGGAGTGGCAATCAGTGCTGGTTCTTCGCTAATTCCTTGGCAATCGCCTCACGCAACTCACTCGCCGCATCTTTCGAGCTTTTCTCGCCGATGAATACCGACCCAGCGGCGCGACCGACCGCGTTCCACATAAACGGGATCGCGACCGGCCCGAGCCCGTAGGGTCCCCAGGTCCGCGCCAGCTTGATCTGCTCGGTGAAGCCGGGGGCGATCTCCGCCGGCAGACGATCGTAATTGAGGATCGGTTTCTGCGGCTGCACATAGTTCGTATAGAACCTGGTGAAGGTCGGATCCGGCTGCGACAGGAAGCGGATCAGCTGCCATGCCTCGTCGACGTGCTTGCTGTTTGCGCTGATTCCGAGCGAGCGCCCGCCGAAAAACGTTTTCGAACCGTTGACATCGGCTGGATGCGTCGCGGCGGCGAACGGCACTTGCTTGTCCGGAAAGCGCTGCTTGAAGGTATTGACGATCTGCACGCCGACGGCATCGGGCACGCTGGCGATCGCGGCCTCGCCCTTGACCATGTCTTCGACGATTTCCGGCGCACCCCATAGGCAGATCGACAGGTTTGACTTTGGATTGTCGCCGTCCTTCAGAAACTGATCGTAGTAATCGAACCCCTCGGCGATCTGATCAGCGCTGATGTTGATGAAGAACTTGCCGTCCGGCCCCTTATCGATCAGGGCCCAGCCCTTCGACCACCAATAGAAGTTGAGAAAGAACCAGATTGCCGGGGTGCCGCAGCTGCCGGCCGGGAAGCCGAAGCCGGTCTTCCCGGTCTTGCGCCGCACGGCGAGGCTGGCCGCGCGCAAGTCCTGCCAGGTCTTTGGAAACTCGTCGTAACCAGCCGCTTTCAGCAGGGCCTTGTTGTAGACCATCGCGAAGGTGTCGACGGTGAACGGGATCGCGTAGGTCTTGCCGTCGGCGCCCTGCTGCATGTCACGGGCGATGTACTGGTCCCAGCCGGCGACGCCGATATTGGTCTTCTCGATCAGATCGTCGACCGGACGCAGCGCGCCCGCAGCGCCGAAGGCGCGCGGCCAAACCTGGGCCAACTGCGCCACATCGGGCGCGGCGCCGACTGCCGCTTCGCGCAGGTATTGTTGCTGCGCGTCAGCCCAGGTCACGCGTTGCATGTCGACTTTGATCCCGGGGTTCAGCTGCTCGAAGACGTTAAGCGCCTGGCGCATTTGCGGCGCCTCGGGGTCATTGAAGCGGAAGCTGATTGGGGTCTGCGCGACAGCGGCGCTACCGACGAACCACCAGGCAACCGCTGCAATCGCGATCTGGGCGCAGCCGAAACAAGCTCTCATCGGGTCCTCCTCACTACTTGGCCTTGAAGCCAACTGATGGCGGCACCTTCTCGGCGCACGCACTTGGCGGACCCCCCAAGAGATCCTGTTTTTGACAAACCATAGCCCGGCCGCGACGAGATCCGCGCCCCGCGCCTAGCTGGGCCTGGCAATACCCGAGGAGACCCAGGCCAAACCCTACCCCGCTGCACGTCAACCTACCAGCGGTGAGGCAGAGATAACGGCAATGACTTCGACGCGCGCAATCTCCCGCGTTAAAGCCACGGGCATCACAAATCTGGCAAATCGGAAAACCACCCCACCCGACGGTTGGCCCTGGCCGCCGCAAACGCAGCATCTCCGACCTCGACCGCGCGCTTCTGGCAAGCCGCGAACTATCCTGTATAAGGGTGCGCGATAAGCCATCGAAGCAGGTCGGAGCCATGTCCTCGACCCGCCGCCTGAACTGCGAGAGGAAAATTCTATGAATGCGCCTGTCGCACCGCGGAACTTCATCGACTTCAAGGCCGAGGCGCATCGCGATCCCTGGTCCGTGCCGCTGCACGAGATCGACGTCAGCAATCCGTTCGTATATTCCGAGGACACCTGGGAGGGTTTCTTCGCCCGGCTGCGGGCCGAGGACCCGGTGCATTTTGTCGACAGCCCTATGTACGGTCCGTTCTGGTCGGTGACCCGATACCGGGACATCATGACCGTCGACACGTCACATCAGATCTACTCCTCCGACGCAACGTTGGGGGGCATCGCGCTGAAAGATGTCCCGTTGCAGTTCCGGAAGGAAAGCTTCATCGCAATGGATCCGCCGCGGCACGACGAGCAGCGGTTGATTGTCGCGCCGATTGTCGCGCCGCCGAACCTGGCGAAAATGTCCACCACAATCCGCGAGCGGGCGATTCGCATCCTGGAGGATCTGCCGCGCGGCGAGGTGTTCGACTGGGTCGATCGCGTCTCGATCGAGCTGACGACGCAGATGCTGTCGACATTGTTTGATTTCCCGTTCGAGGAGCGGCGAACTCTGACCCGCTGGTCGAACGCATCCACGGTCAACACGCGCGCCGGCACCGAGATCGACTCGGAGGAAAAGCGCGACGTCGTCATGCAAGAAATGCTCGGCTATTTCGCCGAGGTCTGGAAAATACGGCAGAAACAGCCGCCGAAATCAGACCTGATCTCGATGCTGGCGCACGGCGAGGCGACCCACGATCTGCCGTCACGGCCGCAAGAGTTCATGGGCAATCTGCTGCTGCTGATCGTCGGCGGCAACGATACGACGCGCAACTCGATCAGCGGCGGCTTGTGGTTTTTGAACCGGTTCCCCGAAGAATACGCGAAGCTGCGGGCCAATCCCGATTTGATCCCGAAAATGGTGCCGGAAATCATCCGGTACCAATCGCCGGTCGTACACATGCGCCGCACCGCGTTGTGCGATGCCGAGTTGAGCGGTAAGCAGATCCGCAAGGGTCAGAAGGTCGCGATGTGGTACATATCGGGCAACCGGGATCCCGACGAGATCGAGGACCCGGATCGCTTTATCATCGACCGCGCGCGGCCCCGTCAGCATCTCTCCTTCGGGTTCGGTATTCATCGCTGCGTCGGCAACCGCTTGGCCGAGATGCAGTTGACGATTCTGTGGGAGGAAATCCTGAAACGGTTCCCGCCGATCGAGGTGGTGGAGCGCCCGAAGCGGGCTTACTCGAACCTGATCCACGGTATTACCGAGATGAACGTGCGGATCCCGAATTAAAGGCTTGTCACCGCCATCTTTAACCGTGCCACCGCTGTCCCGGCGCACGCTGAAGGACGTAAGAATGTCGGCGCTGAAAGCGGTCTGCCCGCGGGTTGCAATGAGCATGATGAACAGTGCGGTCGGGTTGCTCGAGGGGTCCCAGACGGCCGGGTTGCTGCGCGGATCGAGCTAGGACGGCAGCAGGAACGGGAACAGGCTTACGCCGGCTGTCGCAACGACCCCGGTAACACGTTTTCATGGACCGAAAAACCGCAGAGGCGATGACGGCTGCCGGATCGTCAGGCGGGTGCTTTCGATCGGGAGGATCGGCAGAAGTGCGAGTTCGAAATCGTCCATCGCGCAGTCCGGGCGCTTTTCGAGTTTTGTGCTGCCGCCGACTTCAGACACCATGGCGACACGCTCCAGGGCCGTTCGGTCGAGCGGCGCCATCAGGTCCGGGCACAGCCACAGATGCGGTGCGACCATCCGGAGGATATTGCGGCACCATTGCGTCGTCAGGCGGCGGTCCTTCAGCCCGAAGGACAGGCCGTGGTGGATGCCGCGAAAGAAATTGAGCGCGCTCATTTCCTCATAGGCGGTCGATTCGTAGCTTTCGGCGCGGTCGAACACCGGGATCCAGGCCGCCTGTTCATGCCATGCCTGCAATGGCGCCGTCGCGGCGGCCATCGCATCGAGCCGCGCGGTCATCTCGCCAATCGAGGTGCCGAGGCGCGCCAGGCAATCGGGGTGGTTGATGACCCAGTTATACAAGTGGACGGTCTCGCCCGGCATCGCGTCGCTAGTCTCGCGTCCATGCATCTTTTCGATCGTCAGCGCGAGCGCCCGGGCGTTGTACGCGTCGGCCTCCGTCTCCCGGCTGGATGCGACGGCTCTGCGCACTCGCAAGGTGCAATTAAGCCCCATCCCGGCGATCGGAAATTCGCCGCCAGCATCGCTGAATTCGATGATCAGGGCCTGGTATTCGTTCGCCGGGTCGAACAGCTTGCCCCACGCCTTGTCGGCCAGAACCGTGTCGGCCGGCCATTCCTTCCGGGTCTTACCGACATGGAAGGCTTCGGTCATCTGGCGTTCGGCGCGCACGCGGATCAGCCCCCTGGTCGCGGCGAGCGGCCGCAGCCAATCCTCGATATAGGCACGGCAGCGGTCCAGCGTCGGCTGCCCCTCGTCGCGCAGGATCGCGACATTCGAGGCGACCGCCGGGCGATCGAGCCCGCGCTCGTTCGGCAAGCGTTGCCGCAAATGCTGCAGGTCCTGCAGCCAGGCCTTGTAGTTGTGCTCGCGCCCCGCCGAAAGCTGATGTTGCAGCGCTGCTTTCGACTCAGCTTCAGGCGCGCCGGTAAAGCGATGCGACCCGTACCGCCGAACCATCACATCCATCAGGCTGTCCGGGAGCGGTGGCTCGACGATGTCGGCGGTGTCGTATGCGGTCTTCGGGTTGAGGCCCGAAACCACCGGCAGCCAGCCCTGCTCTGTCGCCGCGACCCGCGCCCGCGGGAGCTCGCACGAATATTCGCCATCCGATCCAGGGTGCAATGTCACCCGGAGATCCCATTCCCCCGGCCGCGACGCAGCAATGTGGAGTTGCAGGACGACGATGATTTGGGTGGTGCTCGCTGGCGTTGTCGGCGGCACGTAAAGGTTGGGGAATTCGCCGCGATAATGCTTCGCGCCGGGCGATGCGCCGTCGACTGGCGTCGGCACAAAGCGCTTGCTGTCGAGATAGGCCCGCGCGGCCTCCGCCGGGGCGTTGGCGGGCAGTTCATAGCCGCCGACGATCTGACCGTTGTGGAACTTGGCGCCATTGACGATGCCCGTCGAAAATGCCAGCCCCTCGGGTCCCGACACCTCGATCGCCGCCGTGCCGCCGCGGAACCCCGCGCCTTTGCTGAGCAAGAGCCAGGTCAGGATCCCCTCCTGCCCGACCGGCATCGGCCACGCAGCGGGGTAAACCAGCAGCTTGCGGCTATTGTGCGGATCGAAATAGCTGTGCAGAGCGATCTGCCCGTCCTGGATCGGTGCCGCTGTCTCCTTTTTGCGGAAATACAGCGCGAGGGCGGCATCACCCTCTTCCGCAAAATCGGAAAAGTGCCGCTGCGCCCGGTCGCCCGGGAGCCCGATCAGCCCGCACAATCCGGTCACCGCGTCATCGGCAAACGCCGTCCCAGGCGCCGCGGCCTGTTCGATCTGTTCCACGTTCGCCTCGCTGCCGAAAATCCTGTTCCATTGAGTGACGCGCGACTTCCCGGCGAGCCGCTTCAGCGGCCCGTTGTAGCTATCGGCGTCGGTCATCAGCAGATCGACCTGCCGACCGTTGCTGAACACTACAAACTCGTAGCTGTCGCTGTCATAATCAACCCGCATTGCGGGCAGCGGACAAAGTACGCCAAGGCCATCCCGCCAAACCCGATGACCGCTAGGCTCCAGAACGCGACAGCTAACGCGGGCGATCCGTTCAAGGCTGCAGTCGGCCCGATAAAAAAGAGGGGCAACAGAAAACCGGCGAGACCTAGGCAGCCCACTGCATAGGTCGCCCTGAACCGTGTCAGCAGGGTCATAGCTCGACCTGTTGAAAGTGCTGCGCGACGATAGGCTTTTCCGGCATCCTTACGCGCTTCCGCTGTTGCACGGCGACACGATCGGAGCCGATCGCCTGGGGCATCGGTCACCGGCAACCCTTGATCGCGCCCAGCTTCCTGGGCATCACCCCTCCCGTGCTGTATTCTTATTACAAATACTCATCCCCACCGCCATCTCGATCGTGCGGCGGACCGGCTCCGGGGTCGGCCGATGGGCAGATCCTGACTAGCGCGCGTCGCCGCAGCGTACGAGGACACCGCACCGCCGAAGAATTGGGCGATTTGAAGCTGAAGGGGCTGAGCCACGCCGTCGCGGTCGACAATGTGGTTGCGTTCAGCACCCGGGTGTCGGCTTCCTGATAGCCCTAAATTCCGCTGTGATTGAACGGCTTCTCATGGTCGATCCCCGCGGTTCGATTCGGGTGTCCCGCTTGGCGCAGGTGACCCGGCCGGTAACCCTTTGGGTCGAAGCAATTGCCACAACGGGTACGACCCTACCCCGACGCCGGCGCGCGGCCGATGCCACCCGCACGTCGCTAGCATGGACCCGGTTCATGACGCCCTTGCCTGATATAGCAGCTCGACTGCTTCCAGATGACCGCGCACGAGGACGTCGAGAATGTCTGACGGCGCTGTACTGGCTTCCGCTGTCAGCAGGCGGCCCGGCCGCTCCGGCGCGCGACCGAAGCCACACGGCGCAGCGAGACCGAATTCCGCAAGATAGCGCCGCGCCGTTTGCAGCTGGCGGCGCAGGCCGTCGGCATCGTGCATATGATGGATGGCACCGAGATAGACCTTGGCGTCCGGCGCCCGCAGCCGTTCGAGCGGCGCGAAAAACGCTTCGTCCGCAGTGCCGAGCGTCGGCAGATGCAGAAAATCGACGGGCCGGCCCGACGCTGCGACCATCGCGTTCAGCAGGATGACGCTGCCGCCGAGATCGGGCGGCTGGCGCGACGGCCAGCCGCTCAGCGTGCCGAAGCAGCCGTGATAGCCGAGCGCGGCCCTTTCCGGGATCGCGGGCGCGATTTCTGCCGCCGGTGCCGCCAGCCGTGCGGCCAGCGCCTCGGCCGCCGCTGGACCCTCGCGCGCCAGCGCGGCGTCGACAAGGCGGTTCTCGACCGCGAGGTCCCACTGGATCGCCAGCCCCTCCGGTGGGATCAGTTCAACCATCTTATCGATTTCGGCGCGGAATGCGGCGGTGAGGCCGGGCGCGACTTTCGCGTGGTCGGCGGGGTCGGGAAAAAACAGGCCGATTGCACTGAAGGTGAGCGGCAGGCAAACCTGAAACCGCACGCCCTGGGGGATAACGCCGTCCTTCTGGAGCTGGCGGAACACAAAATGCGAGCTGACCGCATCTTTCGTGTAACCGAGCCGCCAGCCTGGATCGCCGAACCGTACCTGCGCGACGCCGGGCTTGACGCGGAACTGGAACTGATCGTGCATGCCCAACGGCCGCCAGCTCTCGACGCCGCTGGCGTCGGGCGCCGGCCGGCGCAGCGTCTCGATCTCCGGATGGCCGTTGAAAACGCGGTAGGCAATGCCATCGATCCAGTATCGGCGGTCGCCAACTTCACCGTCGGGCATATAGGCGAGATAGGGACCAAGCGGTCCGCCAACCCGGCGGAATACCTGTTCCGGCGTATCGAGCGGAATGCTGCCTACCAACAGTAAATCGCCCGCCATCGTTGCCTCCGTCCTAAGTGCTACGCCTCGCTCCAAACGTCTCGCGCGACGGGCGCGAGCTTGCGCTCGACAAGATCGGCCGGAAACGTCCCCCTGGGCAACGGACCTTTGAGGACCGAGAAGTCGTGGCCGGAAGCGAGTTTGGGTGCAGCCTGTATGTGAGGACCGCCCTTTCGGGCGGTCCTCCTCAGTTCAAAAATCAGGCAGCCGGTCGAGCAACCCCGACCAGTTTGTTGCCATCCGGATCGCGGAGGTATGCGAGGTATGCACCATTCGCACGCACGCCAGGCGGGTCCTCGATTGAGGTGCCCCCATTTGCGACACCGGCTTTGTGCCATGCCTCGGCCTGCGCCACATCTTTCATCTGAAAGCCGATCGTGCCGCCGTTGGCAGGGGCGGCTCCCTTGCCGTCGATGGGCTTTGTCACCATGAAACGGCCGCCATTGTGCGAATAAGCGAGTCGGCCCCGGGCGTCTTCTGTGGCTGGCTGAGCACCCATCGCGGTAAACAGTGCGTCATAGAACTTCTTCGACCGGGCGATGTCGTTGCTCCCGATCATGATATGGCTGAACATTCCGTTTTCTCCTCCTCAGAGCCCGTACCGTGTACGGGATGAGACAGTATGCCGTGGCTCTGTCCATAAGGAAAAAAATCTCTCGGTTTCCGCCGCATCGGCCGGCAGGCTCTGCCGCAAGCGCTCTGCTTCAGCCAATGATGCGGGAATATCCGCCGATGGCAGCCCCTTCTTAGAGCGTGGGCTTGCCGACCCGACGGACCACGTTCTTTTCAGGGGGTGTCATGGAGTTCTGGACAGAACCGCAGATGGCGTCGATCCACAAAATGCTCAACCCGCGCTCCATTGCGATCGTGGGCGCGACGCCGCGGATGCAGTATGGCGGGCGGTTTCTGGCTGCGGCGCTCAAGGCCAAAGACCGGGTGCGGGTTTATGCCGTGAACCCTAGATATGACGAAATCATGGGCGTGAAGTCCTACTCGAGTGTGACGAACCTGCCGGAGGCCCCCGATTTGGTGGGCATCGTGGTGCCCTACGACCAGGTGCTCGATGTCCTCCAGGAAAGCCACCGCAAGGGGGCGGGATCGGCGATCGTGATCTCGGCCGGCTTTGCCGAGCGCGGCGTCGACGACCGGCGTGATTTGCAGGGGGAATTGGCCGCCTTTGCCCGCGCCTCGGGCATGCGGATCAGCGGCCCCAACTGCCTGGGGCTCGCGAACGTCAAAGACGACATCTGGGCCACCGCCTCCTCGCGCGGGGCCGATGGTCTGACCGGGCCCATCGGGCTTGTGTGCCAAAGCGGCGCGACGGCGTTCGGGCCGTTCCTGGTGCGGGCGGTCGAGAACGGCATCGGCTTCAGCTATATCATCTCGACCGGGAACGAGGCCGACCTCGACTTTACCGATTTCGCTCGCTACCTGCTGGACGACCCGGAGACCCGGGTCATTGCCGGCTTTGTCGAAGGCTTCAAGCGGGCCGACAAGTTTCTCGAAGTGGCAAAGCTCGCCGCAGAGCGCGGCAAGCCCATCGTCCTGATCAAGATCGGGCGTTCGGAACTGGGAGCCCAGGCTGCACGCTCGCATACCGCAGCGCTGACCGGCGCCGATGCCCGGTACGATGCGATCTTTGCCCAATACGGGGTGATCCGGGTCCAGGATTACGACGAACTCCTGGAGGTCGCGCACCTCCTGGCCCACACCCCCAAGCCCCACGTGCCCGGCATCGCGGTGGTATCCCACTCGGGCGGCATCAGCTCGCTGACCGCCGACATGTGCGGTCAGGCCGGTCTCGATCTGCCGCCGCTCGGGCAGGAGGCCCGCGCGGGCATCAACGGGATCCTCAAGGGCTTTGGCTGGGCGGCCAACCCTGCCGATGTGACCGGGTTTGCCAACAGCGAGTCCTTCCCGCAGATCATGGAGCATATGATCAATGATCCGCGGATGGGGACGCTCGTCGTGGCGAGCGCCGGGGCGGACGCCCAGGCGCAGCAGGTCATCAGCCAGCGCGACCGGACCGACAAGGGCGTCGTCTTCCTGTGGACCGGAAGCCGGGATGCCAAGCCTGGCCTCACCCAGCTCAAACACGCCCGGATACCGATCTTCTACACGCCGGACAAATTGGCCCGCGGCCTCCAGAACCGCCTCGCGTATCACACATGGCGCGAACATCGCCTCGCCGACGGCTTTGCCGCGGTCCCGCCGCGCACGGCACAGCAGGATGCGGCCGTCGCCCAGGCTCTTGGCCTGGGGCGTCCGACACTTTCGGAATCCGAGAGCAAGCAGTTGCTGGCCGCCTGGGGCGTGGCGAGTGCGCGCGAGCACCGGGCAAATTCGGCAGAGGCCGCCGCCCTGGCCGCAGAGCAGCTCGGGTTTCCGGTCGCGCTCAAGGTCGATTCCCCGGATATCCTGCACAAGACCGAGGCCGGGGTCGTTCGGCTGAACCTCGGCGATATGGCACAAGTGCGAGCGGCCTACGCCGAGATCACGGCCAACGCCAAGGCCTATTTAACTGCCCTCCCCCTCGATGGGGAAGGGGTGGGAGGGGGTGATCGTGCCGGCGGCAATCCATCCGGGCACCGGGCGGCGAATTCACCCCCACCCCCGCCCTCCCCCATCGAGGGGGAGGGAGTAGACGCGGCAAATGCGATTGCTCGGCAGGCGCGGATCACCGGCGTGTCGGTGCAGGAGATGGTCCGCGACGGGCTCGAAGTCATCATCGGCGTCAGTTGCGACCCGCAATTGGGCCCGGTGCTGCTGTTCGGCAGCGGCGGCGTGATGGTCGAGGTCTACAACGATGTGGCCCTCAGGCGCTGCCCGATCACGCGCGCGGAAGCCGAGGCCATGATCGCCGAGGTCAAAGGCGCCCGGTTGCTCCAGGGCTTCCGCGGCCGGCCGGCGGCGGACCAGGGGGCGCTCGCGGATACCCTGGTCCGCGTGTCGCACCTCGCCATGCACATGGAACGACACCTGGCGGAGCTGGACATCAACCCGCTGATGGTGCTGCCGTCGGGTCAGGGTGTGACGGCGGTAGACGCCCTCGTCGTGTTGCACGGCCCATAGACCCGGGGATCCGATGGAGGAGGCCGCCGAGAGGAGCCGCCCTTTTCGCTTTTCCCTGCCGGCAGGGAATTTTTTCATTCTCGCCGGGCAAGCCCTTGTCACAGCGCGCTTTTCTCTGCGGGCGCTGGGAATTTTTTGACGCGACCGCAGGGAATTTCGGCGGAGTGCAGGGAATTGGTGCAGGGAATTTGGTTTGTCATGTCTATATAGCAATTATCAGGGTGATAATATCCCCCGATAGATGTGCATCGGGCATCGCATTGTCAACCGCCTTCGGTTCGTGAACGACAAACCCATCCTACGCTTGCTTTAAGGACACCCTGGCGGGCTGAATATCAATCCGCTGATGGTGCTGCCGTCAGGTCAGCGAGCGAAGGCGATAGACGCCCTCGTCGTGTTAGCATGAGATTAGTGTTCGAAAAATCGGGATAATCTATCAAACTCGACGCGATCGTAAGAAAATGCCGAGAGAAATGGTCGACGCGAGGCACCAATAATTCTAGGATTTATGTGTTCCATAAGCTCAGTTGGCACTTGAATGTGGCGGGCGTCTTGTTTGTTCAATACGTCAACGCCGTGAGGGTCTACAATAAATATCTGAATATGCCCCTGCTTAGTCGCTTCAATGATCGCTTGATTGATGTGGGCATCGTTAAAGCTATAACCGATGATCATCAAACGGACAGCCCGCGACAGGTAATGCCGGAACTGTAGGTGGTACCAACTCAGAAGTGGATACTGGTCGATATCGATGGCTTTGTTGCCACCCATGATGATAACGTGATCGGCACTCGCGCCGGCTGTCCAATTTGTCGATCCGTGAAGCTTGTAGTAGGGCTGTAGGTCGAGCTCCTCCACAAATTTCTCGTCCGGAATGCGCATCGCAATTCTGTCTCGCGCCGGATTATCGGGATACCCTTGGATCAAGGGGTTTTGTTCCGGGGATTTGGCAGCCCGACCACCGCCGGGAGGAGGTGAGCTTCACGTGGTTGTCGTCAAGGTAATGGCGCTCGAGCAACAGGTCTTGGTTAAGAGTAAAGATGGCATCAAACCGAGCTAAGAAACTTCGTACATGATACTTTTCGCTAGCGTTCTGCTCGAATTTTACGTCTGCAAAGGCCTGATCCATAGCCTTTAACATGCTGGTGATCGCAGTCTTTAGATTGTCGAGCCGATCCTTCTTACCACCCCGGTTGGCGTCCAGTTGCAACTCCGCGAAAGCATCTTCGAAACCACCACCCGGTCTCTTGTTGATCCACAAGAGGTGTCGGAGATCCTCATCTACCTCAGGGCAACCCAGAAGATATTCAAACGCTTCGGTTGCAAGCCAACCGCCCCAATTGCGGCTGAACCCCGCGCCGGTCAGTAAAAGGTGCATCTTTGTCTGGTGTCCGCCAGTCGTCAGCTCGGCTCTTTGCCGAACATGATCCAGCCGCCGCTGCTGGGCGTGGTGAAGGCGGCCAGCGCGGTCTCGGCGCGAACCTTGACCTGGCGGGCGCCGGCGGTACCGCGGAGCTGCTCGATGCTGTCGGTGTACATGGCGGTGCGGCAGCGTCCGGTCCCCAGATTGCCGCCGCTCGAGCAGAACGGGTGCGGTCCCTCGACCCTAATATCGCCGGCGTAAAATGCAAAGGCGTCGCCGCGCTTGACGCCCTGCCACTGGAAGGCCTCCAGGAAGAACTGCGCCATCGGGGCATAGCCGTCGTAAGGATTGAAGATATCGACATCCGCGGGCCCGAGCCCGGCGCCCTCGTACATCCGCCGGGCGGCGCGGTCGGTCCAGTCCTCGATCTCGTCCAGATCCTCCTGGGTGCTGCGCTTCCGGAAATTGTGCTGCGAGTGGTTGAGCACATAGACCGGCTTCTGCTTCATGTCGCGGGCGCGCTCGGCCGTCGTAAAGAGATAGGCGGCCGAGGCATTGACCGGCCGGTCGCAGTCCCACAGCCGCAGCGGGTTCAGGATGTAGCGCGAGTTGACGTATTCCTCGATCGTCAGCTGCGGCACATTGTGGCTGGCATTGTACCCCCAAGGCGTCATGAGCCCGTTCCGGTGCTGGTTGACGACAAACGGGGCGAGGTCGTCGTGCTTGCCGCCGTAGCGAAGGCAGTACTGACCGTGCGGGAAGATGTTGATGAAATCGTTGCCGCCGTGGTTGCCCCAGGGCGCCGTCCATTGGCGGGCGCCCTTGGCATAGTCGTCGGCGTTCTCGCCACCGCGCCGGTAGCGGCCTTCGAGATTGCCGGTCGGGTAGATGACGAGACAGGTGTGGCACTGGCCGTCACCCACGGCCTGTGCCGCCATGCCGACCATCTCGCTGATCGTCGGCACGCCGGTCGGGGCGAATTTGACGTTGGAGAGGCGCATCTGGGCGATCAGCCACTGCGCGTTGATCAGCGTGAGCCCCCACTCCGAATCGTAAGGCGGGGCGAAATAGGGCCGCGGCGCCCATTGCGACGCCGAACCGCCGCTGCCGCCGGCGATGTGGCTGTCGCAGCAGATGACGCCCTCGATCTGCTCCGGAGACACGCCGGCCTCGTCCATCGCCTTCTGGCAGGCCAGGATCGAGTAGGCGCCGAGCGTCTTCTCCATCGAGACTTCGTCCCAGCGACGGTCGACCGGCGAATGTCCGACCCCGGCCACCGCGACCTTGCCGCGGTGCTCCCAGACGCCGAGCCCGTCTCTGTCTCGCCGCCACTGATACCCGGCTGATGCGGCCATGGTTTCCCCTTTCCTCTATGCTCCGGACTTTCCACCCTCTCCCTCCCATCGCGGAGCGATGGGCCCCTCCCTCTCCCCCTGAAGGGCGGAGAGGGGCAATAGATGGCAAGATCTGCGCACATCCCCTAGGCGACGACCCGCCACTCGTGGATGAGCTGGCCTGGGGCCACCTCCTCGAATGTCAGCTCGACGGGGGCGCCGACTGGCGCCTGGTAGGGCGGGGTGCCCGGGAGATTGGAATAGAAATTGACCCGCGGGTCGGCGTCCAATGTCACCATTGCCAAATTATAGGGCTGATCGGGCATGCGGCGGTTGAGGCGGCCGTCTTCGATGACGATGTAGGTCGCGATGTGGCCTTTGCCGTCGACCTCTTTCCAGGTCAGAGCGGCGGCCGAATTGCAGAATTGGCAGGCCTGCTGCGGCGGGTATTGCAGCCGGTTGCATTGGCCGCAGTGCTGCAGGACGAGCCGCCGTTCGTTGACGGCGTCCCAGAAGGGCTTGCTCAAGGCGTCGGCGACGGGGATCAGCTTTGGCATCTGTCTGAATCGCATCCGCTAGTTGATCGAATCTAACATTGCGTGCCCTGGTTGTCATTCCGGGGCGGCCGCAGGCCGAACCCGGAAACCATAATCCAGAGGCCGGTGTGCATGGGGTTCCGGGTTCACCGCTGCGCGGTGCCCCGGAATGACCGGTGTGGGGAATCAAGCCCATCGGGCTCACCACTTCGCGGCGCCCCGGAATGACGATGTGGGACGCAAATGCGTGTCACTCCCCCTCTATTCGCCTCGGCCGACCCACTGGCCGTAGACCGGGTACTGGGAGCAGATGAATTCGAGATAGGCTGGGCGACCCGACTTGTTGATTTCGAGTGCCCGGCGCAGGGCCGGGACGATGTCGGCCGGCTCGCTGACCCGCTCGGTGTGAAAGCCGAGGGCGCCGATCACCTTCGACATGTCGACCTCGTCGGACCCCAGCACTTTGTGGGTGAAGGGATCGTGTCCCGGCCCCCAGAAGCCGGGGCCATAGCCGGCAAAGCCGCCATTGCTGATGTGGACGACCGTGATCCCGAGCTTCTCGCGCAGCAGAACCTCGAGGTTGCCGAGCATGTAGCCGAGGCCCGCCTCGCCGGTCACCGCCACGGACGCCCTCTCCGGAAACGCCTTCTTGGCGGCAATGGCGGCCGCCAGGCTGAAGCCTAAGGTCGAGACATTGCCCCAGCCGAGAAAGCCGCGCGGGATCAGCGTGTCGAAGACCGTGCTCAACTGGTCGCGGGTGTTGCCGCTTTCGTGCGTCACGAACGAATTCTTCAGATCCAGCACCTGCATCAGATCGCCGTAGACCCGGTAGGGGTTGATCGGCGTCTCGTCGGAGTTCATGACCTGCCGGTAGCGGGCGAGCGCCTGGTCGCGCGCCGCCCGCACTTCCGCCGCCACATCGCCCGACGTGCGACCGGCGCCGGAGGCGCGGCCGGACACTTCCTGGCGGAGCGCCTGCAAGGTCAGGCGGGCATCGCCGATCACCGCGTGCGCCGTCGGGTACATCTTGTTGATGTGCAATTCGTCGACATTGCAGTGGATGATCGTCTTCTTCGCCGGATCGGGGATGCCGTGGCTGAAGCGGCCCGGCGACAGGCTCGAACCGATGGCGAGGATCACGTCGCTCTTGTTCAGGTAGTGCGCCACCTGATCGCCGCGCACGCCGACAAACAGCGGATGGTCCTCAGGGAACGCTCCCTTGGCCTTGAGGGTCGTGATCACCGGCACATTCACCAGCTCCGCCAGCGCTTTCAAATCGTCCGAGGCGCCGGCGTAGATGACCCCCTCACCGGCGTAGATCAGCGGGTTACGGGCTTGCAGGAGCTGGTCGACGGCAGCGCGCACATCCACGGGGTCCGGCGCCGATTTCCAGCCCTTCACGGGACGGTAGGGGTCGGCGGTCTCGTCGTATGTGGCGGTGGCATTGGGAATGGCCAGGATCACCGGGCCCGGCCGGCCGCTGCGCAGCATGGTAAAGGCGCGGCGCATCAGCTCGGGCGTGCGCTCGGGCTTGTCGAGATAGCCGAACCACTTCGACACGGTCTTCATCGCCGATGCGACATCGTACTGGCTGTTGCCCGAGCTCCCGGCCGGCACGCCATCGGTGATGCACAGAACGGGCGAGCCATCCTCAAAGGCCTGCGCCATCCCGGCGTAGGCGTATTGCATCCCGGCGGCGTTGACGCCCCCTTGAAAGGTGCACACCCCGATCTTTGCGCCGGCGGTGATGCGCGAGAACGCGTCGGCGACCGCGACGGCGTAGCGGTCGTCGCGCATCATCAGCATCGGCACCCCTTCGCGCCCCAGCGCGTTGTTGACCCGGCAGACCGGGAAGGTCGAAACCCAACCCACACCCTCCTCTTTGAGAATGCGGACAATGCCGGTCGCTACATCGATCGTCATGGGTGTGGTCTCCTTTGCGTAGAGCCGAGCCGTCAGCCTCCGTGTGCGCACTGAAGCATCATTCAGGCACGTTTGACATTCCAGAATAGCGGCCCCGTGAATTCCAACTTCCCTGCCAGGCTCTTGCGGTAGGCCGTAGGGATCTGGAACTGGCCTAGCGTCACCGTCGGCACCTGAGCGTAGTTCTCAAGCTGGATCGCCGCGGCGATCTTCTTGCGTGCATCTTCGTCCGTCGCGTCCAGCCACTCCTGCGTCAACTCCTCGATCGTGGGATTTTCGTACCAGCCGAACCAGCCCGCCGCGCCGAGGCCGCGAAAGGGCGCACTGACCACAGGATTGAGGATGAACCCGCCGGTGAACCAGGTGTGGAACACCGACCAGCCGCCTTTTTCGACGGGCTCCTTGCTCGCCCGCCGCCGATTTTGCAGCCGTCTGGCCGAAGGTATTGCGCACCGCCCAGCGGGCCAGGCTCGCCGCACAGTCCTGCGCGCGCACGGGTTCGCCGTCGTGCCATCTCAGCCCCTCACGCAATTTGATCAGATAGGTCCGGCCGTCATCGGAAATCGTGTAGCCCTCGGCCATCTGCGGCTTCGCCAGCTGCGCCGCGTTCACCCCGAACAGCGTGTCCCCCGCCATCCAAGCGTGATTAGCCGTCACCGCCGCGGTGGTGACGATCGGGTCCAGCACGGTGAGGTTGGCCTGCGGCACAAAACGGAGCACACGTGCATCGGCGGATTGTCCGATTGCGAAGCGAGGCAGTAACGCCGCCACCCCACCCGCCACACCGGCCCGCAGAACCGATCGCCGCTTCATGATGTGCCCCCTGCCGATCGATTTCCTAGAGCATGTCGGGTTCCGCAATCTGCTGCAAGGCGGCACGGGCCGTTCCGAAGCCGCCTAAGGCACGATGCCTGGGGCGAAGCGAGTCAGACGGGCGCGCATTGAGGCTCGCCCGATTAGGAGCCGCCGCATTACGCAAGCGGGGCTAAGAGCCAGGTTTTCGCTTCAAACTGGCGGTGGCTTCGATCGCGCGGCGATGCCCCTTCTTGGCAGCCGCGCACTGTAGCGTGCGCGGGGACTGCTACCGGACCGGCTCGCGGCGGTCGCATTTACCTATCTGATTGAAAAATTTGGCTGGGGCGGGAGGATTCGAACCTCCGAATGCCGGAATCAAAAACCGGTAGATAGCTTCACCATAACGAAGTATGCTGTCCCTAAACCCTAGCAAACCAGCCATCTTTGGCATCGTGGTGTTGCCATATTGACCATAGCAACCCACCTCTACACGGCCACTCCGCGAGACCCAGGAGAGACCCGATGCCAGTGGTCACGCTCACCGACATCTCAATCCGAAACCTCAAGCCGACCGCCGGGAAGCGCATCACCTATCTCGATAAAGCTATCAAGGGATTTGGCGTCCGGATCACGGAAAACGGCCAGATGAGCTTTGTCCTCACCTACGGCCCGAACCGCACCAGGCTCAAGCTCGGCGAGGTAGGGATCGTCAAGCTCGCCGACGCCCGCCAGAAAGCCCGTACAATCCTTGCAGAGCGGCAATTGGGCCAATATCAGCCCAAAGGCCAGGCGACCTACGAAGGCGCCCTGGAAGGCTTTTTAGCGGCTTGCAGGGCCAAGAACCGGCCGCGGACGGTCAAAGACTACACGCGGCTCCTCACGAGCTATGGCTTCGGCGCCGAGAAGCTGACCGACATCGCCGCGCCGGCGATCGTCAAGAAGTTGAAGCCGCTCGACAATCGGCCGGGGGAGCGAGCCCACGTCGTTGCGGCTCTCCGCATCTTTTTCGGCCACTGTGTTCGAAAGAGCCTCCTCGATCGCTCCCCGATGGAGCGGATCGAACGTGTGCCCAAGGCGCCGGCTCGCACCCGCGTGCTGACCGACAATGAGTTGGTCGCTGTCTGGCAGGCAACCGAGGGGACGTTCGGCACAATCGTCCGGCTCTGCATCCTGCTAGGCCAGCGCCGATCAGAGATTGCAAAGCTCCGGGCCGAGTACATCAAGGACGGGTTAATCACCTTGCCGGGCTCGCTGACAAAGAACAAACGCGAGCACATCTTCCCCTATGGCCCGATCGCGGCAGCCATCCTCGCCGAGCTTCCAAAGGAAGGCTATCTATTCCCCGCACGGAAGACCTGGCGCGGCACAGGCACCGTCTATTGCGCATGGAACAAGGACAAGCCACGCCTCGACAAAGCCAGCGGCATTAGCGGCTGGGTGCTCCATGACCTACGGCGGACGCTCGTATCCGGCTGGGCGGCGCTCGGCATTCGGCTCGAGGTGACCGAGAAGTACATCAACCACATCTCCGGCACGCACGGCGGGATCGTAGGCGTCTATCAACGCCACACTTTCCTTCCCGAAATGCGCGAGGCGGTTGAACGCTGGGAACGGCACCTTACATCTCTGCTCCCCTAGGGGTTTTCTAGGGTCGCGTCTGGACGCTTCCCGCATCGGGAGAGTTCAGATGCGTTTTTTGAGTAAGAAGCAGCTCCGCGACCGCATCGGCCTGTCGCCGACGCAGGTATCCAGGCTAGAGGAAGAGGGCCGGTTCCCGCAGAGGGTGCCACTCGGCTTCCGCGTGTTCTGGGTCGAAGCCGAAGTGGACGACTGGATGCAGCAGCGAGCTGACGAACGAAGCGCACGGCCTCCCTCACGGGAGGACCAATCCACCGAGTAGGTGGTAGGGCGGCCTAACCAGCCGCCCTCTTTTTTACCCCACGCTCCCGTGGGCAACTCTGACTAATCGCGATGATCGGTTCTCGTCCGACACGCGCCGTGAGCGGCTGTTCCGCCCGACGGCTAAGTACCGGCCGAGTTCGAGCCGTTGCCGCCGTTCGTTGCCGGTCGACTGCGAGGGTGGCCTATGCGGTAGGCGATAATCCGATTCGATCTCACTTCGGTGCTGGAGCCGAGGGGTGGAAGAGCTGCTCGCCCTTTAATTGGTAGGCGCCAATGGCACGTTGTCCCTCCGTTGATACCAGCCAATCGGCAAGCCGGCGGGCGTCGTCGAGTTTGTCTTTCCCGTGCTTCTGCGGATTCAGCTGGATTACGTCGTAGCGGTTGACGAGCTTGGGGTCGCCCTCGACCGACACAGCCAACGGTCCCTTATTGGCGAAACTCAGCCAGGTTCCACGGTCGGAAATCGTGTAGGCAGCCATCGCAGACCCGGCATTGAGCGCCTGGCCCATGCCGCCGCCGATATCGCGATACCAGCTCCCCGCCCCGTCCTTTGCCGGGTCGATCCCGCTCGCCTTCCAGAGTCGCAATTCGAGGGCGTTGGTGCCGCTCTTATCGCCGCGCGAGACAAATGGCGCCCTTGCCGCCGCGATCGCCTTCAGCGCGGCGATGGCGTCGCGGCCACCGTTGACGTGCGCGGGATCGGCCTCAGGGCCGACAATAACAAAATCGTTCCAGGCGATCTGGCGTCGATCGATGCCAAAGCCTTCGTTGATGAATTTCTCTTCGGCCTCCGGATCATGCACGAGCACGATGTCGGCATCGCCGCGCCGCGCTGTTTCGAGCGCCTGACCCGTGCCCTGGGCGATCACGCGCACTGCGATCCCGGTTGCTTGCGTGAACGCCGGCAGGATGCGATCAAGCAGCCCGGAATCCTGGACCGAGGTTGTCGAGGCCAGCACGATCGTCGGCGCCGCCAGCGCGCGCAACGGGATCAGCGCAGCGATAACCAGAAGCGCAGTCCGCGCGGCAGAAATCAACCAGGCGGGGATGGACGATTTCGTACACATCATCGGTTTGTCTCTCGCGGTCAGCCTGTGCGCCACCGCTCTGGCAACTCTGGCCGGTTTGTCGCTTGGCGCGGCGCTCGCTGTATACGATTTCCCCGGCCGCCGCGTTTTCATTGTCTTGTCCAACGCGTTCTTCGGGCTGCCGCCGGTGACCGTCGGCCTCGCTCTATATTTCTTGCTATCGCGATCCGGCCCGCTCGGTCTGTTCGGTCTGCTGTTCACGCCGGGTGCCATGATCTTGGCGCAGGCCACACTGGCGACGCCGATCGTGACAGCGCTCGCCCATCGCGCCGTCGAGGATGCCTGGCGCCGCTACGGCGGTGCCCTGATGGTCGATGGCGCAAGTCGTCTGCGTGCCATCCCGCATCTGCTCGCGATCGAACGGGATCACATTCTTACCGCCGCACTCGCCGGTTTCGGGCGGACCATCTCCGAGGTCGGCGCCATTCTGATCGTCGGCGGCAACATCGCCGGCTACACCCGCACCATGACGACGGCGATCGTGCTTGAGACCAGCAAAGGCAATTTGACGTTTGCTCTTGGTCTCGGGCTCGTCCTGATCGGCATCAGCGTCACTGTGAGCGCCGCCATCTTTACCTTGGGCGGTGCCGGACAGCGGTCGTGAAGCGGGGTGGCCGATTACGTTGAAACAGCCTACCTGCGGCGACCGCTTTCCGGCGCGAATGCGTCATCAAGATGGTCGGCTCTCCACCCCTTCTTACTCTTTCCCGTCGCATTCGGGTGGCGGCGGTTCGCGAACCGTACAGGACATAGGGGCCGTGCATACGGCTATGCTCCCACTATGCCCATTCCCTATGCACGCAGGCATAGGGCGTTTCCCCACAGACTCCGCATCACAATGGCGTCGGCTGTCGCCTCGACCCCATCCGGCGTTTGCTACCGCAAATGCCCTCCCTGCTTGTCTACCGACTGCGCGACGGTCGGCGCCGGCTGGGGTCGATGCGCTACCGCTTACGACGACCATTGTGAGCGGGGCAGTCCCGATCTATCGGAGACATACAGACAGTCAAAAAATGCCCACCCTATTGCACGGCCCCGCCAGCCCAGCCGTGCACGACACGCGGTAGACCGCGCACACCCGCCCGAGCACGGGCAACAAAAAAGGCCGGATTAATCCGGCCTTTCCGCCTATCGTCGGCTACGGTTCAACCCTTCATCGGCGCGACCAGCGCGCGCACGGACCCGATCAGATACCGTCAATCGTCGATTTCTTTTTCCACCTCTTGCATCCAGGCGCGCACCGCTTCGGTTTGCCGCCAAATAGCATCGGGGTGCATGTCGCCTCGCGGGTCATTGACGCGATCTACAAATGCGAGGATGTCCTGCAATGCCCGGAATGTTTTGCGATCCATAAGCTATTTCTCGTTGGCGATCCTGAGCACGATTGCTTCCACAACGTCTTGAAGCTCATGTCTCGTAAATTGGTCGCGATTGTCGATTAAGTCCAATATCTCACTCGAATACGTAATGAATTTAGTGTTGTCCATACTACGGTTTTTTAATGCTGATATAGCGAAAGTATACACCTAGTAGACTAGGTGTAAAGACAAGCGCTGTGGACAGCTCCGGCTACAATGCGAGCGTACTTACCCGCCCCCACCGGCCACCGAGCGAAGTCAAAGGCACGACCTCTCGCCACGGCTCCGGTGGGGACGAATGAGCGCACACACCTACATCATCGGCCGGTCGGGGACGGGGAAGTCCACGCTGCTTGCCTCGCTCATGGCGAGGGATGACAACTTTGCCTTGCTCGATCCGCACGGTGATCTCGCCAACCAGGTCGCCGATGCCTGCGACCCAAACCGCACCATCTATTTTCACCATTCCTGCCCGCTCGGCTTTAATCCGCTCGATCGGGCAGCGATGGAAGCGGGGGTAAGCGATCGGCTACGTGTTGCTCGACGAACTGGTCGAAGCGGACCTCGCTCTAAAGGAGCCCATACCATGAAAACAGAGACGTTTGAGGGTGCCACGCTGGAGAAAGCCGAGAAAAAGAAGGCGCGGTGGCTATCGGCTCACAACGGCGTGACCGTGCGAGCGACCCGCACCAATTATGCGGCAACGGGGCCAGATCAGCGATATGCAAAGATCATGTTTCGTCCCTCAATCGAGGTCGATTACGACGATTCAAATTAGGACACTACCGATCACCGCAACTATTTTTGACAACGTGTGACCCAGCTCACACCGATACCCGCCCTTCGACGCGATTCTGCCATCAACCGGTTTGGCGATACCCCCCAACCCCAAGCGCCATTCCGGTCGAAGAAGCCCCGGCAGTCCCCCTGCCGGGGCTTACCTTTTGAGATTCCGCCCAACCAAGCAGGGCAGGAGACCGACGCCTCCACAACCCCCTAACCAAGCCCGCGCCGACCAATCGCCGCCTCGCTCTCGCGGGTCCCATTCGTCCCGTATCCGTGACCCACGCCGCGTCCCAAATCCGTCGCCTCCCCGTTCCATTTTCACGTTCGGCGACCGTCGGCACCAATCCCTAGGCCAGAAGGTTATTCGAAATGATTGTAAGAAATCCAAAGAGGTTTATTTGGGCTTTGATAAAACCATTACGCCTTGATCAAAATCATGCTGCCGTAATTATCTTTTAGAGTGTGTTGCAAATTTCAAAAACCTCCCAATATATCTTGGGAAATATCACATAAGGAGAACCTTAAATGCGCATCTCCCTGGCAGACAGCCGTGCGGGCGGCTTCAAAAAATGGTCCGACGCGCATCCAGCGATATCCACGGCCGACAATGCCATCGTAGCTGCGGATCAGGATCTCGATCTTCCGATATTGACACTTCCGATATTGACACCTCCCGAGCGCCCGCACCTTCCCTGGCTTGTGCCAGGCGTGGGTACCGGACTGTAAAGCCCTAAAGCCCAAATTCATCGCCGAGAGCCCACCAACGCGGCGGATAATGACATCGCCGCGCCGAGAGGCGTTTCAGGATGGCAAAAGAAAAACATGTGAGAGTCGCGCCGCCCGGCGAGGACGAGAGGAAAGCTGAAGCCGCCAAAACAACGCGTCTGCGCGCCCTTCGCCTAGCCAAGGAAGCTGCCGATAAGGATGCCGCACGTCGCGCGGTCGCTGAGAAAGTCAAGCAGCATCGACGAGCGCCGCGGAGCCCCGCTGCCGCTTGAGGCCTCGACGCCGGCCGGGATCGGGAGAGAAAGAACGCGACGATGACGGATATGCCGGTCTATCTTGACGAACACCGCGGAATGGCTGCGCAGAAAGATACCGAAATTCGCCGGGATTTTCACGAGGTTCAAGCCGATCAAGCTGCGTTGCGAGATCGTCAGGAAGAGCTGGAGAATTCTCTTCTCGTCGCCCCTGCGGCAACGCGGGCCGAGGTGGTAGCGAAAGCTCGGTATCTTATCCAACTGTTCGCTGCCACCCCGGAGGCTCAGGACCCCCGTCGACAAAAACTCATCGCTCGCGCGCTGGACGACCTCGCCCGCTTCTCCGATTGAGATCGCAGACTCCAGCGCGCGCCGCGCCAGTTGTGACGTCGGGTAGCGGGTCAGTTTGATTGTAACAGGCTTCGGGCTGGGGGTAGGGGTCAGTCTGAAATTTAGCTATCGTGAAAGCCCCGCTACATGCTCGCGCATCTTGTCCAAAAGGTCGGGGTACCCAATCATCCGATAATCCCACCCGCATCGTCGCATTGGGCCAAAAACCCATAGGCTTCGCGCTCTGTATCGAAGAGGCGAATTTTCTTATCTGGCGTGTAAACGGCTTGCCCGCGCCATAGAACGTAGAATTTTCCGGCTGTCTCCCGCACTTGGTTACTGTGGTTCGCGATATCGTCGCTCATGTGGCAAACGCCAATGTCGCGGCCAGGGCGCCAACCATCCATCGCATGCGGACCTCCTCGCGCGATCTTGGGTCCGCCGTGCAAACCACGGGCCAGCGGCGGGGGTTAGGGAACACCACAACCCCCTAGACCAAGCGCCCTTTGGCCCATAAGCCCCCTGATAGGGCAGCGTCACACAGTCCAACATCCGTGACCTACTAGCTGTCCGAAATTCGTCACCTCGCCGTCCAAAATCCGTGGCCTCATACAGTCACCTTGTAAAGAGATCGAGAACGGCTTATGTCCTTGCAGTCGACTCCCGTGGTTCGTCTGCGTTCCCCAGCTCGCGATAGAGCGCCGGACCCGCTTTCCGTTCCGTGTAGAGGTTTGACCCGCCACCAATGCTGGATGGCGGTCGTTTTATTTTGAAGGAACGTACGATGGCTAACGGAACGGTAAAGTGGTTCAACGCCCAAAAGGGCTATGGATTTATTCAGCCGGAGGACGGCTCCAAGGACGTGTTTGTTCACATATCTGCCGTTGAGCGAGCCGGACTGAGCCAGCTCAGCGAAAACCAAAAGGTCACCTACGAACTCGAACGTGGCCAGCAGGGGAAGACTTCAGCAGTCAACCTTCAAGTCACTTAAGAATTCAATGGACAGAGTGCCGCCGGAGACGGCGGCACTTCAAGTCGCAGCCCAACCAGACGCCCTCTACGTCCAGTTTCCACCGCCCAGCGTGTACGACGCCCGCGAAGTGAGCCCGTTTGATTCCCAGCTTACCCGAATTCGCATACAGCCCGTCATCGGCTTCGCCATCAAGTTGTTCACAGCCGGCGTGACGATTTTGTGACACCAAAGGAACATTGCCTTCTGTGAACTCTGCAACCGAATATGACGCGGCGTTCACACTTGACACATAAAAACTTATTTAGAATCAGCTAATTACCTGTTTGCCTATGTTTTAGGCAATGACTTGGAAACCTGGGGTTTGGCTGATGTCCGACCTCCCGGAGCCAGGCTTTTCGACAGAGTTATCCACCAATGCGGTGGATATGCCGCGCCTCCCCCGCATCCAATCAAGCGGAGCGCGCTCCTATGCGTGCGGCTTCCTCAGCTCTTTCCGCGAGCCCGTCGTACTGATGGCCCACCTCGCGGAGGTGCTCTTTGAGCGCCGGCGTTGTCGCTTCGGCAGCCAGCGCTCGGACGCGCGCCGCGTTCTTGCGGTAGTACGCTGCCGGTAGGGACGGTGCGGATGGGCGAGACAAGTCCACGTCAGATGAGACGAATGCTCACCGCCTCCGGTCCCTTACCGCCCTCGACCATATCAACCGCTACGCGCTGGCCCTCCGCCAGCTCGCTGATACCGGCGCGGTTCAGCGCCGAGGCGTGCACGAAAATGTCCTTGCCGCCGCGGTCCCGCATGATGAACCCGAACCCTTTCTCGGCGGCGTAGAACTTCACCGTGCCGATTTCTTCGACCGCGGCTTGATCGGCGGGCTGGTATGGCGGCCGTTCGGGTCGGGGACGCCGCGCCGGTTCCTGGCCCGCGGTATTGGTGTCGACGCTCAGGATCTCGGTTACCTGCTGGCCCTTATGGCCCGCCCCGATCCGTACCTCCAGTGTGGCACCCGGCGGCACGGTGGTGTTGCCGCTGCGCTCGACCACGCTCACATGGAGGAACGCATCGCCGCCACTGGCAAGCCCTACGAAGCCAAATCCTTTGTCAGGGTTGTACCACTTGACGGTGACCCGGACTGCCGGACCGGCGGGTGATGCTTCGAACCCGGGGCCGCTTTGGCGCGGCGCTGCTCCAAAATTGCCCGGTGGCGAGTAGTTGTCGTCATCAAATCCACGCCGCTGAGGCCTACGGGGATTTCGATCGTTGTGCACGCGCTCCTCGCTCAAAGCATGAGGCTGCCTCGGCAATGTCGCGCCCCTACTCCTTCGCGTCAATGTTATCGGGCAAGTGCCCGCATCCGCCGATCCCGCAACCCCCTTAACCAAGAGTGCTTTGACCTATGCGCCGCCTTGGCAGGGCAGCATCACACCGTCCAAAATCCGTGACCTCCTCAGCGTCTGATTTTTCATCGCCTCTCCGTCCATTTTCCGTAACCTCGGCCGTACCGCCCTCCATCTTCCGTAACCCGTTGGGGCAGGGAAGCGGCTCAATTAAAAACGTGGTTGATCTCTCTCAAATTTGCTGTACTCTGAACTCTCCACTCATACGATAAAAACGGCCTGTTACTAGAAGTGATGCAGATGGTCTAAGTGTTATTAACGTTGGCCTGTTTGTTGGGAAACCCTGACTATTCGCCCCATACCCTATGGTCCGAGTTTCTCTTATCTCTGCTTGGCAAAGGGCGCGTAGCTCATCGGTAGAGCACCACCGGTACACGGCGGAGGAGGTTCAATCCCTACCCGCGCCCACCAAACCCATCAAGGACAGCCGAAGGCCCGATGAAAGCCCGCAGAGCCAGCGTCGAGATCCAGCGGCTCGATGAAAAACGTTATGCTGTCTCCCTCGATGGCGTGGTGCGCTACGTCGGGACGCTTGAGGAATGCGAGCGGCGCGCCGCAATCTTGATCCAAAGGAACGACCGTGCGGCGCAGGACCGAGCGTTAGGGCGCTTGACTCGCTGACGACGCGAGCCAGGATGAGGTCGTTAGCCCTTACGTTGGTGGCGGAAACCCGCGCCCGTTGCTCTGGTAGGGGAGCCGGGTCCTCACCCGAGGAGACACCGCTCCTACACCACGATTTTCTCGACCTCATCGAGCGTGATCTTGTCACTCCTGCGGTCGTAGAGCTTGGTGGTGCGCGCGCTTTCGTGCGCCGCCATCTGCTGGGCGTGTTCGAGGAGCCCGCCATTCTTGAGATAGACGGTAATGCCGGTCGCGCGGAAGGAGTGGCACCCAAGCTCGGTCGCGATGCCAGCCGCCCTGGCCCGCCGCCAAATCATGCGCAGCGCGTCAGTGCGGGTCATGCGACGCTCGGTCAGCTTGCCGGTTTTCCCGGCAGCAGTGGGGAAGAGGGCCGCGGCTTTGTCCGCGGCGAGGCCAGTATCGGCGAGATAGGCGTCCATGTAGGTTTCGAGCAGGTGATGGGCGGGCATCTCGTGGCGCTTGCCGCCTTTCTCGTGGAGCCTGACCCACGACCGTCGTCCCTGGACGTAGTAGTCGGCGACGGTCATGCCGATCGCCGCGGAGACGCGGGCGAAGGTGTAGATCAGCAGGGCGATCAGCGCCCGGTCGCGCAAGCCGACCGGCGTCGAGACATCGATGCTGTCGAGCAGTTGGCGCGCTTCATCGGCGTCGAGTACCGGCGTCTTACCGCGCTTGACGACGTGCTTAGGGCCGCGCACCGCGGCGGCCGGGTTGACCTCGACGACCTGGCGGACGACGAGCCAATCGAAAAGCATGCGGATCGCCGCCAGGTGCTGTTTGACGGACGGCGGGCTGTAGCTCCGGCCGAGGAACTCGACATAGGCCGCGACGTGGTGGGTGCGGAGCGTGCCCAAGGTGAGCCCCTTGGCATCGCACCAGGCGCAGAAGGAACGCACGGCGACCGCATAGGCGGCGCGCGTATTGCGGTTCCTGATCTGCGCCGTGAAGAAATCGATGAACGCGTAGCCGGCCCGCTCGCCGCCATCGGCGATGAACGCCGGCACGACCAGCATCTCGCCGATGATCGCCGGCAGATTTTCATTCCCTAGCCCGTTCTCAGCTCCGTCCCCGAGCGCCTCCAAATCCTCCATGTTTTCCATGGCTTTAGTGTATCATAACGTCCTTTATGATACACTACAAGTGAGTGGAAAGCGGATAGCAAATCGGGGTCGCACCCATGGCGCTTTACCCTTTACGGGTGCCGCAGATTCGATATCGCGGGCGTGCCCGCGGCGTCGACCGCATGCGGAAGATTGCAGAGCTGCACAAAGTCGCGGAGCGCATTGTCGACCACATCAATAGCGAGATGGAGCAAAGCCCAGCCGATCAAAGGCGCATCTTTTCCTACGCAGGCGTCGCCTATACGCTGAAAGTTGAGCTGAAGGACGTTGAAGCTGTCCTTGGAGAGCTTGGCGGTGGCGGCAACGGTATCAGGGTGGACCGCCCGTAATCCCACCGCGCCACTGTGCGTTAGCCCATCGTATTCATGACGGTGCCGAGTTGCCACTGATAATGCCCGCGACCCCGTTGATTTGAATCGTCAATTCGGCTTCCAATCGGGCCTGGCGGCTCAGTCACAACTTGCCACGACGTCAAACGTTTAAAACAACCGCCTAAGGCTGACCGTGATTTCTCACTCGATCACCTCGTCGGCGCGGGCGAGGACCAATTGCGGCACCGTGAGGCCGAGCGCCTTTGCCGCCTTCAGATTCAGAACGAACTGGAATTTGGTCGGTTGCTCTACCGGCAGGTCGGCCGGCTTGGCGCCCTTCAGTATCTTGTCGACGTAAGTCGCGGCGCGGCGAAACAGATCGGCGCGATCCGGTCCATAGGACATCAGGCCGCCGGCATGGACGAATTCTGGCAGGTGGAACATCGAGGGAAGGCGGTTTTCCGCCGCGAAATCGGCAATCCGTTTTTCACCGATGACAAAGACCGGTGCCGGCAAAGCCGTTATCGCATTGTCGTGGGCACCGATCACACTGGCGAACGCCGCCCCGAACTGGCTGGCGGTTGCCATCTCGATCGGGTGCAGATCGATGCCCAACTGCCGCGCCGGAGCCTGTATCTCCCGCCACGTCAGCACCGCGGTCGGGTCCGCCGGGTTCCACAGCAACGCAAGGTGGGAAACACCCGGCGCAACCTCCTTGAGCAGTTCGAGGCGTTTCCCGGTGAGGTCGGTCGATATCTGCGTCAGCCCGGTGACGTTGCCTCCCGGCCGGGCAAGGCTCGCGACGAGCCCGGTTGCGACGGGATCGCCCGCCGAGGCCATCACGATGGGAACGGTTTTCGTCGCCTTGGCGGCGGCAACCGCATCGGTTGCGACGGCCACGACGATGACGTCGACCTTGAGCGCAAGGAGTTCGGCCACCATCCCCGGCAGATTTTCCTCCCGGCCGTCCGCGTACCTGTATTCAATCTTCAGGTTCGCTCCTTCGACCCAGCCCAGGTCGCGCAGACCGTTTCGGAACGCCTGATGCCATGCCTCGGTATCGGGGCGGGAGAATGGCGACAAAAGCCCGATCAGCCGCATCGCCGGTCGCTGCGCGCGAAGCACGTGCGGCGAGACGAGAGTACCACCCAGCGCGGCGATGAACGCCCGCCGCCTCAATCGATCACCTCATCGGCGCGGGCGAGGATCGATTGCGGCACCGTGAGTCGGAGCGCCTTGGCGGTCTTGAGGTTGACAACCAACTCGAAGGTGGTCGGCTGCTGCACCGGCAGGTCGGCTGGTTTCTCGCCTTTGAGGATTCGACCGGCGTAGAGGCCGGCTTGATGGTACACAGAAGTGAGGCTGGCGCCGTAGCTGATCAGGCCGCCGGCCGTCGCGAATTCGCGCCGTTCATACATCGCCGGAACGGCATAACGCGATGCCAGCGCCACGAGTTGCCCGCGCCGGCTGTTGAAGAGCGGCGCGGAGCTGACCAGGACCGCGCTCGATTGCCGTTGGACGATGGTCGCGAAGGCGGCGTCGATCTCGCCATCGTCGCTGGCCTTCAGAATAGCGAGCGGCACCCCCTTTGCGCGCGCCGCTTCCTCCAGATCACGCGTCTGGCGCTCGGCATCGGCGCTGTTCGGGTTCACCAGCACGGCAATCATCCGGGTTTGCGGAACCAACTCCAACAGCAGCTCGAACCGCTTCGGCATCAGCTCCACGGCTAGGGTGCTGATACCGGTGATGTTGCCCCCCGGCCGCGCGAGACTGGCGATCAGGCCAGATTCGACCGGGTCGCCACCGCCGGTGAAGACGATTGGGATCGTCGTGGTCGTGTTTTTAGCGACTAGGGCTGCAGTTACACTGGCTGCCGAGATCAAATTCACATTGCGACCGACAAGATCGGCGGCCAAGGCGGGCAGCCGATCGTAGTGGCCCTCGGCCCAGCGATGCTCGAACGCCAAATTTTCACCCTCGACATAGCCGATTTCGCTTAGTCCCTGACGGAACGCCGCCACAAACGGCGCAAGCGGGCCGGGCGAGCCACTGCCGAGAACGCCGATCACCGGCATCGCCTTCTGCTGCGCATGTGCCGCGAGCGGCCACGCTGCCACCGCGCCGCCCAGCAGGATGATCAGTTCGCGGCGCCTCACCCGATGCTCTCGTGGGCGCGGACGGTCGGCTGGAAGTAGCCTAAAACACGAATATGCGGCATGATTCCTCTGCCCGAAGTAGCGCAGCGATTGAGGATCTACAAACTCTTATGAGCGAGGATATCCCTCTGCCCTTCGACCTACCAGCGGTTGCCCGCAAGAAGGTGAGCGCCGCCTTCGATGGCGGACGGATCACATCTGACGGAGGGGTGATGCTCCTGGCCCAAGCGGAGCGCCGGCTGGGCATCGCCGACCAACTCGCCCGGGAGGCCGTGGCCCGTATTAGGAGGCACAGTGATCAATGTCTTATTGTGCACTACTCCTGTCAAAGTTTCTATGATGATCGGGAGGGATTGTCACCGCGCATCGCGAGTATCGTTGTAAAGAATTTCGCTAACGACCAGACGATAAGCTTCGCAATCAACTTTACCGCTGAACAACTCCGCATCGCAAAGGTTGATATAGATAGCAAATTTGACGAAATAGAAACAAGAATGCTGGGAAGATTTTTTTTGCCACCGTGCGCGAAAAAGTTGGGCATCTGTGGTTGCACTGGAATATGATTAACATTCAATATGCGTTCGAGACGTTGGCGCACAGGTACCACGTGTTAACCGGTAAAAATCCTCCACAAATCGATATAGACAACAGAATCAACATTGCTGCATTACTCGATGGGCTCTAGGGAATAACTATGTAAAAACCCCCATATGGAAAATCTGATGCTTCTCAATTGGGGAGAATTAAAACGAGACTTCGTGGCCGGTAAAGAAGAGATAGAGTTATTTAAACAGAAGGAATATGCTCGTTTGCATGCATCCACAGTTAGCAAAGTAAGGTTGTTTTCAGAGATCGTTGAGCGAATTCTAGATCACAAACTGAAAACCGAGCAAGCTACTTTTTACATCCGGATGGAGCAGTCGCTGGAGCATCCTTACGCGAAGGTGGTGGCGTTGCTTGCGGCTTTGTGGACGATTGTTAGCATTTCTCTTTTGATTTGGAAATGAGAGTGGTGATGCTCAATCGTGAAGAGTGCGGATGTGGGTGGCCTCTCCAGAGTACTATGCGGGGCAGCGGTCGAGTTAGCTCACGGCGAATAATCCCGCGAACCCGCACTCGCCCTTCCCCGCGCGGGCATGGGGATAGCGGCGCGGCTCCTACCCGTCGCGCGCTATCATCAACGCACATGAGCGACGACAGCGAGCGACAGGCAGGGGCGACAGACCCCGACCAGCCGCGGCCAGCCCCGACAACCCCCGACAGCGAGTATTCCCTGACAATCGAGGAGGTCGGCGACCTGTATGCGCAGGCCGGCCTGGCCCGCGATTTGCGGACGATCCAGCGCTATTGCCGCAGAGGCCGCCTCGAAGCTCGGCTGGTGGAATTCCCCTACGGCGAGAAATATTTCATCACGCCGACATCGGTGGAGCGGCATATCGCATTCTTAAAAGAGCTGCGACAAGCCGCGGCCGACCGAGGCGAGCCGCGACCAGCCGCGGCTGGTGACGCACAGGAAACACCTCAACCCAGTGAGGCCCGATCAGCTGCGACGAGCAACGACCAGCTGCGGCCGACCGAGGCCGAGTCGCGCTATGTCGCACGCTTGGAAGGGGAGAACGAATTCTTGCGCCGGCAGATGGCAGTGAAAGACGACCAGATCGCGGCGCTATTGGAGCGCGATGCCGAGACGAACGTCCTCATCCAAAGCCTGCAAACGATGCTGACGCCGCTCCTCGGCCCTGGCGCCGCAGCACCGCCCGAGAAGCGCGTGCACACCGTCGTGGTGGACGACGGGGCGGGGGATAACCCCTCATCTGCCTAGGCTCGGCCGGTAAACTGACCGCATGGAGCACGTTGACGGCCGCAGCGTAACCCAGCACATCGACCGGCTGCGTAACATCGTCCTAGAGGGCGCCGACCTTGTTACGGCCAAGGGCTTCACGATGGTGCCGAACCACATCTTGGAGAGCCCTCGGGTTTCAGCTCACGCGAGGTTCGCCTACGCGATCTTGCTCAAATACGCCTGGGAGAAGGACTACTGCTATCCTGGCCAGGCGACCATGGCCAAGGACATGGGTGTGACCGAACGAAGTGTCCGAACCTACCTACAGGAGCTTGAGAAGGCCGGGTTCATTGAAATCAAGCAAAAAGGGCAGGGAAAGCCGAATCTCTATATACTCAAGCTCAAGCCTTCCGGCCGAGACCGGAAAAATTTTCCGGTCAAGACCGGAAAGAAACGGTAGCTCTAAACCGGAAATATTTTCCTACTAATAAGACGCATTGAATAAGACCCATTTAAAAATACTCAGATACATAGCCCAGCTTTTAAAAAGCCTGATTAGCCCAAAATTCAGCCCCTCCGCCCATCTACTGGCCAACAGGGCCAAGACCACGCCAGAGCGGCCTCCAGCGGCCGTAAACGGGGCAGGGCAGCCCCCTAAGGGCGTCTGGTATACTGGGGCGATGGAACAGGCCATCACCGCCGCCCTGCCGCCCGAAGACCTGGCCGCGCTCGACCGGGTGTGTCGGGATCAGGGCGTGAGCCGCCCCGAGGCCGTGGAGAGTGCCCTCCGCTGGTACATCGAGAGGGAGGGAGACTTGCCGTCTATTGACGACCTTGCGGCCGACGAGATCGAACCATGACCAGTGACACGCTTATCCTCCCGCTCACCCCGGCGCTGAAGCAAAGGCTCGCGGACTTGGCCGGCGACATGGGACGCGAACCCGCGGAGGTCGTGCGCATGGCGATCGAGGCCTATATCGAGGCAAATGCCTGGCAGGTGCGGCAGATCAGAGAGGCCCTCGACGAGGCCAATTCCGGCACGCCCGGCGTCCCGCACGAGGAAGTTATGGAATGGCTGGCGTCGTGGGGAACCGACCACGAGTTGCCGCGGCCAACCCCGCGCCGCAAGGGCGATATGCTATAATCGCGCCATGAAAACAACGGAGCACACATGCCCAAAATGCACGTCCGCGGCGACAAGCTGACGGTCACCATCCCGGCCCGCATCCGGGAGGCGGTTGCCGTGCACGACGGCGACGAGCTTGAGGTGACGAGCGAAGACGGTCGAATCGTGCTGACTCCCGTGGCAGAGCGTCACCCGGAGATCGACGCGGCTCTGGCTGAGGCGCTTGAAGACGAGCGCGCTGGCAGCGCTATCGCCCGCATTCTCCACCATGGGCGAGTTCAAGCAGTGGCTCAAGACCCCGGAGGGCAAGAAGTTCGGCGCCGCCTCCGATACCGTATCCTGACGATCATCCCGCACCCAAAATGAGCAGAGACTCGTCAGCTCCGAAGCCGCTTGACGACATCCTCGGTCGCGTGAGGCACATCGGCCCAGAGCCCCGACCGACGGAGGACCAGGGTGATGGACATGGTGGTTGAGGTGATAGGCACGGCTCGCGCCGAACAGGCATCGGCGCGGGAAATCGAAGCGCTCGACGAAGCTGACGCGGAATTTGCGGAGGGGAAGACGCACCGCCTCGACGACGTGCTGCATGGATTGGGACGTAAGACTCGGTAATCGAGCCAGGCACGCCCTTGAGAAGATGCCGGCGCGCGACCCGGGCCGCTGCGCCGGAATGATAGTAACCCCGCGGCTCTCGTCCAGCCGACGGGCTAAACTAGGCCGGTATGGTATACTACCCCTATGAAATTTATCGACTGGACGAACCTGTACGAGAAATACAAAGGCCTTTGGGTAGCCCTGGACGGAGACAACGAGACCGTGGTCGGCAAGGGCGCCACCGCCGAGCAAGCTCTTGAGGAGGCGACATCCAAAGGCTTTGCCGAAGCGGCCGTAACCTATATCCCGCAGGAGGTCATTGCCTTCGCGGGCCAGCATGAAGCTCCCGTACACGAAGCTGCCGCACGGGTTTAAGCGGCCGATTGTCCGGATTGCCGTTGCCCGCAACGGCCGACAGGTGCCGTACTTTGCCCTTATCGACAGCGGCGCCGACATGAACCTTATGCACGCCGAACTCGCCCCACTCCTCGGGATCGACCTTGAGGCCGGTGAGCGCCGCGACATCGGTGGCATCGTAGACGGCGAGCGTCGGCCGTTCTACCTCCACCGCGTGACGTTGCACATCGGCGACCAGGCGCATCCAAACGTTGAAGTCGGGTTCATGCCGTCGCTCTCCAAAACCGGGCATGGGCTTCTCGGGCAATACGGGTTTTTCGACCTGTACCGGGTCGCATTCGATCTGCCGCAGGGCGAAATCGAGCTACAGGCAATCCAAGGCTGAACCGAATGACGGTGAAGCGCCGGTAGTCGGGAGAGACCGGAGCGAGACCGAGGAACCGCTAGAATCTGCTAAGTGTGGCTGGGGCGGGAGGATTCGAACCTCCGAATGCCGGAATCAAAATCCGGTGCCTTACCTCTTGGCTACGCCCCAAATATCAAGGCCTTACTGGCATTCCGGCTGAGGATAGCGCCTTTTGCCCACGAAATTGCCCACGAACCTCACCGGCCGGCCTTCCTTACCGCATCCCGAAAGGCCATGTCGAGCTTAGCTGCGGCGTCTTCCTGCATCGTCTCGCTGACGTGACTGTAGAGATCGAGCGTCGTCGTGATCGTCGAGTGCCCAAGCCGTTCCTGTGCGACCTTCGGATGCACCCCGGCCAATAGGAGTTGCGTCGCATGGCTGTGGCGAAGGTCATGGAACCGGACCCGCGGCACATCTTTGATCCCACCCGCCATCATAACGGCAAACCCGTGTGTCAGACTGCGGGGCTGTAATGGCTCGCCATCGGCACGGGCGCAGACCAGCACGTCACCCCCGAGCCGGACCCCGAGCCGTAACAGTTCTTCCGCTTGCTCGCGTTTGAGCCGACGCAGTTCACCGACAGCGTAGGCGGGCAGTGTGACGGCTCTGGCCTTGTCAGTCTTAGGCGCCTTGAACCGCAGCCCCGCCTTGGTCTGTTCCAGGCTCTCGACGACGCGAAGGCTACCGCCGTCCAAATCGACGTTGCGCCAGCGCAGGGCCAGGATTTCGCCGCGACGCATCCCCGTGGCGAGCGCGATCATCACGGGCCAATAGACCCGAGTGTGCCGGATGGCGGCGAGCAACCCGGCCCCTTGTTCGGCTGTCAATGTTGCCATGTCGTGGCGTTCGACCTTGGGGAGTCTCCGGCGGAAGACTTCGGCCGGATTGCGGGCGAGAAGCCGTTGCTCGACGGCGTGGGTCAAGGCGCTGCTCAGGACAGCATGGATTTGTCGCCGGGTCCGCGGCGCGAGACCACCCGGTTTGCCATCGCGGCGCCCGCCGGTGGCGAGTGCGTTGTATACCTCTTGGATATGCGCGGGCGCCAGCCTCGCGAGCTGGAGGTTGCCCAGCGCCGGCATTAGGAAGTGGTGCACCAGCTCCCTATAGCGTTCATGGGTCTTCGGCGATACTTCCTCGCGCACCGTGGCTAGCCATGTCGCCAGCCAGTCGCGAATGGTGATCCGGTTAGGGTCCACATGATCGCCGGTATCGAGCGAGCGCAGCAGCCGGCGCAATTCCTTGTCGGCGTCCTTGCGGGAGCCCCGAAAGGTTACGCTCGCGGTGCGCCGCTTGCCGGTCGCAGCATCGGTGCCGATGTCGTAGCGAAGCTCGAATGAGCCGGGCGAGCGCTCCCTGATATTGCCGGCACGTCTCATGGTCCGTTCTCCTCCGCGTTCTTCTCGGCCTCGGCGGCTAAGCGCCGGCCGATTGGGCCACTCGCCGCGATCGTTTCCTGATCCATCGGGGTAAGCCGGTTGAACGCGTCAGCGCCTCGATCTCCGAGCGCACCAAGGGCAGCCCCAACGATCCTGTCGGCCCGGCGAAGCAATTCTGCATGCCTTTCGTCGTGACCTTTCGGCAGACTGGCGGGAAGGCCCGGCGGCCGGAAGGCGTCTGTCAGCATGTGAAGGCACGCTTCAAGGAGCCAGTGCGCGGTGATGTCTTCAACTTCGCGCCCGGTTTCGCCAATACGTTCCCCCGAAAACATGTGACGCGCGACATTAGGCGGCGCCATGACCTTTCTCGCCGGGTACATCCGAGCGGCTGCCGAGGCGACATAAGCGATCGTAGTCAGTAGATCAGCGAAACGCGGGTCGGGGGCATCCGGGGGTGTATCGGCAAGGCTCGCCTCTAAACGATGGCGGATTTCCTCGCCGATGCCACGATCCCCCGCCATCCGGCGCAGTCGTTCATGCAGATCGCTCGGCAGCCGCAGCGACGTTTGCGCGCCTTTGTCGACCATAGGTTTTCGTGGCATGCGGACCTCTATCCCGGTATCGGGGTCGATGGGGTTGACTTCGGCCTGTTAATGTGGTGTATAACACTACGAACGTGGTGACGTCAATAGACTTCGTGACGAGGTAGGACGAAAGATGACGAAGACAGAGTGCAAGACCCTCAGCGTGCCCGAGGCCGGGCAACTCTATTTCGGGCTATCGCGCAACGGATCGTATGAGGCCGCAGGGCGCGGCGAAATTCCCACGATCAGAGTTGGCCGCAAGCTCCGCGTGCCGGTCGTTCAGATGGAACGGATGCTCGACGGGGCTGCGCCCAAGCCCTCGGCATGATGCCAACAAATGAAGCGCTATCTCTCCGGTCGGCAGGCAGTCTCCCTGAGTTAAACGATGCCTGACGGCGGCACCATCAACGCCTACCCGCTCGATCTGGAACAGCTTGAGCCGTTCCTGCGGCGGGTGATTGATGTCGCTGAGTGCTGGTACGAAGGGAACTTCGTCGCATGCGGCTACGGCGAGGTGCCCGGCACCGATGAGCGGCTGACGTCGCAAATCCATGTGGTGCCAAACGACCTCGACGCCTTGGGCCGGCTGATCGATGCGTTCCACACGATCAACCGCACGCCCGGTCTCAACGCCTATCTTTCAATCGGGCTGTTCAAGCCGCGCGATCAGTGGCGCAATCTGCGGGGCCGGGGTGGCGAGGACGATCTAATCGGCACCCTGGCCTTCGTCGGCGATTTCGACCGCGGGCATGATCCGGCAACCTGTCTCGACCGGCTGCCGCTGTCGCCGCACTTCGTCGTAGAGACGAGCGCCGGGAATTACCAGACCTGGCAATTGCTGGAACGTCCCTATCCGGTCGGCGAGGCGAAGCCGCTGTTCGCGGCACTGACGCGTGCGCTCGGCAGTGATCACACCTTTAGCTGCGAACACAGGGTTGCGGCCCAATGGTGGCGTGGCTTGCAACCGCATTTCCCAGACGGACGGCCGAACCCGAACGGCGATCGGGCTGCCCTCGCCCGCTTGCGGCGTGCCGACCTTGTAGGGGCTATGCAAGATCCGGCGACGTTCGCCTTGTTTCGTGCGCTGGGGCGAACGCGCCCATCCGACTTGCAAAACGCGGCCCTATGTGCCGCGGTGCTGGCGACCGTGCGCGAGGACGATCCGCGAACTCACGCCGCCCGGCAACTTGGAGCCCCACCGGGGGAACCCCAGGGAACCGAGGTACTCAAGCCCCTCCGTTTCCGCCGACTTATTGAGGCCGATACCGAGCAGGAGCAGCTCCTCTGTTTTCGCCGTGCTGCGGCGCTTGCCGGCGGCAAACTCAATGTCCGGGAGCTTGCCGCCGCGTGCCTGGACTGGTCAGAGACGCGGCGCCGGATTTGGATCTTCAACTACTACAACGCGGGGTTTGGCGCCCCCGCCGCAGAGCCCACACACGAGGATGCCCCCGCATGAGCCGGTTCCTGCAACTTCACCTGCTGACGTTCTACCCGCCCTCCAATCTCAACCGCGACGACACCGGCAGACCGAAGACAGCGACCGTCGGAGGGGTGCCAAGGCTGCGCATTAGCAGCCAATCGCTCAAGCGCGCCTGGCGCACGTCGAGCGTCTTCGCAGAACGTCTTCGCGAACACCGTGGGCAACGCACGCAGCGTTTCGGTGAGGAAATCGAGAGGCACTTGCATGAGAAAGGTATCGCACCCGAGCGTGCCCTGGCGATCGCGCGGGACCCTGCGCGAGATCATATCGTTCTGCCGCGAGGCCGCCGGTAATGCCTGAGTTTCTCACCTTCGCCCTCAGCGCACCGCTTGCAGCAATGGGGGAGGTGGCAGTCGGCGAGCGACGCGGTACCTGGGATCGTCCCGGCCGTTCAGCCGTGCTGGGCCTCATCGCCGCCTGCCTGGGTATTCCTCGCGATGATGAGGCTGCGCATCTTGCACTGGAGGCGGGCTATGGACTTGCGCTGCGCATCGGCGCGGTGGGTCCGCTAAATGCCGACTATCATACGGCGCAGGTACCGCCGACAAGGCGCGGCAGACGGTTCGCAACACGGGCCGAGGAACTGAACGCAGCCGATCTTGAAACCATTCTGTCTCGTCGCGATTACCGCACCGATCTGCTCGTCCTCGTTGCGGTCTGGGCACGACCCGATGCGCGTTGGTCGCTGACCGAACTGGAAACCGCCCTGCGTGCCCCAGTGTATGTTCCCTATCTCGGCCGGAAGGCCTGTCCGCTGATGCTCCCAATGGCGCCGCGCGTGGAGGAAGCCGCCGATCCGGCCGTCGTGCTCACCCGCCGTGCAGCGGATGGACCGGAGCCGGAGCGCCACATCACAAAGCCACATGCGGCGCCAATTGTCACGATGACAGCGGCCGATGCGCATCTCTTCGGCTTGCCGATCGCGCGAATTGAAATACGACGAGATGGGCTGGCGAGCCGGCGACGCTGGCAATTCAACCTGCGTGAAGAGGCGATATTGGAAGTCGTATCGTGAGCACGGATTTAACTGGACCAGTGCTTGCCCGTGCACGTCTTCGTCGCGACATTCCCGCCCAGGCGTTGGCTCGCGTGCTCGTGCCGGAACAAGCCGGTGCACAACTAGGCGCGGCGCACAGCCTGATTTGGGCATTGTTCGCTGAAAGCCCCGATCGCCGGCGGGATTTCCTGTGGCGTCAGGTTCGGCCCGGTGAGTTCCTGATCCTCGCCGCGCGGCCACCCACCGATCCGCACGGCCTGTTTACGCTCGAATATAAACCCTTCGCTCCGGTGCTCCATCCGGGTCAGCAACTCGGGTTCGACCTGCGAGCCAACCCCGTTGTCAGTATCTCAACCGGTCCCGGCGAACGGGGCAAACGTCACGACGTAGTAATGAATGCGCTGTCGAAGCTGCCGCAGGGCGAGCGAGGAGCAGCACGCGATCGAGCCATAAGAGAGGCGGGGCTCACTTGGCTGGAACGCCGGGGTGCCTCGGCCGCTTTCACCGTCGACCCGGATCGGCAAGCGATCGACGGTTATGATCGGGTGCGGATTGCACGCGAGGGTGACCGTGCCATCCTCTTTTCGACGCTGAGCTTCCAAGGCGTGCTGACGGTCCAGGACCCATCCCGGTTCATTGCGGCCGTGCTGCACGGTTTTGGCGCCGCCAAGGCGTTCGGCTGCGGGCTGATGCTGATCCAACGAGCAGCGCCATGATCGGCCCCATGCGGGGCCTGCCCCCACCCCGCCCGATCCCGATCAAGGAGCGATCGTCGATCCTGTTCCTTGGAAAGGGCCGGCTCGACGTACTCGACGGCGCGTTCGTGTTGGTCGATGACTTGGGCGTACGCCTGCATATTCCGATCGGCGGCATCGTCTGCCTGATGCTGGAGCCAGGCACGCGCGTATCGCATGCCGCGGTGGCGCTGGCGGCACGCGCCGGCACCTTGCTGATCTGGGTTGGCGAAGCGGGGGTGCGGCTCTATGCAGCCGGCCAGCCAGGCGGTGCACGGGCGGACCGGCTGCTGTATCAGGCGCGGCTCGCGCTTGATGACGATGCACGCCTTCGGGTGGTCCGGAAAATGTATGCCCTGCGCTTCGGCGAGGAAGCGCCGGCGCGGCGGTCTATCGACCAGTTGCGGGGGATCGAAGGTGCACGCGTGCGCGAAATGTACAAGGCTCTGGCGGTGCGCCATGGCGTCGTTTGGCGCGGTCGTGATTACGACCCCGGCGACTGGGGGGCAGCCGACACGGTGAACCGATGCCTTTCTGCTGCTACGGCGTCATTGTATGGAATTACGGAAGCTGCGGTGCTTGCAGCCGGATATGCGCCCGCGATCGGCTTCCTGCACACCGGTAAGCCGCAGAGCTTCGTCTACGACATCGCCGATCTGTACAAGTTTGAAACCGTGGTTCCGGTGGCATTTCGGGTGGCGGGGGCCGTTCAGGCAAATCGACCGCTCGACGGTGGCCCGATATGGGACCCGATTGGAGAGGTCCGACGCCGGTGTCGTGATGCGTTTCGACAGTCGCAGATTTTGACGCGCTTGATCCCGGCCATCGAGGATGTCCTGGCGGCCGGCGGTCTGTCGGTTCCGGAGGCGTCACCGGAGGCGATGCCGGTGGCCTTCGACGACGCGGCCGAAAGATTGAGCGATGATGGTCATCGTGGTTGAGAACGCGCCGCCCCGATTACGCGGCCGGCTCGCGGTCTGGCTCTTGGAGCTGCGGGCCGGGGTCTATGTCGGAAATTACAGCCGCCGCGTGCGCGAAATGATCTGGGGACAGGTCTGCGCTTACATCGACGAAGGCAATGCCGTCATCGCCTGGGCGGCAACCAATGACGCCGGATTTCAATTCGACACATGCGGTCGCAACCGTCGCGTCCCGACCGATCTCGACGGCCTGCGCTTGGTGCAGTTCGGTGCCGAGATAGCCTTGCCCCGAGAGCCGGGTCCAATGGCAACAGAAGTTCGTCGCCGCGGGCGGTGAACAAACGTTCTTTTCGGTTCGCTGATTGACAAGTGAATTTCCGCATGTTTCCCGTCGCTTCTGGGAAGAGTGTTCCCCGCTCGCGCGGGGATGAACCGGCGCGCGACAGAAAGCCGTCCTGGCTGACATCGTGTTCCCCGCTCGCGCGGGGATGAACCGAACCTCGGCGACCAGCTGCGCGCGATCGTGCGGTGTTCCCCGCTCGCGCGGGGATGAACCGCCGCCGTCGGACAGCAGCGACGGCTATGCCGAGTGTTCCCCGCTCGCGCGGGGATGAACCGGGGAGCGCGCGGCATGAATGTCGGCGAACGAAGTGTTCCCCGCTCGCGCGGGGATGAACCGGCCGGGCTGCCGAGCACGCTGAGCTTTGAGCAGTGTTCCCCGCTCGCGCGGGGATGAACCGGGGGCGCCCGATGTGCTCGCGATTACTGGCTTGTGTTCCCCGCTCGCGCGGGGATGAACCGTCAGGCAAAGTGCTGATCGTGGACAGTACGCAGTGTTCCCCGCTCGCGCGGGGATCGGTATGCCCGAGCCTACCCTGTGTTCCCCGCTCGCGCGGGGATGAACCGATCATGATCGGGAACCGCTTGGTCGTCGTCCTGTGTTCCCCGCTCGCGCGGGGATGAACCGACAGCGCGGCCCGGCTGCGCGACCGCTGGAACGTGTTCCCCGCTCGCGCGGGGATGAACCGCCACACCCGACGGGTACCGCTGAGTGCCTTGAGTGTTCCCCGCTCGCGCGGGGATGAACCTGGTTCCTGGACCCAGGTGACCGCAATGCACATGTGTTCCCCGCTCGCGCGGGGATGAACCGAAGACGCTCGCGGCGTGCGAAGGGGGTTTCTGGTGTTCCCCGCTCGCGCGGGGATGAACCGCCGTCGAGCGCCGTTCTGGGTTACGTTGACGGTTTCGGCGCCGGGTACGCTCGGGGACATGCGTCGGTTGAGCGCCGAGCCCACAGATCGTTTGTGGAGCGTCGATTTCGGCGTCTATTTTGATCTCTTCACCGGGCGGCCCTTCCTATAAAGCCGTCAGAGGACGTCGAAATCGATAAATGCGAGGCCGAAAGCCGACGCCGTATGGCTGAGCGCCGCGGGGAAGGGGTTTCGGCTATTTTACGGATGACCGTGCCGATCAGGATGCCGAGCGGTACGCTGCCCACCGCCCATAAAGCCAGGATTGTCAGCATGCCATCCCCCCTTTCGCAAATTTCATGCGGGGCCGCCAGGGGGACTACGCTGGTACTCGTATAGTTAAAAGATCGTTAACTGCAAGAGGATCGGCGGCGGGGTGCCCTCCTGCCGTTCGGATTATCTTTGACGTTCTTCGATTATGTAATTCGGTGCTCGTTGTATGCGGAAGCTTGCTAGAGCCGGATCGTCAGGAGTAGACACCGAAACGTCACCGAATAATTGGTAGGCCCATATGGATTGGCGCTAGCGGGTGTGTTCATATCACTCGGAACGAATTGGCGTCCCTGCTGCGCGCAATAGACATTCGCCTCTGTGAGCGCTTGTTGTTGTGCTGTGAGAGACCCGCCGAGAATTGGAGCAACGTGCTTGCTAAGCGTGTACGTGTTGGGACCAGCCGGCAAGATGCCCGTGCTCATTTGACAACCGGCAAGCGCGCAGCCAACAATCGCCGCTGTTTTAAGACGCATCGTAGCCCTCCCGTCTCGCGGGAGCGTACTATCTGCGGGGCTTTTTCGCCAACGCCGCGCTCCGCTCGCCCGGCGGTTTCGGTGGCGGGAATGGCTTGGGTGCCGGTGGTTGCGGCGCCAGCTTGGCGAGAATGGCATTCAGCGGTCGCAGGCGTGGCGCAAATGGAAACCGGGTGCCCTCTATCTCGCCCCTCAGCAGTTCGACCAGGGCCGCGCGTTCGGTGTCGTCGAGTTCAAGGTTCATGGCTGCCGGTCCTGTCGATATCCCACACCGCGGATTGCGCCGCCCTCAGCAGATCAGCGGAGCCGGGCCGGAGCGTTCCCGTATCAACTCGGCCAAGGCGGCTTCGGCCTCGACGGTTTCACGGAGGTAATCGGCCGCGAGTACCGCATCGACGCCCTGCCCAAGGTACCTTCGATACAGCTCAATCCGGCGACAGAGAGTTTCGGCGCGCTCGTCCATGAGTGGACCCTCCCCGCCGGTCGCGGGCATCGCTATCCCAGATATTCGCGATGAAGAAGCTCGCGGCCGGCAGCGTCAAAGATCAAGAAACCGATCGGATGGGGACGCATCGGGTCCGTCAGGATCGCGATATTCGTGGCCTTGGTCTTCGATCGCGCCCGCGCAATAGCGTCGGAGAGGTTATCGCCCCCGAATGTCACTCGATCAACCGGCTGATCGTTGTCGCGGCTGATGACGTAGTGGATGCTGAACATCGTTCCACTCCGTGCTCTCTGGTGAGCATATGGGAACGGAGCGGCCGGCGCGGTACCCGTATCGGAACGATCGATGCCGCCGAGTGTTTCCAAACCGCGGTTGTCGCGCAGGGGGTTCGGCCTCCTATGTCATCTCGCATCCTATTGGTGGAGGATGACCCGGACGTGCGGTTCGTCATGGAGCACGTCCTGATTGATACCGGGTATGAGGTCGATGTCATCGGAACGATGATCGGCGGCGCCGAATTGCTCGCGTGTGGCTCCTACGATCTCGTAATTGCCGATGGTAGGTTGCCGGATGGCAACGGAATGGCGGTCGCCGACAAGGCGCGCGAGGCGGGCGTCAAAGCGTTGATTATCACCGGATATGCTTTATCGCTGCCGGCGCGCCCTAGCGAGTTGATCGAGGTGGTAAAGCGGATGATCGGCGATTGATGGTCCTTTGACGCAAGTGATTTCTCCGAGGCTACACGTCGTCCGACCGATTAGACCACCCGTGTGTGACCGTCTTAGCGGCGGCGCCGAGCAACACGCACCCGAGTAGCACCTTAAGGAAGGCAACTGGCGCGTAGGCAACTGCTAAACCCCCGAATATCGCGCCGATAATCGAGCCGGCCGCCATCGCAGTCGTGATCCGGCGCGCGCCTTGCCCCATCGGGATCGCGTCGGCTTGTCTGAACCGCCAAAGCCCCATAGAGACAATGCCGAGCGAGATAAGGATGCTGGCCGAACCCGCCGCCTTGATGTCAGCGCCGAACACCAAAATCAGCGCCGGGATCAGAAGCTCACCGCCCGCGACACCGAGAACGCTGCTGACAACGCCGACGCCAAGCCCGATTGCGAAGCCAACTGCGATATGCACTCCCAAGTTCGCCGGGAGAAGACCGCCGGGTGCGAAGGGAAGGAATGCCTCGCTCAACAACAGAACGCCAAGCGCGGCCAGAAGCACCGCGATCAACCGGACAAGCCGGTGATCGCTCAACCGGCGCACCAGGCGCGCCCCATAGGCCGCACTCACGATACCGCCAGCCAGTAGACCGATCATCGCCGGCAGGAACGGAACCACTGCGGCAAGAGAGATGGCGGCGCTGCGAACCGCCAGCGCGAAGGCCAGGGTCACAAGGCTGATCAGCAAATTGAGCGGGACGGCTGTACGTGCATCGTAGCCGATGCCGTACATCAGGAGCGGCAAGCGGAACTCGCCCCCACCGAGACCAATCAATCCGCCAAGGCCGCCGATCGGGACGCACCAGCCGAAAGCTCGGCGAAAGTACCGGCAACCCAAAGCACGGATCAAAGCGCAATGCCCTCACCAATCCAATTGGGCCGAGAGAACCGATTAAGAACCTTGCCCACCAAATTGCCCACGAACTTGATAGCACGGGCCGGGATCAGAACAAACAGGCCACCATCAGGCGGCCCCTAAACCCGAGGCAATCCGCCATTTTTCGGGACACGATGCTACCCAACGGCACGGCTCAAATAGAAATCAAAATCCGGTGCCTTACCTCTTGGCTACGCCCCACCGTGGCGGTGCCAGGACACAGGTAACCCATGTCGATCGGGCCCTCAAGGGCCGTAGGCTTCGACTGGCGGCGGAGCGGTCATCAGGGCTCCGGCCGCCGTCCACCATAGGGGCTCGGTGCGCACCAAGAGGGCGCCGGCCGCAAGCGCCGCGGCGCGATCGGCAAACAGCGCAAAACAGGTCGCCCCGCTGCCGCTCATGCGGGTGAGCAGCGCTCCCGGCAATTGGGACAGACGCTCCAGCACCGGCGCCATGTCGGGGAGGAGTCGCAACGCCGCGCCGGTCAGGTCGTTGCGGCACTCCGCCAGCACTGCGGCGAGCGCGGCGGCATCTCCCGGCATCGGATCGAAGCGGCCAGCGGCCGAAAAAGCGCCGCGCCGGGCGGCAAAGACCTCGGGCGTCGGCAGCGTCCGGCGCGGGTTGGCGAGAACGATGCCGGCCGGCGGCAAGCCGGCCGCCTGCTCGATCCGCTCGCCGATGCCGCCGACCCAGACCGGCCAGGCGGCGAGGCAGGCCGGGGTGTCGGCGCCCAGCTTCAGGGCGAGCGCGGCCAGCTCGGCGTGGCCAACCGGGTGGTCCCACATCCGGTCGAGGGCGCGCAATGTCGCCGCCGCGTCGCTCGATCCGCCGCCGATCCCGGAGGCCGCCGGCAGCCGCTTGTCGAGATACAGCGCCGCGCCGAGCGAGGCTGCCCTCGGCGCTTGCGGTTTGCTCGTCGCGGCGAGCAACCGCGCGGCGCGCATCACCAGATTGTCCTCGCCCAGCGCGGCGATGGCGCCCGCCTCCGGTCCGCCGACGGTCAGCGACAGGCTCTCGGCCGGCGCCGCGGTCACCCAATCGCCGATATCGGCAAACGCGACGAGGCTGTCGAGCAGATGATAGCCATCCGCCCGCCGCCCGACGACATGCAGGTAAAGGTTGATCTTGGCCGGCGCGAAGGCGCTGATGGTCAAGCCTGCCGGCACGCCTCCCGCATCCAACTTACCGCCCGGCTCAGCCGCCGCGGGGCGATGCAGGGGGGAGATCGAGGCCGCGGTCGAGTTTGGCCTCGATCGGTTTGACCTCGTCCTCCTGCGGCCCGAACTGCAGGGCGCGGCGCCACTGATACCGCGCCTCGATGAGCCGGCCGGTCTGCCAGTACGCATCGCCCAGATGGTCGTTGATCGTCGCGTCCTCCGGCACCAGTTCGGTGGCCTTTTCGAGGTATTGCACCGCCCCGGCATAATCCCCCATCCGGTAATGCGCCCATCCGAGGCTGTCGACGATGTAGCCGTCCTCGGGTCGCAGCTCGACCGCCTTCTCGATCATCTTGAGCCCGCGATCGAGGTTCTCGCCGCGATCGATCCAGGAATAGCCCAGATAATTGAGCACCATCGGCCGATCGGGCTTCAGCTCCAGCGCGTGCAAAAGATCGGCTTCGGCGCGATTCCATTGACCGGACCGTTCGAGCGCGACGCCGCGGTCGTAAAACAGCGTCCAGCGCTCGGGCAGGCCGGCTGCGGCGGCGCGGCGGATCGCCTCGTCATAAGCCCCCACCGCTTCGGCAAACCGCTTCTTCTCGCGCAATATGTCGCCGAGTTCCACCTGCGCCCCGATCAGCTCGGTGTTTTCGGCCGCCATCGCCTTGAGCTGGGCGATCGCTTCATCGCCGCGCTCCAGGGTATCGAGGTTGACCGCGCCGCGCAGGCGTGCCGACCAGGAGTAGGCCGAGCCGGGCGGGATCTCGGACAGCACGGCAAGGCTTTGCTCGGGCTTGTTCTGGGCGCTGAGGATGTCCGCCAAGAGCAGCTGGGCCAGCGGGAATTGCGGCCGCACGGCGAGGGCAAAGCGATCGTAGAGCAGCGACAGGTCGATCGTTTCGGCCTGGTTCAGAACGCTGGCCAGATCGAACAAGGCCTCCGCGAGACCGTCTGCGGCCGAGCGGATGACAGGCTGGGGCCGGCCGGCCGGCCGCACCGCGCCCACCGACAAAGCCAGATCGCTGGCATTGTTCTGCTGGACAAAGCGCCGGTAAAGCGCTTTCGCCTCAGCGTCCCGACCATGGCGTTCGTCGAAATTGGCGATCGCGTCGGTCAGCCGCCAATTGAGCTGCTCGCTGTCGGCGATCGCCTTGTCGAAATACTGCTGCGCCTTGTCCGCCTTGCCGGCGAAATCGTAGAGCAGCCCTAGCTGAAACACCTTTAATGGCTGAAATCCGTTGAATTTGTCGAGGCCCTGCAGCGCGCCATCGGCGCCGGCGAGGTCGCCCGCCGCCTTCCGCGTCCAGGCGAGCGCGAAGGGCCCGATGAAGCGGTGCACGCCGTCCGTCGGGAGCGCCGCGGCGTGCTTCAGCGCCCCGGCCGTATCGCCGGCCTTGAGCGCTTCGACGACCAGGACGAGTTCGGCGATGGCATCGCCCGGATCGAGCTTCAGCTCCTTCGCCGCCAGCGCGCGAGCGCGCTCGAAATGCCCGACGCACACCTCCATCAGAAAGGTCCGGCTGATCAGCTCGGGTGCTTCCGGATCCGCCGCGATCGCCTTCTCGAAACGGGCCGCCGCGACGGTGAAATCGCGTACTTGCTGGGCATGCCGGCCGGCGAGGTATTCGCCAAAGAGGTGGTCGGGACCGGCTGATGCCGGGTTTTGCGTAGTCCCAGCTGGCGTTGGTGGCGGCGATGCCGCCAGCGCCGGCACGACGCCGAGGCAAAACGCAAGCAAAACCGGCAGCATCCGCCGCACGCGGTTCCCGAACAACCGTGTCTCCACCAAATCTGCCATCGCTGCGTTCCGCACTCCACCGCGCTCTACGTCGACTACATGTTCGGGTAATTGGGTCCGCCGCCGCCTTCCGGCACCACCCAATCGATGTTCTGCTCTGGGTCCTTAATGTCGCAGGTTTTGCAATGGACGCAATTCTGCGCGTTGATCTGCAGCCGCTTCTCGCCAGTCGCAGCGTCGTCGACGATCTCGTAGACCCCGGCCGGACAATAGCGCTGCTCCGGCGAATCGTAGAGCCGATAATTGATCGCGATGGCTTTCGCGGGATCTCGCAAGCGCAGATGCGGCGGCTGGTCCTCCTCGTGGTTGGTGTTGGAGATGAAGACCGAGGACAGCCGGTCGAAGCTGATCTTGCCGTCGGGCCTGGGATAGTCGATCCGCCGCGCTGCTTTCGCCGGGGTCAGCGTTGCGTGGTCGGGATGGTGGTGGAGGGTCCACGGCGCGCGGCCGCGCAGCACATAGGTGTCGAGCGCCGAATAGAGGAGCCCGCCCCACAACCCCAGGCGAAAGCTCGGCCGGATGTTGCGCACCCGATAAAGCTCGTCCCAGATCCAGCTGCGCTGCAGCGCGTCGCGCACCGCGCCGGCGCTCTCGCCGGCAAGCCGCGCGAAGATCGTCTCGGCCGCCACCATGCCGGATTTCATCGCCGTGTGGCTGCCCTTGATCTTCGGCACGTTGAGGAACCCGGCGGCGGCGCCGATCAGCGCTCCGCCGGGAAAATCGACGAGCGGGATCGACTGGAACCCGCCCTCGTTGAGCGCCCGCGCGCCATAGCAAATGCGCCGCCCGCCCTCGAAAAAATCGCGAATCGCCGGATGCGTCTTGAAGCGCTGAAACTCCTCGAACGGGTTGAGGAACGGGTTTTTGTAATCGAGCCCGATGACGAACCCGACCGCGACCTGACAGTCCTCGAGGTGATAGATGAACGAGCCGCCATAGGTGTCGCTGTCGAGCGGCCAGCCGATCGTGTGGATCACGAGCCCGGGTTGATGGCGCGAGGGCTCGACCTCCCAAAGTTCCTTGACGCCGATCGCGTAGGTTTGCGGGTCGCAGCCCTCGCGCAGATGGAAGCGCTCGACCAATGTCTTGGTCAAGGAGCCGCGGCAGCCTTCGGCGAAGAGGGTCTCGCGGGCAATCAGCTCGACCCCCGGCGTGTACCGCTCGGTCGGCTCGCCATCCCGCCCGATTCCCATATCGCCGGTGGCGACGCCGCGCACTCGGCCAGCCTCGTCATAAAGCACCTCGGCCGCGGCGAACCCGGGATAGATCTCGATCCCGAGCTCTTCCGCCTCTTTGGCCAGCCAGCGGCACAGATTGCCGAGGCTGATGATGTAATTGCCATTGTTGTGCATCTGCGGCGGGGTCGGCAGACGCAGCGCGCGGTTCTTGGTCAGATAGAGAAAGCGGTCGTCGCCGGCCGGGGTGTTGAGCGGCGCACCGCGTTCGCGCCAGTCCGGGATCAGCTCATTGAGCACGCGCGGCTCGAACACCGCGCCCGACAGGATGTGGGCACCGACCTCCGACCCCTTCTCGATGACACAGACGCCGAGTTCGCTGCCCGCTGCGGCAGCCAGCTGCTTCAGACGGATCGCCGCGGCGAGACCGGCCGGCCCGGCCCCGACCACGACGACGTCGTATTCCATCCGCTCGCGCTCGACTTCCGCCACCGGCCACCTTTGCTGTGCATCTCGCCGGAATATAGAGGATCGCCGCGAAAACGGGAGGGAAGCCGTCTGCCTTATACCAACTCTGCGAGATTCCACCCCATCACCGTCATGGCCGGGCTTGACCCGGCCATCCACGTCTTCCTGCTAAGCAAAGACGTGGACCGGCGGGTCAAGCCCGCGGGAGGGGATATTTTTTGCTTCAATCTTCTGGATCGGACTCTTTCAATCTTCTGGATCGGACTCTACTGGGCGGCGGCGGCCATCGGTCGCGCTGCAGCCGCCGGCCGATTGGCCCGCAGAAAGGTGCGGATGTGGCGCACCGCCAGCGGGATCTTGTCCGGGGTGTCCTTCCACGGATAGAGGCTGACCTCGGCGTTCGGCGCGAGGTGCACCGTCTCCATCGCGACGGCGTAGGGGTGCGCCGGGACATCATCGGGCAGCACCAGGACCGGCGTCTGGCAGCTGCGCACGAAATCGCGGCTCACGGTGTACACAAAGTCGGCGCGCTTGCTGTACATGTTGGTCAGGAACGTGTCGACCATCGCCATCGTGATGTCGGGCCGGCGGGCGCACAATTCCGGGCCCCAGCCCTTCATGTTGCTGTCGTAGGAGAGGGTGGGCATCTCCGGGCGCCAGCCGCTCGGCTGCGCCGGCACCGCGGCGACGACGCGGTCGCCGGCCCGCTGCAGCAGGTTCCAGATGAACGGGCCGCCGATGCAGAAGCCGAGCACCATGAACTTCCCGATGCCGAGGTGGTCCATCAGGCCGATATGGTCGTCGGTAAAGGCATCCCACGGCCGATCGACCGCGAGCGGCCCGGTGGACTGGCCGCCCTTGGCGTTGCGCAGATCCGCCCCGATAACGCGGAACTCGTTCTTGAACTCGTCGAACGGGTTGAACGGGTGGGTCGCGAGCCCCGCGACCGTGGAGTTCAGCCCGCCGCCGGGGATCACCAGCAGCGGGAAGCCGGAGCCGGCCTCTTCGTAATGGATGCGAACGTCGCCTTTTTCAAAGAACGGCATGGGGTTTCTCCTTCCCGGTTGCGGTTATGATTTGAGGAAATCGCGGACCCGCTCGATCTCGTCGATCGCGCCGAATTGCGAGCCGATCAGGATTTCCTCAAAGCCCATTTGCTCGACGCGCTTGATGCGGCGGCGCGCCTCATCCGGCGGGCAGATGAAATTGACCGACGCCAGCTTCGCCAGCTCCGCCGATTGCGGGCGCTCGGCGAGGTCGATCGAGCAATTGGCGAGGACGGCGTTGGTGCCGCCGGCCTCGCGATAGATCTTCATGCCGCCTTCGAGGTCCTCCAGGCTGCTGAACCGGCCGGACGGGGTCCAGCCCTGGGTTTCCTTGGCCGCGTACGTGATCCAGCGCGGGCTGCGCCAGGCGCCGATGAGGATCGGTGGCCCGCCCTTGCATCCCGGCCAGGTCGACAGCGTGCCGCCATTGACCGGCTCACCGTTCCACACCCGGTTCATGATTTCGAGGTCGTTCTTGAAGGTGCGGAAACGGTGATCGTAATCGTAGCCCAAGAGCTCGAAATCATCGCGGGTCGAGCCGCTGCCGACGCCAAGGATCAGGCGGTTGTTCGACATCGCCTGCAGCGATTGCACCCGGTGGGCAAGCTCGATCGGGTTGCGCAGCGGCAATTGCAGGACGCTGATCCCGAGCTCCACCTTGGAGGTCACCGCGGCGAGCGCCGTCAGCACCTGGAGCGAGTCGAGGGTGGGGCGGCCGCGACCCAGCGAATCCCCGATCCAGATGCCGGGAAACCCGCGGGCTTCAACCTGGCGGCCAAAATCGGTGATGCGGTCGATCAAGCTGCCATCTGGCAACCTGCTATCGGGGTCCGCCTGCGGGGCGGTTCGGATCATCGTGCTGACGCGCATGGGCCCTCTCGTCATAGTGAGCGTAGGGCGGAAAAGCGCAGCGTCTTCCGCCGTGACGGTTCGCATCGCGTCGGCGGAATGCCCCGGCTTTCGCCGGGGTTTTCCGCCCTGCGGGTTGCTGTTCGTCATTCCCGCGAAAGCGGGAATCCAGGCCATCGCACCGTCGCTTGCCCTGGACCTCCGCTTGCGCGGGGGTGACGGATTGAGCGGATTGCGATCTACTGGGCTGCCGCTCTGACGGCCGGCACGTGCGCTTTCAAGAAGGTGCGCACCTTGCCGATCATGCGCTGCCGCAGCTCCTCCGGCTCGCGCCACGGGAAGACCGTGATCTCGGCGTTTGGCGCCAGGGAAGCGACGTCGATCGAGGTCTGCAGCGGGTGCGACGGCGTGTCGTCCGGCAAAACCAGGATCGGCGTGCGGCAGTTCTTGATGAAATCGCGCGATACGCTGTAGAGGAAATCGGGCTGCACGCGCCACAGGCTGTGGAAGTACTTGTCGATCGTGTCCTGCGGCACCTCCGGCCGGCGGGCGCGGAAGTCGGGCAGCCAATTGTCGGTGCTGTGCCGGTACATGACGCCGGGATCTTCCGGCCGATCGCCGACGCTCTGGTGAAAGACCGCCGCGACGACGCGGTCGGGCGCCCGCTGCAGGAGCTTCCCGGCAAAGCAGCCGCCGATGCAGTAACCCATGAAGAAGAACTGGCGGATGCCGAGATGGTCCATCAGCCCGAGCTGGTCGTCGGCAAAAGCGTCCCACGCGTTCTCGACCGGGACAGGGCCGGTCGACTCGCCGCCATTGGCGTTGCGCTGGTCCATCGTGATGCAGCGGAAGTCGTTTTTGAACTCCTCCATCGCGTTGATCGCGGCGGTTGGCCAGTTGCTGACCCGCGAGTTCAAGCCGCCGCCGGGGGTGACCAGCAGCGGAAAGCCCGAGCCGGCCTCCTCGTAGCGGATCTTGACGTCACCTTTTTGATAAAACGGCATGGCACTCCCTCCTTCTACAATGTGTTGTACGAAGCCTGATTGGGCTGACTTAGGCCTCCTTGCCCGGTTCGGCGACCGCGGCCGACCACGGCGACATGACGTCTGTGACGCCGTAATTGAGGCCATCCTCGCCGCGCAGGACGAGGTTCGGGCAGGCAAAACGCGATGGCCACACGGTGTGCTCGACCAAGGTCGCGCCGGGGCGCGTGGCGAGCCGCTCGCGGATCGCCTCGGAGAGGCGGCGGTCGATCGCGATACCGCTCTCGCCGCTGACATCGATCCTGGGATGGTGCGCCGCCTCCCCGGGGGTCATCGCGAAATCGACGATGAAGCTCGCCATCTGCACCACGGCAGCTAGGATGCGCCGCCCGCCGGATGCGCCTGTGCCAAATCGGGCGCGGCCGTCGCGCGCGCCGATCAGCGGACACATATTGGTCAGCGCGCGCTTGCCCGGCGCGAGCGAATTGGGATGGCCCGGCCGCGGGTCGAACCACATCACCCCGTTATTCATCAGGATGCCGCTCTGCGGCAGCACATAGCGGCTGCCAAAGCTCGACAGGAGGGTCGTTGTCAGCGCGGCGATGCCGCCGTCGCGGTCGATCGCGGTGATGTGGCTGGTGCAGCCTTCGCCGGCCGGGTCAACATCGCCGAGCCCTTCGAGCCGCGCGTGATAGGCCTGCTGCAAGGCGTCGATCAGCGTCTCGAAATAGACCGCGTCGGGCGCCTGCGGGAAACGCTTGCTGCCGAGCCGGTCGAGCACATTGGCCAAGGTCGGCGCGGCGGTCAGCCCGCGCGCCGCATGCAAGCCATAGCCGCGATAGGGGATCTCAAGCGAGGGCACGAGGCGCGCCCGGCACCGGGCGAGATCTTCGGACGACAAGACGCCGCCGCCCTCTCGGATATCGCCGGCGATCGCCGCGGCGATCTCGCCCTGGTAGAAATCGTCGGGCCCGTATTCGGCGAGCTGCGCCAGCGTGTCCGCCAAGCGGCCGAGGCCGAGGGAAGGCGGCTCGCCGTTCGCCGGAGCGGCCGGCGGCAGCCCGTCGGGCAGCCAGACCCGCCGGCTTTCGTCATAGCGCCGCAGATCCTCGGCGGCACTGGCTGTCTTCAGCGTCACCCACCAGTCGACCGGAAGGCCCTGACGGGCCAGCGCCACCGCCGGCGCCACCAGATCGCGCCACGGCGTGCGGCCGAAACGCTCGACCGCCAGCGCATAGCCGCGCACCGCGCTCGGGATCGCAAAGCTGAGCGGCCCGTGCATGTTGCGGTCGCCTTCGACGCGCGGCCAGGTGAACAGCTCGGTAATCGTCTCACCCGTTAGCGGGAATGCCGCGGGATCGAGCCCCACCGGGGCGATCGGCCCGAAATCGACGACTTCCGCGCGGCCACCGCCCGGCGGGTGAACGACCATAAAGCCGATCCCGCCGAGCCCGCTGTTCCATGGCTCGCGCACGGCGAGCGCGAAGGCGGTTGCGACCACCGCGTCGACCGCGCTGCCGCCGGCGGCCAGCATCTCGGCGCCGACCCTGCCAGCGACCCCGTTCTGCGCCGCGACGACGCCGCCGCGCGAGGCGGCGACCGGTTTCCTGACCACCCAATTCTGCATCAGCGGCATCTCACAGCACCTCGATCGCATCGACGCGGCTTTGGTAGAAGGCATAGTGGGCGGTCAGCCCCTTCGCCTCATCATAGGGCGCGCGATAGGCCCAGACGGCGTTTTCGGAGTGCCGTTTGGCGCCGCCGCCATCGACCTCGATCGTCCAGTAGGAGCAATCGCCCTTGAACGGGCAATAGGTCTTGTGCTCGGTCGGCCGCAGCAGATCGAGCCGCACGTCCTTCTCGGGGAGATAGTGGACCGGCCCGTGGCCGGTCTCCTCGACACGAAGGCTCGCGCTGCTGTCGGCGATCACGGTCCCGGCAAAGGTGACGCGCACCCGCCGGGTTTCGGGCAAGAGATCGACCCGGTGCTCGGGCTTTGTGGCGTAGCCGGGGGCGAGGTTCGGCATCGGATACTCCCTACTTGATCGTTTCGGACGGCGGCGCCTGGTTCGAATGCCGCCGCGGCGCGGCACCGCATTGGAACGAGGCGAGGCAGCTTTGATGGAGCTGTGGATCGCTGATCGGCCCGCACTCCTGGGCGACCCGCTTGGCGCGGAACGCCGGGTTGGCGCAGAGCGCGCTCTCGTATTGCCGGCTCGCGCGGACATTCTGGTCGGCGCTCTGATTGGCCGGCTCCTGCGCCAACGCTGCCGCAGCCGCGACGATCAGCCCCGCGGCCGCCAGGTAAACCAACGACAATCCCCGCATCGCTTTCTCTCCTGTGCGGCTCAGCCGACCATCGTCAGGCCGCCGCTGACGCTCAGCACCTGGCCGGTTATATAATCCGAGCGTCGGCCGAGAAAAAACATCACCGCCTCGGCGATCTCTTGCGGCTGCGCGATCCGGCGGAACGGGATCGTCCGGGTCAACGCCTCCTTCATTCTTTCCGGCTGACGCTGGAACAGCGGCGTGTCGGTCGGGCCGGGACAGACGCAATTGACGTTGATGTGGTAGCGCGCCAGCTCGCGCGCCAAGGATTTGGTGAACGCGATCAGGCCGCCCTTGGCCGCCGCGTAAACGGTCTCGCCGGTGCTGCCGACCCGCCCGGCGTCGCTCGAGATATTGACGATCTTGCCGGTTTGCGCCGCAACCATCGGCGTCAGCATCGCCCGGGTCAGCCGGATCGCGCCCATCAGGTTGATCGCGATCAGCGCGTCCCACATTTCAGGGGGATTTTCGAGAAACGGCTGGATGCGGTCCCAGCCGGCGCCGTTGACCAGGCCGTCGACGCGCGGGGCCCGCCGGTGCACCGCCGTCGCGAACTCGGCGATTGACGCGCTCTGGGTCAGATCGAGCGGCAGATAGTCGAGCGCGAGCCCTTCGCCGGCCGCCTCGGCCGCGACCGCGCGCGCGCCCGCCTCGTCGATATCGCCGACGAACACGACAGCGCCTTCGCGCGCCAGCAGCAAGGCCGTCGCCTTGCCGATCCCCGACGCGCCGCCGGTGACGACGACCGTGCGGTCCTGCATCTCCATTGCGCTACGCCTTTCGGCAACCCACACCCTCGGCCGCGATGTTCGGTGTTCGCCCCGGCCGCTGTCAACCGCGGTCAGGTTTGGTCAAGTTGGTGGTTAGTCAAGTTGACGTAGGGGCGCGGCGCTCGACCGTCACCATCAGCCCGCCGTACGGATGCAGGCTGATGTGCCCGACGGCACGGACCGGATGGTCGGGCGCCAGCCGAAACCGGAAGCGGCGGGCGAGAACGGCGACCACGGTCAGCATCTGGATCATTGCGAACGACGCACCGACGCATATGCGCGGACCGCCGGCGAACGGGACATAGGCAAACCGGTGCCGCACCGCCGAATTCTGCGGGTTGAACCGGTCGGGATCGAAGCGATCGGGGTCGCTCCACAAGCGGCGATGGCGATGCACGACCCAGGGCAGGATCGCGATGACCGAACGCGGCGCGACACGGTGGCCGCACACCACATCCGCCGCTGCCGCCTCGCGCAGGATCGCGGGGATCGGTGGGTAGAGCCGCATCGTTTCATCGATCACCTGGCGCGCGAAAACAAGCTGCATCAGCTGGGAAGGGGCGGGCGGGCCGCCCCGCAACATCATGTCAAGCTCGGCATGGAGCCGGGCCTCGATCTGCGGATGCCGGGCCAGAAGGTACCAGATCCATGTCATCGCCCGGACCGTCGGCGAGACGCCGCCGGCAATCATGCTGGCGGCCTCGTCGCGCACCTCCACCGGCGCCAGGGTTTCCCCGGTCTTGCGGTCGCGCAGGTGAATGAGGCGCCAGATCAGATCATGCGGCCCGGTATAGGCGGCGTCCCGACGGGCATCGATCAGGTGGTAGATCAGATCGTCGAACGCCGCGATCTTGTTGCCTCGCTGGGCGGCCGGACGCAGCGGATCGAGCAACCGCCCGAGCGGCGTGAAATCCGCCAGGCGCGGCTTGCGCGGATATTTGGCGAGGCTGTTCAGCATCGGCACCGCGGCCGGATCGCCGCCGGTGACAACCTGGTTCCACAAGCCGATCAGCACTTTGCCGATGACCGCTTCGAGATCGAACACCACGTCGCCGGCGACGGCGTCGAGCTGTCCGGCGAATTCTTCGGCCAATGCGATCATCGCCGCAGTGTCCGGCATGATCGCGCGGTGATCGATGGAAGGCGCGGAAATCCGTCGGTGCCGCCACCACAATTCGCCCTCGGTCCCCAGCGAGCCGGTCCCCAGACCCGCCTGAAACAGCCGGCGGATGTAGCGAAACCGCGGATAATTGGCGACGTTGTCGAGAAATACCCGTTTGATGCCCTCCGGATCGCTGACAAATAACACGCGCTGCCACAAGTAGCGGCGCGCGACAATCAGCTCGTCGAACAATTCTTCGTCGAGGACCGACAAGGAATTGGTCGAAACGGCCCGAGCGAAGGCAAGTGTCGACAGCTTCTCGGTGGGGCGTGGCGGCATTGCCAGGCGAGCGTATTCGGCATCTCCGGAAGCAAGCTGCAAGCCGTCCAAGCTTTCGGTCGTCAGACCAACCCCCATCTCGCAAACACCGGCGCTCAGCGATAGGTATCAGCCACCGCCTGCGCCGAGTCACGGATCCGGTCGGCCAAGGTAACCGGTCCGCAGGCAATCATCAGATAGTCGTACTCGACCGGCCGCTCGTCCGCCATCAGGAACTCGAAGTGAAGCCGGAAAGTTCCAGCGCAATCGTCGATAGGTGGCCGGCAACAGAGCCGGGCCGAGCCGCACCGGCCGCCCTCTGCCGTCGGTTCCAGCGCGACATTAGACGTACGCCAACGGTTCGACTATCTTTATGGTGGCGCTTTGAGAATGCGGATATTCGCCATGGCCGACATTGCGGTGATCAACCCGCGCTCCTACTCGACCTGCAATGTCCTGTTGGTCGCGCCCCGTTTCAGCGGACAGTCCTATTGGAATTTTCAGGCGGCCTGCGAGCTTTATGGCGCGCGCTTTCCGGCGCCGCCGCTTGGCCTGATCACAGTCGCCGCACTGCTCCCTTCGTCATGGCAATGCCGCCTCGTCAATCGCAATACGGAGGAGTTGGCCGAGTCCGATCTGGACTGGGCGGATCTGGTGATGACGGGCGGGATGCTGCCGCAGCAGCCCGACACCCACCACGTCATCGAACTCGCCCATCGCCATGGAAAGCCAGTGGTGGTCGGCGGGCCTGACGCGACCTCGTCGCCGGAGGCTTACGCAGAATCAGACTTTCGGGTGCTCGGTGAAGCCGAGGGGATCATTGGCGCCTTCATCGAGGCCTGGGAATCGGGTGTCAGGCACGGAGTGTTTGAGGCCGAGAAATTCGCCATCGACATTACCCGGACTCCGATCCCGCGATTTGACCTGTTGAAGCGGCGGCAATACACCTATTTGGGCGTTCAATTCGCGCGCGGCTGCCCGTTCACTTGCGAGTTCTGCGATATTATCGAACTCTACGGGCGCGTGCCGCGGGTCAAGACCGCAGAGCAGATGCTGGCCGAGCTCGATCACGTCTACGAGATCGGATATCGCGGCCATCTCGACTTTGTGGACGACAACTTCATCGGCAACAAGAAGGCGGTGAAGGCGTTCCTGCCGCACCTGATCGCCTGGCAGAGGGAGCACGGCTACCCGTTCGAGTTCTCCACCGAGGCGTCAATCAACCTCGCCGATGACGACGCCCTGCTGTCGCTGATGCGCGAGGCAAATTTCTTCACGATTTTCGTCGGCATCGAAAGCCCGGACACCGACACGCTCGTGGCGATGCAGAAAAAGCAGAATACCCGCCGGTCCCTGGCGGACGGCGTGCACAAGATCTATCGGGCCGGGATCTTTGTGAACGCCGGCTTTATCGTCGGCTTTGACAGCGAGAAGGGCTCGGTGGCCGAAGCCATGATCGACTGCATAGAGGCGACCTCGATCCCCTTCTGCACGGTCGGTCTGCTCTATGCGCTGCCCGGCACTCAGCTGACCCGGCGCCTGGAGCGCGAAGGGCGCCTGTTTCCACCCGACTACACGCGGCGGCGAATGAGCGAGGAAGGCGCCGGCGACCAAAGCACGGCCGGGATCAACTTCGAGACCGCACGACCGCGACGCGACATCCTCTTGGACTATCGGACAATTCTCGCGCGAATTTATCGCCCGGAGGACTTTTTCCGGCGGGTGCGACAGGTCGTACGGCTGCTGGACCGGCCGAAATTGGACAGGAGCGCCAGCAGGGATCCGCCGCGTCCTCGCTTTTTCGGGATCCCGAAGCGCGATATTACGCTGCTGCGGCGGCTCCTATGGCGCATCGCCGTGCGGCAGCCTGGGGCGCTCTGGCCCTTTTGCAAGGCGTTCTGCGAATGCATCAGGGAAAATCCCCGCGCCATCGACTATTTGGGCATTCTCGCCGCGCTCTACCTGCATCTCGGGCCGTTCTCGCGTTTTGTCATCGCTGCGGTGGATCGGCAGATTGCCGAGGTTGATTCCGGGGCATGGCAGCCGCCGCCGCTAGAGCCGGCAGAGCGTGCCGCATCGGCGCCATTGCCGCTGACGCAATCGGCCTAGGCGGACATCGATCTAGCATAGGGCGAGGCACGCGCCGAGATCGAACGGCGGCGGCGCATCGGCCGCGCGCGCTGCCGGGTCCGGCACGGCGCCGAGGACGGCGTCGACGATCAGGCGACCCAGTTCGTGCGCTTCGATATCGCGCGGCTGCGGCGTCCCGGCGCCCGGCCAGATCGCGTAATCGCTGTGCGCCTCGTCAAAGCCGAAATGCGCAAAGGCATTCGACAGGCTCGGGAGATGATCGCCGTAAAAGGCGAGCAGCGCCGGAGAGCCACGCCGCACGAGGCCGTCCATCAGCACGCTCAGCATCTGATCGGAGCGGCGCAGACCGTCGAGATAGCGCAGCAATTCGCCGACGTCGGGCATCTCCGCCGCAGCGAAGATGCCGGCCACCGCCGGATCGATCGGCGGTCCCTTCGCCAGCCACGGGCCGTGATTGCCCATCGTGATCGCGAAGATAAAGGTGCGCGGGCCTTCCTGGTCGAGGATGTGCAGGATCTGCTGGGCAAACTCGGGATCCGGGCAATAGGGCGGCGCCCGCGCGCCGCCGAGCGTCTCACGGCCGAGAAACTGCTCGAAACCGAGCGCCGGCATCGCCAGGTCGCGCCGGAAAAACCGGCGATCAAACGGGTGCAGGCAGATCGTGCGATACCCCGCGCGGCGCAGCCTCCAGACCTGAGATTCGAGCGGCACCCGCGCCAAGGCATAATACGGGTTGAACCGGTCGTAGCCGAGCGCGCTCTCGGGGACCCCGCTCAGGACGGCAAATTCGGCGCGCATCGTGTTGGCGCCCCAGGCCGGGACGGCGAACCGGCCGAAGAGCGCCGCCGCGGCGCGACAGGCATCGAAACCGGCCAGGAGATCGCGCGGGATCAAAGGCGACAGGCGGCGCGCGTCGAAGAACGATTCGCACTGCACGACGATGATCGGAGCGCCCGTTCCGGCGCCGGGGTCGCCACGCTCGCGGATCCGGGCGCTCGCGCGACCGGGGGAGGGATCGGAAAGGGGCGGGGCCGCCAATGCCCGCTGCCGCGCGCTCCGCTCGGCCCGGGCGATCAGGGTGTGGACGATCAGCGTGCCAAACGGTCCGAGCGCCGCGGCGTCGGCGAATGGCTCGCCGCTTGGTCTGAGACGGCGCAGCGCGCTCGCCAGGGCGCCGAGCAGCGGCTCGCGCGCGGCGAGCCAGCCAACGGCGATAATCAGCGCCGCCGCGACCAGCGCAAAGAACGGCCGCGGCGTCCACAGCGCCGGCTCGACGACCAACAACGCAACCGCCGCCGCGACCGCGGCTGCCGCGCCGCCGAGCACCAGGCCCGGCCCGGCAAACGGCAGATAGAGATGCGGATGGGTGAACACCTGAGGCAGCTCCGACATCTCCGAAAACACGACCGGCTCGCGCAGCGTCTGCCGCATCGTGTAATCGGCGAGCGTGAAGCCGGCGCCCAGCGCCAGCACGACGATCCCGGCGAAGAGCGGCCTACCGGTGGCGACGCCCAGCAATCCCGCGCCGAGCGCGATCGGCGCCAGATCGAGCAGCAAGACCGGCGGCGCGGCGCGGCGCGCGCCCGCGACATGCCGCGGCATCAACCACGCCGCGAGGGTGAGCAGCGCGCCAGTGGCGAGATGCAGCAGCGCGAGCATCCGGGTCGCCTCAGGCGGAGCGGATGTGGAAACGGAAGCCGCGCATGATCCGATCCCCGATCAGCGCCGGAGCGAGATCGCAAAAGCGCATGCCGAGCACCAGCGGCCAGGGAAAATCGATGCGCGAGCGGCCGCGGTCGATGCCGCGCTTGATCCTGCGGGCGGCGCGCTCGCCGCTGAGAAGGAACGGGGTCGGGCCGTCCCAGCGATCGGTCATCGGCGAGGCGAAAAACCCCGGGCAGACCACCGTCACCCCAACGCCGTATTGCGCAAGCCGCGGGCGCAGTGCTTCGCCATAGGCGCGCAGCCCGGCCTTGCTGGCGCAATAACCGGGGCTGTAGGGCAAGCCGCGATAGGCAGCGACCGAGGCGATCACGACGATTCGCCCCCGCCCCCGCGCGCAAAGCCGCGGCACCAAGGGTGCGATCGTGTGGATCGCACCGAGCAGGTTGACCTCGACCTGGCGCAGAGTGATCGCCGCGGGCTCGCCCGGGCTGTCCGGATCCGGGCCGGCCGAGATGCCGGCATTGGCGACCACCAATTCGACCGGATGGACATCGTCAAAGGCCTCCAGCCAGGCCGCGAGGGCGGCGCCGTCGGCGACGTCGACTGCGGCGCTCTCGACGCTCGCCCCGGCCGCCCGGCAGACCCCCGCCGTCGCGGCGAGACGCTCAGCATTTCGGCCGATCAGCCCCAGCGCGGTCTGCGGCCCGGCATAGGACGCGGCGAGCGCGGCACCCAGCCCGCTCGACGCCCCGGTGATCACCACGACCCGGAAAGGGACTCGCATCAGTGGCGCGGCCGCTCTCGGAGGCCCAGCGCCGCAGCCGAACCCGGGTCCGGCAGCATCGCTCGCGGTTCGCCGAAGAGAGCCAGAAAGCCGATCTCGCCGCCGGCGCTGGCCCAGGCGGGGATCCCGCTCGTCCCAGGCTTGCGCCAATTGCCCGCCAGCCTCGGGAACAGGGCAGCCACGGCGCCATTGCCAGCCGGCCCGATGGGCAGCATCCGCCGCGCAAGGAGCAGCTTTACGGCTTTACCGAAGCTGCGCATGCGGGATGCGTATCGTCGGCTCGGATAAGTTCGGATCGCAGGACATCGCCAATCTTGGCAATCACCCCCGGGCTGTCCACGAAAATCGCGCTTGCCGCTTGACAGGCGGTTGGCGAGTGGACAAGTGGCGCGCCATGATCGATCAAGCTGTCATCCTGTGCGGCGGGCGCGGCTCTCGGCTCGGGGCACTGACCGCCGGCATGCCGAAATCGCTGTTGCCGGTCGACGAGGCGCCGTTTCTCGATCTCCTGCTGTTCGAGCTCGGCCGCCACGGCATCCGACGAATCCTGCTGCTCGCCGGGTTTGCCGCCGCCAGGATTGCCGAATACGCGGCGGCGACCTCGCTCAAGACGCGTTTTGGTCTCAGGCTCGAGGTTGCCGCCGAGCCGGAACCGGCCGGCACCGGCGGCGCGCTGTGGCATGCCCGTCACCATCTCGACGATTCGTTTGTCCTGGTCAACGGCGATTCGTGGTTCGATATCAACCTCGGGGACCTCATGGTGCGATTGGCGCAGGCTCCTGCCGCGCTGGGCGTCCTGGCATTGCGCCAGCTTCCCGACGCGACGCGGTATGGCGCGGCGAGCCTTGCCGGCGACCGCATCCTCGGGTTTGCCGAGCGGCCAGAGGGAAGCGGGCCGGGGCTGGTCAGCGGCGGGGTCTACGCGCTGCGCCGCGCCGTGGTCGATTGGCTGGGGCCGCAGGCCTCGCTGGAGGCCGAGTTGTTTCCTCGGCTTGCGGCTGCCGGGCATCTGCGCGGCGTTGTCTGCGATCGCTATTTCGTCGACATTGGGACACCCGAGGACCTGGCACGGGCCCGGCAAGAGATCCCGCACCGGCGGCGGCGACCGGCGGCGTTTCTCGACCGCGATGGCGTCCTCAACCATGACGACGGCTATATCGCCTCGGTCGATCGGTTTCGCTGGATCGAGGGCGCCCGGGCCGCGGTCAAGGCGCTCAACGATTGTGGGCTGTTTGTCTTCGTCGTCACCAATCAGTCCGGCGTCGCGCGCGGGCTTTACCGGGAGGCGCATATTCATCGGGTGCACGCCCACCTCGCGGGCGAGCTTGCCGTTGCGGGCGCTCACATCGACGATTTCCGCTATTGCCCGTTCCACCCGGAAGGGACCGTCGCCGCCTATCGCCGCGCCAGCGATTGGCGCAAACCCGCCCCGGGCATGATCCTCGACCTGCTGCGCGCTTGGCCGGTCGACGGCGCTGCGAGCTTTCTGGTCGGCGACAAGGACAGCGACCTTGCGGCCTCCGCTGCGGCCGGGATCACGGGACACCTCTTCGCGGGCGGCGATCTGTTCGCCTTCACCACCCGCCTGCTGCGGCGCACGGCGCAGCAGCCGGGCCATCCCGGGTCTTTGCTTTCCGGTTACGCTTCGCTCGAGCGCAGCGTATAATCTCGGCGCGGTGCCGCGGATCGCGGGGGCGGGGCGCCTTGTTCCGGTCACGATTGTTCGATTGTTTTCCCGTCAGGTAGGCTCGGAATTCGCGATGGTCGACCTCGTTCGCCTTGCCCGCGCCGCGCGCGATGCCGCTGTTATCGGCGGCGCGCCGCCGCGCTATGCCGTGAAAATCGGCGCGTTCTTCAGCTCCCTGAATATCTGGTTCTGGGCGCTTGTCGGCCTGCCCACGCTGATCGCCGGGGTCTACTTTTTCGCACTTGCCTCCGATCTCTATCTGTCGGAGGTCAAGTTCATCGTTCACGGCCCCGCCAAGAGCCCGGCGAACCCGCTCAGCGCGATGTTGCAAAGCGCGGCCGCCTCGGCGGTTTCCGAAGATACCTATGCGGTCCACGACTACCTGATGTCGCGCGACGCCGTCCGGCGGCTCGAGCGGGAAGACGATTTGCGCAACCTGCTTGGCCGGCCGGAGGGCGATCTGATCGGCCGTTTCCCCGGGGTTTGGTTTTGGCGCAAGGATTTCGAGGCGCTCTACAAGTCCTATTCGCACTTCGTTGCGGTCGACATCGACAGCGCCAGCGGCGTCAGCACTTTGCAGGTCAAGGCATACCGGCCGGAGGACGCGCAGCGGATCGCGCAAGCATTGCTCACCTTCAGCGAACAGCTTGTCAACGCACTCAACGAGCGCGCCCGGCATGACTCGCTCGCGGTCTTTCAGCGCGAAGTGGACAGCACAGAACAGGACATCGCCAAGATCCAGACCCAGCTGACCGCATATCGGATCAAGGCGAAGATGCTTGATCCGAAAAGCGCCGCGGGCGGCCCGGTCGAGCTCTTGGCGCAGATGAACGGGCAGCTGGCCAATGCCCGGGGGCAGCTCGCAGAAATCGTCAAAAACTCCCCAAACAGTCCGCACATCCCGCTGATGCGGACGCGTATCGCCTCGTTCGAAAAACTGATCGCGGACGAGCGCGCCAAGATCACCGGCGACAGCGATTCGGTGGCCACCGCGCTCGGCGAGTACGAACGCCTCGACGTCCAGCGGGCGCTGGCCGAGAAAACCTTGGCGTCGGCACTGAGCTCGCTCGAAACCGCTCGCCTCGAAGCACAACGCCAGCAGCTTTACATCGAGGCGATCACACAGCCCAATCTCGCGGATTACCCGCTCTACCCGAAGCGGGCGGCCTCCTTCGCGTCCGTGACCGCGACGTGCCTGTTGACGTACGGGATCGCCTGGCTACTCGTCGCCGGCATTCGCGAGCATGCCGGCGCCTAAGCAGAATGACCCAGTCGGTCGGCCTCCTCTGGCGTGATCTCGCGGTGCAGTGCCGCGTCATCGGCGCGATAATGCTGCGCGATATGGTCACCCGCTGGGGCCGGCGCAATCTGGGCTTCGCTTGGCTGTTTTGCGAACCGCTGATCTTCGCCTTCCCGGTGATCATAGTGTGGTCGTACGTTCGCGCGCCGTTCGAGCACGGTCTGCCGATGACGACGTTCGTATGGACCGGCTACATGCCGCTTCTCATTTTTCGACACGTGAGCAGCGGGGCGCTGTTCTCGTTAAGGGGCTCTACGGCTCTCTTCTATCATCGGCGGGTGACACCGCTCGACGTGTTTTTCGGCCGGCAAGGGCTGGAGGCGTTAGGCAACTTAGCCTCCGTCGCGGTTTCTCTCGTGCTCTTTGTCTGTATCGGGGTGATGAATTTCCCGGAGGACTATGGTCTTATGTTGTTGGGGTTTCTGTACACGACGTGGTGGTCACTCTGTATCGCGCTGATCCTTGCCACCCTCTCCGAGCGGTCTGAAATTGTTGCCCATGTTTGGGCGCCGATATCTTACCTTTACATATTCTTTAGCGGATTTTTCTTTTTAGTACAATGGCTGCCACCGCGTTTGCAGAGAATTGTATTGGCGATAGATCCACCGGTTCATTGTTATGAAATGATCAGGAGCGGAATGTTCGGCAGCCAGCTCGTGCATCCTTATTACGATATCGGCTATGTTTCTTTTATACTGGCCATCATGACGCTGATCGGGCTGTGGTTGATGCACGACGTACGCAATCACCTCGAGTTCCAATGATTCAGCTATCGCACGTCTGTAAGGATTACTATTCGGAAATCGGGCGTCGGCCGCACCGCGTCCTCAGCGACATCGATTTCAGCATCGCCCCGGGCGAAAAGCTGGCTCTACTCGGCCGCAACGGCGCCGGCAAATCAACCCTGATCCGGGTAATCGCCGGTATCGAACTGCCAACCCTCGGCACGATCGAGCGAGGCATGTCGATATCCTGGCCGGTCGGCATGATCGGCGGCGTCGGGCCCGGCATGACCGGCAACGACAACATCCGGTTCATTGCCCGACTCTATGGTAGACCCTTCGAACAAGTACGTGATTACGTCGATGATTTCGCGCAACTCGGCAAGTTTCTGTCCGAGCCGGTGCGGACGTATTCCGCGGGGATGACTGCGCGATTGAATTTTGCGCTTTCGTTTGCCGTCGAATTCGATTGTTACCTGGTAGACGAGGTCATCGCGGTTGGCGATCACCGCTTCCAGCAGAGATCGTATGACGAACTGTTCGTAAAGCGCGCCGACCGCAGTCTTATTCTGGCCTCCCACGTGCCGGAAACGATCCGCAGCTATTGTTCGCGAGCGGTAGTGCTGCATCGCGGGCGCGCCAAAGTTTTTGATGATCTCGAACTGGCGATCGCCATCTACAATGATTTGTAAGGGCGGCTGTGATCCGCCGCGGACATGTCTCGGCGCGGCTGACCAGACCCTTGGTCATCACAAACGGAGTCCGCGACGGAAATGACCCCCGGGATTGAGGGCGCTCGACGCGCACCGCGTCGCGACAGCCTGCTAGCAAGGCTGCGCGGGGCCTTCCAGCTACTCCGGACCGTCGATTTGGAAGATTTGATCGCCCAGTTCGACGCTCGGCAGAGAAAACTAGAGCAGACGCAGCGCGACATCGCCACCCAAAGCGACGCTCGGCAGAGAGAACTGGAGCAGACGCAGCGCGACCTCGCCATGCTGTTCGCGAAAAGCGAGGAGCTGCGTCAGCGACTGGACCCGCTGGACCCGACCGCGATCGCCGGCGGCCTGCTCGACATTAAAAATCTCGGTTACGAGATTGGCCGTCAGCTGGCTGAGAGAAATTTTGCCGACCGCTCGCTCACGGTCGACCACACCCGACTAATGTCAAAACTTTGTATTCAGAATGATTTTTCTACCGATTGGCTGTTCTATTGGTGCCACGAATTGCGCAGTGTTCCGTTTTATCACCGCAAGCTTTGGGAATTATGTTACGTCGCGCAAGCCTTGTTTTCCGAGGGGCAACTCGCTCCCGGCCACCGCGGCATCGGCTTCGGCTGTGGCGAGGAACCGCTGCCCAGCTTGTTTGCCAAATATGGCGCGATGATCACGGCAACCGATCTCGAGGCGATGCGCCCGGAAGCCGAGGTTTGGCGGTCGACCGCCCAGCATGCGAGTGCAATCGAAACTATTCGTCGCCTCGATATCTGTCCGGATCCGCAGTTACTTGCCAATATCGAGTTCCATCCGGTCGACATGAACGCAATACCACGGGAATTTGATGGCCAATTTGATTTCTGCTGGTCGACGTGCGCGCTAGAGCATCTGGGAAGCATCGAGAACGGCCTGACGTTTATCGAGAATTCTCTTCGCGCGCTAAAGCCAGGCGGAGTTGCCGTGCACACCACCGAGTTTACCGTGACCGGGGGCGAGACGATCGACAATCATCCAATCGTTCTTTATCAACGGCATCATCTTGAGACGCTGACCGACCGGTTGCGCGCCGGTGGATATGAGGTCGTCGACTTCGATTTTAGCCCCGGCGATGGCGTGCTGGATCGGTTCGTCGACTTACCACCTTATCAGGATAAGAATAATATCTTGATGCCTCTCCACCATTTTGCTCATCTTAAGCTGCTCCTGGATGGCTATACCTGCACCTCGATCGGTATTATCATCAAGGCTTAAAACTACTGTCGCAACACATTCGTCAAGCGCTCTCGGGTCTCGTCGGGGATCGAGGCTTGCCGGTTTATTGCAACATAACCCAGGGCGAGACGACCGTCGAAAGCGGAGCGCTCGCTCCAGATCCGGATCTGCACGGCTTGATCGACCGAGTCGTCGATCGTGAAGGACAGCCGGGTCTCGATAACCTGCTCGCCGACCACCGTTATGCGAGTTTGCGCGAGCTGGGCTCCGGCGAAAACCTCGACCAAGAAGCTCAGGCCGGCAGCCTCGGCGGAAAAGCCGAGAACGACATCGGTCGACCACGCACCAGGCGGGAGATTGATGAACGGGCCATAGACGACGATGCGGGGCCGGCCGGTGAGATCAACCGGGCGCGTCGCCGCGACGAGTGCCGATCCAATCGCCTCCTCGCTGAGATAAAAGAGTTCGGGTTCCCAGACGAGCCCCTCGACGAGGTCACCGCCGGCAAAACGCCCCATATAGGGCTCGAGGGCTCCCGTGATGATCGCCTGTTCGCGTTCAGAGAGCTCGTCCCACCACGACCAGCTGTCGGCCTCCTCCTGCTCGATGCCGGGAAGCTGCTCGACCAGCGCAGCCACCTCATCGGCATCGATCGCGATTTCGAAGTGCCGGGCGATTGCGGCCGCGGCCGCCCGCAAGTCCCGTGTATCCTCGGATGTCAGCACCAGAGCCTGCGCTGCCTGCGTGATTGCCAGCATTGCCGCGCAGCCGTTGGCGACAGCCCGCGTCGCATTCGCCAGATCAATGTTTCCGCGCTCCACCAGATCGCGCAGGGCGTCGCGTGGTTCCCCGAGCGCGATCAGGAATGGGCGGCCACCTTGCAGAATTTCGCTTTGCAGGCGCGGCATTGGTTGTCGAGAACAGACCACCAGGTTCGCGGTCTGCATTCTGATCGCCGCTGCGGCCAGCTCCTCCAGCCCATTGAGGGCGACCACCTCGATCGACCCGAAGTGATCCCCGACCAATCGCACGATCAGCGCATCGCACCATTCTGCGAAGCGGCTCGGCAACCCGATTGAGAAGAAAACCATGCGCTTGCGCGGGATGTGTTGTCAGCGCGGGTTTTAGCGCTGCGCACCAGGGCGTGTCGAGCCGGTCATCGTGGCCGAGGCGGGGCCGCGCAGAAGAATCCCTGCGGCATATTCAATCTTCAACAATGCAGACAGTGGAACCCGGATGCTCCGATCGACGCCGCATATCGGGAATCGAACTCGCCGTTTCGGCAGGTCGCCAACTCTTGCCAGCTGCCAGCCACCGCGTCGAAAATGCCAGCGCACCCGCTTCCAGCACCGCATCGATCGCGGCGCTGCGATAGCCCAACGCGATCAGCTCGCGGCGAGCAACGGCGGCGCCGCCGTCGATTGACGCGGTGGGGGCGGAAGCCCGTGCGGTCTGCCGCAAGAAATGGTACGCATAATCGCCCGCAAGCTGCCTCGTTAACAACAGGCGAGCCTAGTGATGAAGGTGTTGGTGACCGGTGGCGCCGGGTTTATCGGCTCGGCGGTGTGCCGGCTGTTTGTCGGCGAACTCGGCGTGACGGTGCTCAATGTCGACAAATTGACCTATGCCGCCAACCTCGCCTCGCTCAAACCGATCGAGAGCGACCCGGCTTACGCGTTTCACCGTGCCGATATCACCGACCGCGCGGCGATCGCCGCGCTGTTGCGCTCTTTCGCGCCCGACGCGATCCTCCATCTCGCCGCCGAATCGCATGTCGACCGGTCGATCGACGGCCCGGGCGAGTTCATCACGACCAATATCGAGGGGACTTACGTGCTGCTCGAGGCGGCGCTCGCATACTGGCGCTCGCTGCCGGCCGAGCGGGCGAGGCGCTTTCGCTTTCACCACGTCTCGACCGACGAGGTGTTCGGCTCGCTCGGGTCCGAAGGCAAGTTCAGCGAAGCGAGCCGCTACCAACCCAATTCGCCCTATGCCGCCTCAAAAGCTGCGGCCGACCATCTGGTGCGGGCGTGGCACGCGACCTTCGAGTTGCCGACCGTGACCAGCAATTGCTCGAACAATTACGGCCCCTATCATTTCCCGGAAAAGCTGATCCCGCTCGCGATCCTGAAGGCGCTGGAAGGGGAGCCCGTCCCGGTCTATGGCACGGGCGACAACATTCGCGACTGGCTCTATGTCGAGGACCATGCCCGCGCCCTCCATGCCGTGCTGACTCGCGGGCAACCGGGCGAGGGGTACACCATCGGCGGCGATGGCGAGCGCACCAACCTCGCAGTCGTGACCGCGATCTGCGACCTGCTCGACGAGCTCGTGCCGGATTCGCCCTACCGGCCGCATGCGCGCCTGATCAGCTTTGTCGCCGACCGGCCCGGTCACGACCACCGCTATGCGATGGATGCGACAAAGATCCATCGCGAGCTTGGTTGGCTGCCGCGCGAGAGCTTCGAGACCGGTCTGCGCAAGACCGTCGCCTGGTATCTCGCCAACCGCTGGTGGTGGGAGCCCGTCTGGTCCGAGCGCTACAGCGGCCGCCGGCTCGGCACCGGCAGCCGGGCCGAAGCGGTGGTGTGAACGATGAAGGGCATCATCCTTGCCGGCGGGTCGGGCACGCGTCTCTACCCGGTGACGCTCGTCGTCAGCAAGCAGCTGCTGCCGGTCTATGACAAGCCGATGATCTATTACCCGCTGACCACGCTGATGCTGGCGGGGATCCGCGAGATCCTCGTCATCACCACCCCCGCAGAGCGGGACCGCTTCGAGGCGCTGCTTGGCGACGGCAGCCGCTGGGGCGTTGCGATCGCCTATGCCGAGCAGCCCCGCCCCGAGGGTCTCGCGCAAGCCTTCATCATCGGCGGCGACTTCATCGGCGACGGTCCGGTTGCCCTGGTTCTCGGCGATAATCTTTTCTACGGCGGCGGACTTTCGCCGCTGCTGCAGGAGGCCGCGCAGCCCCGGCCCGGCGCGACCGTGTTCGCCTACCAGGTGCGCAACCCGCAGGCCTATGGCGTCGTTGAGTTCGACGCCACGGGCAACGCGATCTCGATCGCCGAAAAACCACTCCAGCCGCGCTCGCAATGGGCGGTGACCGGGCTTTATTTCTACGACAATGCGGTGGTCAACATCGCGCGCGACCTGAAGCCCTCGGCGCGCGGCGAATTGGAGATTACCGATGTCAACAATGTGTATCTGCGGCATGGCAAGCTCCGGGTCGCCCGCATGGGCCGCGGCTACGCCTGGTTCGACACCGGCACGCACGCCGATCTGCTCGAAGCCGGCGAATATGTGCGTACGATCGAGATGCGCCAGGGCCTCAAGATCGCCTGCGTCGAGGAAGTCGCCTATCATATGGGCTACATCGACCGCGACCGCCTGCGCGCCGAGGCGCGCCGCTTTGGCAAGAATGACTACGGCCGCTACCTCGCCAGCCTCCTCGACTAGGCGGCGCCGGCCACAGCAAGAAGGAACATCGAGAATGAGCGGCTCCGGTTTCGCTTACCCCAATCTGTTCGGCCGCAATGTGCCGGCGCCGGCGCCACGCTGGGCTGGCAACGCTAAGTTCAACTTTGTCGGCGGCCACAACGACCGCTCGCTGATCCCAATCGAGGAATTGATCGCGGCGACCGCGTCGGTGTTGCGCCGCGACGGCGCCGAACTGGCGCTCTATGGCATGGGGCAGGGGCCGCAGGGCTTTCCCGGGCTGCGCCGCTTTGTCGCCGACAAGGTGAAGCGCTGGCGCGGCATCGACGCCGGGCCCGACGACGTCTTGATCACCCAGGGCTCCGGCCAGGCGATCGATCTCGTCAACGCCGTGCTGGTCGAGCCGGGCGACACGGTGATCCTCGAAGAATTTACCTATCAGGGCTATCTCAACAATCTGCGCCGCCTCAGCGTCAAGATGGTCCCGGTCCCGCTCGATGATGACGGCATGCGCATCGACGCGCTCGCGGACATTCTCGACCGTCTGAAGCGCCAGGGCACGACGCCAAAATACATCTGCACGACGTCGACGATCCAGAACCCGACCGGCAGCATCCTGCCGCTCGAACGGCGCCATCAGCTGCTCGACCTCTCGCGCCGCTTTGGCGTGCCGATCTTCGAGGACGAATGCTACACCGATCTGATCTGGGGCGGGATGGACGCGCCGCCGGCGATCTACGCGCTCGATCCTTCGCGCGTTATCCATATCGGCTCGTTCTCGAAAACGCTGTCGCCGGCGCTGCGGCTCGGCTACGTCGTCTGCGACTGGGATTTCATGAGCCGAATGATCGCGATCAAGACCGAGCGCTACAGCCATACCGGGGCGCTCGAACAGATGGTCGTCGCCGAGTATTTCTCGGCGCATTTCCAGGACCACGTCGACGAATTGAGCCAAGTGCTGAAGGGCAAGCTCGATACGATGGTCGAGGCGCTGGAACGCGAATTCGGCACCGCCTGCGAGCCGTGGATCCCAAAAGGCGGGATCTATCTGTGGATGAAGCTCCCCGACCAGGTCGATGTGCGCAAGCTGGTAAAGCCGGCGCTCGACGCCGGCATCGCCTTCAACCCCGGCCCGGAATGGGCGGTCGACGGCGATAGCGCCAAGTCGCGCCTGCGCCTCTGCTTCGGCCTGACGACGAAGGAGGAGATCAAGGACGGCGTCGCCGCCTTTGCCCGGGTCTGCTATGAACAGACCGGTATCCCCGAGCAGAGCGGCAATGTCCGGCGCAGGTCCGGCGATTAACCGTGGCGGGAGCATTTCGGTGCTCCTCGACGCAGGTAGCCGAGGCAGGCTGAGGAGATGACGGTCTTTCACCTGCTCCGCCATGGTGAGCACGGCCTCCTGGGGCGGGTGCTCGCCGGGCGCATGCCGGGGGTCGGCATGACCGAGCGCGGTCGCGCCGAAATCGCGGCGGCCGCCGAACGCCTCGCCGCCGAGGACATCGCCGCGGTTTATTCGAGCCCGCTGCAGCGGACCCGCGAAACAGCCGAGATCGTCGCCGCCCGGCTCGGTCTGCCGATCGAGTTTCATGACGACCTGATCGAGCTCGATTTCGGCGAATGGACCGGCGCCACCTTCGATTCGATCCGCGCCGACCCGCGCTGGCAGGCCTGGCGACTGCATCGCAGCCTGGCGCGGATCCCCGGCGGCGAAAGCATGCGCCAGGTGCAGCGCCGAATCGTCGAGGCGCTGATGGAGATCGGCGAGCGCCACCGCGACGCGACCGTGACGGTGGTCAGCCATGGCGATGTGATCCGCTGCGCGCTGCTCTTCGCGCTTGGCATGCCGCTCGATCACTACAACCGCCTCGAAGTCGGCCAAGGCTCGATCAGCACGATCCACATCGACGACACCGGCATCCGCGTCCGCGCGATCAACGAGCGCCCGCGACTCGCTTAGCGCGTGAGGCTCGCCAGCGCCGCTTCGGCGGCGGCGGTCCCGGTCTCGTAGGCGCCGTGTGCGGTCGAGAAGAAATGGGGCGAGCACGCCTCGCCGGCGAAAAACAGCCGGTCGTCGACCGCTTCGGCAAGCCGCGCGCGATCGTCGGCGTGGCCCGGCCGCGCGTAGGAATAGGAGCCGGGGGCGAAGGGGTCGCTGCGCCACGCCGACGCGGTGAGCGGGCTCAATTGCCGCCTGATATCGTTGCCGAACAGCCCGGCCAACTCGTCGGTCGCGAAGGTGGCCATCGCCGCGATGCCGTCGCGCTCAAGCTGGGCGGCAAAACGGCCGCCGAAAAAGCAGTTGATGCGCGGCCGCCCCAACGGCCGCACCTGATAGCTCATCGTCTCGCGCCTTGTGGTCGAGCCGACCAGAAACTGCTCGTCCTCGGCACCCGGCGGAGTTCCGTCGAGGCGCAAGAAAAGTTTGTTGGCAAGCCCGAGCGGCAAGCCTGCCGCCGCAGCGACCTTGTTTGGCAGTTTCGGACCGAACTCGAGGTGCTCGGCGGCGATCACCGAAGTCGGCACGGCGACGATGACCCGCGCCGCGCCGACCGTGCCGCGGCTCGTTACGAGGCGAATTCGCCCGCCTGCGTGGTCGACCCGCGACACTGACGCGTCGAACGCGATCGGCAAGCCTTCGGCCAGCGCGATAAACAAGGAACCAAGGCCGGTTTGCACCCGCCAATTGTGCTCGGTGCTCTCGTAGCGGTCGTTGTCTTTGACCGAGAGCTGATCAAGCTCGACCGCGTTGGCCCAGGTGCTGGTCGCATCGTAGAGATTATTCCAGCGCCCGCCCGGCTCCAGCACCGAGCTGGCCGGTCGGTCCTCCGGCTCCAGCGCGGCGCGGTGGATCGCCCAGTAATGGGCTTCGCGCTCGCGGCTCCAATCCGCCTCGGCCTCCTTGGAGAGACCGCTGCGGCTGAGGCGCGTCATCCAGTCCGGCCGCCGGCGGTTGAGCGCCAAGCCGAGCCGCTCGGCCGGCGGCACCAGCACGTTGCGGTCCGCCGAATGCAGCCATTCGCAGCCCAGATCGGCCGGGTAGCCTGCGAGATCTACGGTCCAGGCGCGGCTGCCCGGGCGGTCCCGCCCTTCGAGCACGAGAACCGACACGCCGCCTGCTTCGACCAGCCTGCGCGCCGCGGCAATCCCCGCCGAGCCTGCGCCGATCACCGCGACATCGATCTCGGATGCCAGCCCCGCCATCGTCGCCCTCGCCTTCACCGGCGCCACAGGATACGTCATTGCGAGGAGCGCAGCGACGCAGCAATTTCTCCGCAGAAAACGCCACGTAGACCGAGCGCCGCGCCGCCCAACGATTTATGCATGGAAGATATCGCCCAGCCGCTACTCGACTTCATCAAGCAGCATCAAAGCTGGGCGCTCGCTGTCATGTTCATCACCGGCTTTGTCGAGTCCTCCTCTTTCGTGAGCCTGGCGTTTCCCGGCGCCACGCTCCTCATCACCGCCGGCACGCTGATCAAAACCGGCGTCCTGCCCTATCGGCCGGTGATCTCGGGAGCCGTCCTCGGCGCCGCGCTCGGCTATTGGGTGTCCTATTGGATCGGCCGCCGCTTCGGTGGCGGCGTTGCCCGGTTCTGGCCGTTCAGCCGCAACCTGGAATTGCTGCCCGCCGGCATCCGGTTTTTCGAGCGGCATGGCGGCAAGAGCGTGTTCATCGGCCGCTTCTGGGGCCCGATCCGCGCCGTCATTCCGCTGGCCGCCGGCATCATGCACATGCCGCGCGGCCGGTTCTGGCTTGCCAATATCGCCTCGGCCCTGGTCTGGGCACCGATGCTGCTGCTCGCGGGCGATGCGGTGGGCGAGGCGGGCGAGCGCCTGATCGGCTCGGCCAGCACGATCGTCCTAGTTTTCGGCGGCCTCACCCTGTTCGGCGCCGCCGGCGTGGTGTGGGCGGTGCTGCGCTCGGCTCGCTCGAAGCCGTGACTGCCGACCCCTCGTTACCGGCCGCGCCCCGACACGGTGGCCGTTTCGGCGTGCGCTGCGAATTGCGCATGCGCCGCGATATAGGCGTCGACATGGCCCGCCAATATTTCGGCGTAATCGACGAAAAAATGGTCAGCGCCTGGGATCTTGCGGTAATCGATCTTGATGTCACGCTGGTGCGACAGCTTGTGGACGAGCTTCTGCACCGCCTCCGGCGGGACGAGAGGATCCTGGTCGCCCTGCAAGATCAGCCCGGAAGACGGGCACGGCGCGAGAAATGTGAAGTCGTATTGATTGGCCGGCGGCGAGACCGAGATGAACGCCTCGATTTCCGGCCGCCGCATCAAGAGCTGCATGCCGATCCAGGCGCCAAAGGAGTATCCGGCGACCCAACAGGAAGCGGCGTTCGGGTTGTAGCCCTGCAGCCAGTCGAGCGCGGCCGCCGCATCGGCAAGCTCGCCCTCGCCGCGATCGAAGCTGCCCTGGCTGCGGCCGACCCCGCGAAAGTTGAAGCGTAAGGTCGAAAAACCGCGGCGCACAAAGGTCTGATACAGGGTGTAGACCACCTTGTTGTTCATGGTCCCGCCATGCAGCGGATGCGGATGCAGCACCACCGCCATCGGCGCCGTACCGCCGCGCGCGTGGTGATAGCGGGCCTCGATGCGCCCTTCCGGGCCGTTGATGATCACGTCAGGCATGGCAAACCCGGTTAATTCCGACGAACGCGATCAGGTATTGTCAGCCGGCGTCTCGGCTGGGCTGAGCGCCTCGGCTCGACCCATACTTGATCCCACGAGTGGGACAATTATATGGTCGTTCCGGTGCCGGCGAATGCGGCCGCCCACAAGGTGACGCCCGATCGCGCTCTCGATTGACGACATGACGATAACATAGTGACTCCGATGCTCCTGAAAAACCTGCGCGACGAAATTGACGCGACCCTTACCCGCGACCCCGCCGCCCGATCGCGGCTTGAGGTCGTGCTGTGCTATCCGGGGTTTCAAGCCTTGCTGTATTACCGCCTGGCACATTGGCTGTGGGAGCGCGGCTGGCATCTGGCCGGGCGGTTTGTTTCGCATGTCGGGCGGATGCTGACCGGGATCGAGATCCATCCCGGCGCGCGCATCGGCAAGCGCCTGTTTATCGACCACGGCATGGGCGTGGTGATCGGCGAGACCGCCGAGATCGGTGACGACTGCACCCTTTACCAGGACGTGACGCTGGGCGGCACGTCGCTCGATCGCGGCCAGAAGCGGCATCCGACTCTCGGCAACGATGTCATTGTCAGCGCCGGCGCGCAGGTACTCGGACCATTCCGCGTCGGCGACGGCGCCCGCATCGGCGCGCAGGCGGTGGTGCTGAAGGAAGTCCCCAACGGTGCGACGATGGTCGGTATCCCGGCCCGACCCGCCGGACGCGGTGCGCCACGATCGGGCGAACCAACCTTCGAGCCGTATGCGGTCAGCGGCGACAGCGGCGAGAATCCCGACCCGGTCGCTCGCGCGCTGAACGCGCTGCTCGACGAGGTATCGACGCTGCGGGCGCGGGTCAGCGAGCTCGAACGCGCCCCGGACGCCTCGCCGGCCGACGACGGCGCGGCAGCAGCGGCCGATCCCGTCCCGCGGCGCGTCGCGAGGGCGCAGCCGTGAAGCTTGGCACCAAGGCCCGCTACGCGGTGATGGCGATGGTCGACCTCGCGCGGCACGGCAACGGCAACCCGGTCTCGCTCGCCGAGATTGCCGAACGACAGCAGATCTCGCTTTCCTATCTGGAGCAGCTCTTCGCCAAACTGCGCCGCCGCGGCCTCGTCAGCAGCGTGCGCGGTCCGGGCGGCGGCTACCTGTTGGCGCATGACCGCGACGAGGTCAGGATTTGCGACATCATCGTTGCGGTCGACGAGCCGCTCCACGCGGTCCGATGTACCCCTGGCGCGGCGATCGGCTGCCGCGGCGACCGCAGCCGATGTCTTACCCATGATCTGTGGGAGGAGTTGAGCAATCAGATCCATCTTTACCTGAGTTCGGTGTCGCTCGGCGATGTCTGCGAAAAACGCGTGCTCGGAACCAGCGGCCTCGCCCAGCGCGAGACCTATCGCTCCGCGATTGCGCGATGATGACGGCACCACCAGGACCGCGACCGTCCCGGCCGCATCGCTGGCGAGACGCCCGCGGTCCGCATTTTGGTTAATCAGCTGAACACATGACCCGGCGCGAGACCTATCTCGATTGGAATGCGACCGCGCCGCTGCGCCCCGAGGCGGGCGCTGCGATCACGGCGGCGCTCCTTCGCTGCGGCAACCCGTCCTCGGTGCATCGCTGGGGGCGGGCCGCACGGCAAAGCGTGGAGCGCGCCCGCGAGGCGGTGGCGGCGCTGATCGGCGCCGCGCCCGAGGGGATCGTCTTCGTCAGCGGCGGGACCGAGGCGAACCATCTCGCGCTGATCGGCACCGGGTGGGAGCGCATCCTCGTCTCCGCGGTCGAGCACAGCTCGGTGTTAGGGGCCGTGCCGCGCGCCGAAAGGGTCGCGGTCGACGGCAACGGGATCGTCGATCTGGCCCGGCTCAACCAGCTTCTGGCCGGCGATCCGCGCCCGGCGATCGTGTCGGTCATGCTCGCCAATAACGAGACCGGGGTCATCCAGCCGGTCGCGGAAATCGCCGCGATCACGCAGGCGCATGGCGCGCTCTTTCATTGCGACGCGGTGCAGGCCGCCGGCAAGCTCCCGCTCGCGGCAGCACGGATCGGCGCCGATCTCATCAGCCTCTCGGCGCACAAGCTCGGCGGCCCGCCGGGGATCGGTGCGCTGGTGGTGACTGGCAAAGCCGAGCCGACCGCGATGATCCGCGGCGGCGGCCAGGAACGCGGCCGCCGCGCCGGCAGCGAGAACCTGTCGGGCATCGCCGGGTTCGCGGCGGCGGCCGAGGCCGCGGCGGCCGGGATCGCCGATTACGAGCGGGTTCGGCAGCTCCGCGACGGGCTCGAAAGGGCGGCGATTGCCGCGGTCGCCGACGCCGTCGTTATCGGCGCCGGTGTCAGGCGGCTGCCCAACACGACGGCTCTCGCCTTGCCCGGGGTCAAGGCGGAAACCCAGGTAATCGCGCTCGACCTCGACGGCATCATGGTCAGCGCAGGCGCGGCTTGCTCCTCGGGCAAGGTCGGCCCCAGCCATGTGCTGGCGGCGATGGGCATCGCCCCCGAGATCGCCGCCGCCACGATTCGGGTCAGCCTGGGCTGGACAACCACCGAGACCGATATCGCGCATTTCCTCGATGCCTGGACGGCGCTGCACCGGCGACATTCGCGGAGGGCGGCATGAGCGCCACCACTGCGATCGCCCTCCCTAAGATCGATCGCCACAACCGGCTGCCGATCTATCTCGACAACCAGTCGACGACGCCGCTCGACCCGCGCGTTCTCGAGGCGATGTTGCCGTATTTCACCGAGCATTTCGGCAACCCGCACAGCGAGAGCCACGTTTACGGCAAGAACGCCGCGGCAGCGATCGAGGCGGCACGCGCCGACCTCGCGCGCCTGGTCGGTGCCGACCCGCGCGAGATCGTATTCACCTCGGGCGCGACCGAAGCCAACAATCTCGCACTGAAGGGCGTAGCCCATTTCGCCCGGGCCCACCCGATTGGGGGCGGCGAACCGCGTGACCAGATCATCACCCTCGCGACCGAGCACAAATGCGTCCTTGAAAGCGCCGCCGCACTGGCGCGCGAGGGCTTTGCGGTCGACTATCTGCCGGTCGAGCCGAGTGGGTTGGTCTCGCTCGACCGGCTTGCCGCGGCGCTGACGGACCGCACCCTCCTCGTATCGGTGATGGCGGCGCACAACGAGATCGGCGTCATCCAGCCGCTCGCGGAAATCGGTGCGCTGTGCCGCGCGCGCGGCGCTCTGTTTCACAGCGATGCCGCCCAGGCCGCCGGCAAGATCCCGCTCGATGTCGAGGCGATGAAGATCGACCTGATGTCGATCTCCGGCCACAAGATGTACGGGCCGAAGGGTGTCGGCGCGCTTTATGTCCGGCGCCGGCCGCGGGTGCGCCTCGAGCCGCTGATCGATGGCGGCGGGCAGGAACGCGGTCTGCGCTCGGGCACGCTCCCGACCCCGCTCTGCGTCGGGCTCGGCCGTGCCGCGGCCCTTGCCGCCGCCGAGATGGCGGAGGAGGCGGTGCGTATTCGCGGGCTGCGCGACCGGCTGCAGGCCAATCTCCTGCGCCGGATCGGCGGGCTTGTGATCAACGGCGACCCTGAGCGCCGCCTGCCGGGGAATCTGAACATGTCCGTTCCCGGGCTCAGCGCGCCCGATCTGATCGACGCCTGCCCGAGCATTGCGATGTCGACCGGATCGGCCTGCACCTCGGCGACGGTCGAGCCGTCCTATGTGCTGCGCGCGCTCGGCCTCTCCGAAGAACTCGCCAATGCCTCGATCCGGCTCGGCCTTGGCCGGTTCACCACCGCGGCCGAGGTTGATTTCGCGGTCGATGCGCTGGCCGCCGCTACCACGCGATTGCGTGCCGATCGGAGGATGACGGACGGCGCCGAGCCACCTACATAGGATTGCCTATTGGATTGACTGGACGGTCGATGACGACGATATCAAAGACCGGGAGAACGGGAATGATGGCGCGCAAGCAGGCTTTGATCGTGACGGATGCCGCGGCAACGCGGATCCAGGCGCTGCTGGCGGGCCGCGGCAAGCCGGCATTGGGGGTGCGCGTCGGCGTGCGGTCCCGCGGCTGCTCGGGCCTCAGCTACACCCTCGAATACGCCGACGAGAAGGGCAAATTCGACGAAATCGTCGAGGACAAGGGGGTGACGATCCTGGTCGACCCCAAAGCCGTCATGTTCATCATCGGCACCGAGATGGATTACGTCGAGGAGAAGCTCGAATCGGGCTTTGTTTTCCGCAATCCAAACGAGAAGGGCCGCTGCGGCTGCGGCGAATCCTTCCACGTCTAACCTCTTCGTCATGGACGGGCTTGACCTGGCCATCCACGTAGATCCCCGGGTCAAGCCGGGGATGACGGTCTTTGCAAGTCAGTGCGATTAACCAAATGAAGCTGTTCCAGATCGAGGAGCCGGACGGCTCGCCCGCCGATCCCGACGCGCCGGGCGTCGCGATCGGCATCGACATCGGCGGCCCAGCCGCCGAAGTAGCGGTCGCGATCGGCGGCAATGCGGTCGTGCTTGCCGATCGCGAGGGGTTCGCGCTCGACCTCGCGGTGCCGACGCCGGCGGCATCGGCCGACGATTGGCAGCATCTGTTCGAGGGGACACGGCTGCGCGCCGAGCGGAGCCTCGCCCAACCGGTGACGCATGCCGTTCTCTCCGTGGCGGCCGCCCCCGATGCCGCGTTTGCCACGCGCCTGTCGACCGCGAGCGCGGCGGCGGGGCTCACGCTGTTGCGCATCCTCGCGCGCGAGACGATCGGCGCTAACGGGTCGACGGCGCTGGCCGCCGCAATCCTCGCCGAAGACCTTGCGCCGCGGCCAGGGGCACCGTAAGCCAGTCGCGGATGCCCCGGGTGAATTTCATCGAACGCGACGGCCGGCGGCGCGAGATCGAGGCGCCGCTCGGCCTCTCGTTGCTCGAGATCGCCCACAAGAACGACATCGATATCGAGGGCGCCTGCGAGGGGTCGCTTGCCTGCTCCACCTGCCATGTGATCGTCGATCCGGAGTGGTACGATCTCTTGAAGGAGGCGAGCGAGGACGAGGAGGACATGCTCGACCTTGCATTCGGCTTGACCGCGACCTCGCGGCTCGGCTGCCAGATCATCATTACCGAGGAACTCGACGGGCTCATCGTGCGGCTGCCCGCGGGCACCCGCAACATGCTGCTCGGCTGAGCGATGGAAGACGGTCTGTTCGCGCGTCTCGCCGCCGCCGCCGGCGCGACCTGGCCGGCCTATACCCGGCACGATTTCGTACTCCGTCTGGCCCAGGGCGACCTGCCGGAAGCCGCCTTCCGGCGCTATCTGGTGCAGGATTATCTGTTTCTGCTGCATTTCGCCCGCGCCTGGGGGCTCGCAGTCTACAAATCCGAGACGATTGCCGAGATGCGCCGGGCGCTTTCGCTGGTCGCCGCGACGCTTGATGTCGAGATCGGCCTGCACCTCGAATACTGCCGCGGCTGGGGCCTCTCCGAGGCGGCGATGGCGCGGGAGCCGGAAGCCTTGGAGACGATCGCCTATACCCGCTTTGTGCTCGACCGCGGCCTCGCCGGCGACCGGCTCGATCTCGAAGTTGCGCTGGCGCCGTGCATCGTCGGCTATGCCGAGATCGCCGCCGAGCGGATGGCCGACCCGACGACCCGGTACGACGGCAACCCCTATCGCGAATGGCTCGACATGTATGCCGGCGCCGAGTACCAGAGCCTCGCGCGCGAGGCCGCGGCGGCGCTAGACGAGCTGTTTCTTCGACGCGGCGGCGAGGGTCGCTTCGCGGGGTTGGCCGCGTCCTTCGCCACCGCCACCCGGCTCGAAGCCGATTTCTGGCAGATGGGGCTTCAAGCTGCGCGATGATACCACTCGCTGACATCGATCTCGCCGGCAACCCGGCCGACCACCGCATCGTCGTCGCGATGTCGGGCGGGGTTGATTCATCGGTGACCGCGGCTTTGCTCGCCATGGCCGGGTACGACGTCATCGGCATCACGTTGCAGCTTTACGACCACGGCGCGGCAACCGGCAAAAAGGGCGCCTGCTGCGCCGGGCAGGATGTGCGGGATGCCGCCCGTGTCGCCGAGCGCCTCGGTATCCCGCATTACGTCCTCGATTACGAGGCGCGGTTTCGTAAGGCCGTGATCGAGGAATTCGCCGACAGCTATCGCCGCGGCGAAACGCCGGTGCCGTGCATCCGCTGCAACGAGCGCGTCAAGTTCCGCGACCTGCTCGAGACGGCGCGCGAGCTTGGCGCCAGCGCTCTGGCGACCGGCCATTATGCCCGGCGCGTACCCGGGCCCGACGGGGCCGAGCTGCATCGCGCCCGCGACACGGCGCGCGACCAGAGCTATTTCCTCTATCGCACGACGCCGGCCGAGCTCGACTTTGTGCGCTTTCCGCTGGGCGCCCTGGGCAAGGACGAGACCCGCGCGTTGGCGCGCGATTTGGCGCTGCCGGTCGCCGACAAGCCGGACAGCCAGGACATCTGCTTTGTGCCGCACGGCTCCTACGCCGCGCTGGTGACACGGCTGCGACCCGAAGCGGGCGATCCCGGCGACATCGTCGATGCAGAGGGGCACGTGCTCGGGCAGCACCGCGGCATCGCCCATTTCACGGTCGGTCAGCGCAAGGGGCTGGGCCTTAGCGGCGATGAGGCCTTCTATGTGCTGCGCATCGAGGCCGCCGCCCGCCGCGTCGTGGTCGGCCCCAAAAGCGCGCTCGGCGAGAGGCGCATCGGGCTCGCCGAGCTGAATTGGCTGGGGCCGCGGCTCACGATTGGCGGCGGCATCAAGGTTGCGGCCAAGCTCCGCTCGGCGCAGCCGCCGGTACCGGCGATGCTTTATCCCGGAGACGCCGGCGGCACGGCCGAGCTCGTGCTCGACGCCCCGGCAGGCGCGGTCGCGCCTGGCCAGGCGGCCGTCCTCTACGATGGCGAGCGCGTGCTGGGCGGCGGCTGGATACGCCGCCAGAACGCGGTCGCGGCGTGAGCGGGCGCGCCCTCCTCCGGCTTGACCCTAACCGGGCCATCTCCTATATGCGGGGGCTTGCGGTGCCCCCACCTTACCCCGCCTGCGCGGGAGGGTAAGGTGGGGCGGCGTCTCGCGGCGGGGTAGCTCAGCTGGTTAGAGCAGGGGAATCATAATCCCAAGGTCGGGGGTTCAAGTCCCTCTCCCGCTACCAATCTTTCTAGATAGTTGGGACATATAACGGGTCAGCGAAGCTGGCCCGTTTTTCGATTTGGGTACCGTATGGGTACCAATCGGATCTACGCCGCTGCGCTTGAATCTGCGTCATTCTGTCGCTACCATTCTTCCCCCCGGCTCAACGCTCGAACTGACTCCCCCACCCCGCTGGGGATAACCGAGCAGCGCGCGAGCGCCTGCGGCGGTATCATCAAGACAATGAACGACGACGAGCTGCGACAGGGGGCGGCGACAAGCACCGACCTGTCGCGACCGGCCGCGACAACCGGCGACAGCGACTATTCCCTTTCGATCGATGACGCCCTCGCCCGCTACGAAGCGGCCGGGCTCCCCCGAACTCCCCGCAGCATCCAGCGCTATTGCGCCAAAGGCGATCTCGCCTCGCATCGAGTTGAGACATCGTTCGGCGTCAAATTTTTGATTACACCCGAATCCGTTGACCGCCATATCGCGTACATCAAAGAGGTGCGACTTGCCGCGACAAGTCGCGACCTGTCGCGGCATGCCGCGACAGGTGTCGCCGGCAAAAATAAGGACGCTGAGCCCCGACAGGATTCAACGACAAGCGGCGACAGGGAGCGACAAGCGGCAACAGCAACGCCCGTGTCGCAGCCTGTCGCCGCCAACGATCGCGTCGTCGAGCTGCTTGAGAGCGAGAACGACTTTCTGCGCGGCCAGGTGGTTGTGAAGGATAAGCAAATCGCTGAGATGCAGGAGCGTGCGCACGAAACGAATGCGCTCATCAACGGATTACAGCGCTTGCTCGCGCCGCTGCTGCCGGCGCCAGATCGCGACCCATACCGCGCCGCGGGGGAGTAACAGCTTATCCCCACTGCGCCCGCCGCTAAGGGGCCTGGATGCTAAACTTGGGGTATGGAGCGCCGCGAAGGGAGGCTAACCGGGATCGGGCAGATCCTCGACCGAAATATCATTTTGAAGGGCGCCGACGTGCTCACCGTAAAGGGCTACACGCAGGTGCCAAACCATGTGCTCACCAGCGATCGGCTGTCGCCGGGTGCCAAACTCGTTTACGCGATGCTGCTGAAGTATGCGTGGGAGAAGGATTACTGCTTCCCTGGACAGGAGCGCCTTGCCGTGGATATGGGCGTGACGCGGCAGAGCGCCAACGCCTACATTCAGGAGCTACAGCGGCAGCAATTCATCGCTATTCGGCGGCGCGGCCAGGGGAAGACCAACCTGTATGAACTTAACCTGTTGGCAACGCGCCGTCGGCGACGGCCAGATGTCAAAAATTTAGACATCTAGATGTCAAAAATAGTTACTTCTAGTTGTCCAAAATTTTGACACTAATAAGACGAAGGTAATAACATTCATATAACAATACACAGTCTTCCGCTCAGGCCTTAAAAGGCCAGGGAAACAACAAATATGGAAATCGACATCTATCATCAGCACGATGAGTCAATGACAGCCGAGGATGGGGAGTACCAACCCCTCCACCGCAACGCTGCGCGCGCCTATGCCGCGGAGGAGATCGAAGCCTGGCAAATAGGGCGCGACGAGGTGAAACATCGTTGACTCGCCGCGATCGAGGATTGCCTGCCCTGATGAATTTGCAGGCTAACTGCCTGGGTTTTGGGTAGTGTCTCAGTTTTCGTCGGCTTCCTCGCCGGTCGCGATCCGTATGACCTTGACGGCCACGCCGATCACGCTGGCGGGTTAGCGTCCTCGCTCGTGGTGGAAATTCGGCGGTAAGCGCGCGTCGGGCGGAATGCCCCAGTACTTGGAGCCCGGCGCGCGCGTCAGCGAGAGGTGGTCACCGGGAAGGGCGGCTAAGGTGGAGTTGCAACGCTTCACCCCAAGCCAACCGAGGACCCGATGACCGACGACAGAATGGCGCTCGTTGAGCTGCTGCAGAAGAGCGGCGACGGCGATTTCCTGCGATCCGTGGCGGAGGCGGTGCTGCAAATCCTGATGGAAGCCGATGTCGAAGGGCTGATCGGGGCCGGCCGGCACGAGCGCAGCGCCGAGCGGCTCAATTACCGGAATGGCTACCGCGAGCGGAGCCTCGACACGCGCCTCGGCTCGCTCCAGCTGCGCATTCCCAAGCTGCGCCAGGGGTCGTACTTCCCGCCATTTCTCGAGCCGCGCAAGACCGCCGAGAAGGCACTGGTCACGGTGATCCAGGAGGCTTGGATCGGCGGCGTGTCGACCCGGCGTGTCGACGAGCTGGTGCAGGCAATGGGCCTGTCCGGCATCTCGAAGAGCCAAGTCTCCAAGCTGTGCAAGGATATCGACGAGCGGGTCAACGCCTTCCTCGACCGTCCGATAAACGGCGAGTGGCCGTATCTCTGGCTTGACGCCACTTACCTCAAGGTCCGCGATGGTGGCCGCATCGTCTCGGTGGCCGCAATAATCGCTATGGCTGTCACCACCGAAGGCCGGCGCGAGATCATCGGGCTCGGCATCGGCCCCTCGGAGGCCGAGCCGTTCTGGTCGGCCTTCTTGAAGAGCCTGGTCAAGCGCGGCCTCAAGGGCGTCAAGCTGGTGATCTCGGATGCCCATGACGGCTTGCGCCTCGCGATCACCCGCGTTCTCGGTGCGACATGGCAACGGTGCCGGGTTCATTGGATCAGGAACGCCCTGGCGCATGTGCCCAAGGGCCAGCACACGATGGTGGCTGCCGCGATCCGCCAGGCGTTTCTGCAACCCGATGCGGAAGCCGCGCATCAGACCTGGCGGCATGTCGCCGACCAGCTGCGGCCACGCTGGCCTAAGCTCGCCACGTTGATGGACGACAGCGAGCACGACGTGCTGGCCTACATGACTTTCCCTGCCCAGCACCGCACCAAGCTGCACTCGACGAACCCGTTGGAGCGGCTGAACAAAGAGGTTAAGCGGCGGGCCGATGTGGTCGGAATCTTCCCCAACGAGGCCAGCATCACCCGGCTGATTGGCGCGGTCCTGCTCGAACAGAATGACGAGTGGCTGCTCCAGCACCGCTACATGCAGATCGAGGGCATGGCCGAACTTACACCGCCGCTGATCGACGCCGATCCGGCCAAACTTCCACCCATGGCCGCCTGACCAATGGCCACCTCTTCGCTAACCCGTTTTTCCACCACCTTGACGGACGTGACCCGCTGGCGGCCCGCTTCTAGCCTCGCGGACCTCTAGCAGCCCGTTGACGAAGTCGGCTTTGGTTGATTCTGTGTGAAGCAGGGGGACTGATCGGGAATTGCGGGATGGCGATGGGGCGCGAGGGCGATCGGCAAGGGGATCTGATCGCGACCTGGTCGGAGAT